>Ga0115005_10001623_pt1 | contig 17937 bp, 16 predicted proteins | sample ArcOceMetagenome_FD_87163 | JGI IMG/M metagenome (GOLD analysis project Ga0115005, IMG submission 87163) | Marine eukaryotic phytoplankton communities from Arctic Ocean - Arctic Ocean - Greenland ARC118M Metagenome | ecosystem: Environmental > Aquatic > Marine > Oceanic | place: Arctic Ocean... | reverse complement strand
CATGGCATCAGCGGCAATAAAGGCTTTGATAATGGCGGACAGCGACGTGAACAGATGGTGAATTCAGGTATACTCGGATCTTTCTATTGGTAGTTACAGAGCATCATGAGTCAGCCTAAAAACATCGCCTTCTTCCGTTTGTCTGCCCTTGGGGATGTGGTGCTCGCCATTCCCATGATTCGCGCCCTGCAAAAAGCGTGGCCGGATTGCAGAATCACCTGGATCACCAGCTCAGCGGTTTATCCGTTATTAGAAGGCCTAGAGGGAGTTGAATTTCTGGTCATTAAAAAGCCACAAAAGATCAAAGACTACCTGTCGCTGCGTAAGTTATTTAAACAATACGAATTTGATATTTTAATTGCCGCCCAAGCCAGCTTTCGTACCAACCTGATTTATCCACATATTAACGCCAAGCGTAAAATCGGCTTTGATAATGGCCGCGCCAAAGACTTACATTCGTGGTTTGTGAAAGAACAAATTCCCCCTGCTAACGAACACCTCGCCGAAGGCTTCATGGGCTTTGCCAAATATTTAGGTGCCGATACTCCGCAAGTTAAACAAGACTTTGATTGGCAGCTATACACCAGTGAAGAAGATCAATCATGGGCGAAAGACACCCGCAAAAAGCCTAAGTACATGGCCATTAACGCCGCCGCCAGTAAGGCGGAACGTACTTGGAAAGCCAAACACTATGCACAGTTGATTGATGCCGCGGTTGAAAAATACGATTGCCAAGTAGTGCTCACCGGCGGCCCTGCTGCAAATGAAATTCAATTAGCGCAAGAGATTGAATCCTTAGCAAAATCGAACATTGATAACCTAGTGGGTAAAACCAAACACAAACAAATCGCGGCGCTGTTAGGTGAAGTGGATTGTTTGATTGCTCCAGACACTGGCCCTGCTCATATTGCGGTGGCCATGAAAACGCCAGTCATTGGGCTATATGCGGTGGCGCGCTCTGGTCTGTCTGGTCCCTATCAAAACCCAGATTATACGGTGGATGCTTATCCACAAGCGGTTGAGAAGTATTTAGGTAAATCGTTCAGTGAGGCCGGCTGGCATGAACGTGTGCATCATGCGGATGCCATGGATTTGATTACGGTTGAGGCGGTTTTACAACGGGTGCAACAGATCTTTTAGTACAATTCGTAGAATACTGTACACAGTCACATATAGATTGTGTACAGTCATTTATAATCAACTTCGCAATACTTTTGCGTGATTCTAACTCAGCATGGAAGATGAGATGTATATTAAATTTATGGGGCTTGCACTTGTATTAGGGCTAACTGGTTGTGGTAGTAGTGATGATAGTGAGGGTTCTAGATTTAAAAGAACGGGTAATACGGATACACAAGCAGAATTACGGAATGTAGCCCTTAAAGATAATGGCGGTGCTATAAGAGCGGCTACTTATGATGCAAATGCAGCTAAATATACAATTGATGGCGATAAAACAGCCTCTAATTATTGGGCTGGCAATACAACTAATGAAAGCTTTGTGATTGGTTTTAGAAGTACAGCTGAATTAACAGGGGTGAATATTTATACAAATATATCTTCAGGTAGCCGAAGTAACCCTCCCATAACTATTGAGATTTCGACGAACCAAAGAAGCTGGGTGACAATGGTTGATACGGCTAGTAATGGTGGTATTCAGTGCAGTGATAGTGGTTTTAATGGCAATGTATTTATATGCATTATGTCCAATGAATCTGCACGTTATATCCGAATAGGAACAAAAGACAGCTCGACAAATATTAATGAAGTTGAAGTATTTGGTAAGTAAAGGCGTATCTTACTAATATAAGATATGCTGATTATTAGATTTTATTTAATGGTGACAAACAAAAAAAAGCCCATCAAGTAGATGGGCTTTTTTTGCTTAATGCTTGGTATCACTGGGCGGCATGGCATCAAAAATCTTAATGGCCTGCTCACCTTCATCACGAATGGCTTTGCCTTCTGGCGTCACGCGAGTTTGTAGCTCGGCGGCTTTGGCATCGGCCAGCATTTCATCTTCGCTTTTCATGACGTCACGGTAGTCACACGCCACGCATTCGCGCACATCACGACCGTCTTCGTTTTTATACATCACCAGCTTGTCCATTTCGGCACACTTTGGGCAAACGGCTCCGGCGATAAAACGCTTAGTTGCTTTAAACATGATGATCTCGATGTCGTGGTAATTACTCGCCATTATAGCGGATTGGCAATGGGGTGTCAGATGTTAAGCGCGGCTAAACGTTGTAGGAGTCGAGCAGGGCTCGACTCCTACATTTGAGTATTAAGCGGCTTTGATTCCACTGTGGCGAAGCAGTGGCTCCACACTTGGCTTACGCCCACGGAAGTTCTCGAATAACACGCCAGCGTCATCTTCACCGCCTCGGCTTAGAATTTCATTAAAGAAAGATGCACCGGTTTCTTTATTGAAAATCCCCTCTTCTTCAAAGCGGCTAAAGGCATCGGCGCTTAATACTTCGGCCCACTTGTAACTGTAATAGCCTGCGGAGTAGCCGCCGGCGAAGATGTGGCTGAAACTATGCTGAAAGCGATTAAATTCAGGGGCCTTTACCACCGCCACTTGGTCACGCACGCCGTTGAGCAGGTCTTGAATGGGCTGTGGGTTCTCTGGGTTGTATTCCAAGTGCATCTTAAAGTCGAACAATGAAAACTCCAGCTGGCGCATCATCATCATGGCATTTTGGAAATGCTTAGCCGCAAGCATTTTATCCAGTAGATCTTTGGGTAGAGGCTCGCCGGTTTCCACATGGCCAGTTATAAAGGCTAATGCTTCTGGCTCCCAGCACCAGTTTTCTAGGAACTGGCTTGGTAGTTCAACCGCATCCCAGGCGACACCATTGATACCGCTAACAGCGGCGGTGTTTACCTTAGTCAGCATGTGATGAATGCCATGGCCAAATTCATGGAATAAGGTGGTCAGTTCATCGTGGGTTAATAACGCAGGCTGGTCGCCCACCGGTGCCGTGAAGTTACACACAAGATAAGCCACGGGGATTTGTTGCTCGCCATTGGCCTTGGTGCGACGGACTCGGCATTCATCCATCCATGCGCCGCCACGCTTTTTCGCTCGGGCATACAGGTCTAGGTAAAACTGAGCCACCAATTGACCGTCTTTTGAGATGCTAAACAGTTGAGCGTCTGGGTGATAAAGGTCGCCGTTTTCAACACTGGCGTTGGTGACTTCTTCAATGCTCACATTAAATAAGCGTTGGGCCACTTCAAATAATCCGGCCAGTACCTTAGGGGCTGGTAAGTACGGACGAATTTCTTCTTGGCTGACGCTGTAGCGAGCTTGTTTGAGTTTTTCTCCGTAGTAGGTGACATCCCATGGTTCTAGGGTCCGTGCGCCGTGTTGCTCTTGCGCAAAGGCTTTAAGCTCAGCGTATTCTTGCTCCGCTTGTGCCTTGGATTTGGCCGCTAAATCTTCTAAGAAACCGATCACTTGTTCAGGGGATTCGGTCATTTTACTGGCCAGTGAGTAATGGGCGTAGCTTTCAAAGCCAAGTAGGTTCGCCAGCTCATGGCGCAATTTGAGGATTTCGGTCATGTTGGCCGAATTATCAAATTCGCCTGCATTTGGGCCTTGGTCCGATGCTCGGGTTGAAAACGCGGTGTACATTTCTTCACGCAGTTCGCGGTTGTCGCAGTACGTCATGACCGGCAGGTAGCAAGGGAAGTCTAAGGTCAGTAAGTAACCATCTTGGTTTTGAGCTTTAGCGGTTTGAGCAAAGCCAGCCAGCGAGCTTTCCGGTATGCCTGCTAATTGGTCTTTATCGGTAATCAGCTTTTGCCATTTGTTGGTGGCGTCCAATACGTTTTCACCAAATTTGCTCGAAAGCTCACTTAGGCGAGATTTGATTTGACCATAACGCTGTTTTTTATCATCGGATAAATCCACCCCAGCAAGATGAAAGTCACGTAGCGCGTTATTGATGGCCTTTTGCTGAGCTTGAGATAGTTGAGCAAACTCAGGGCTGTCTTTAATGGTTTGATAAGCCTGTTGTAGATTTTTGTTCTGTCCCACTTCGGTACTAAACGCCGACAGTTTGGGCAGACAAGCGTTATATGCCGCGCGCAGTTCATCACTGTTCATCACGCTATTTAGGTGGCTCACAGGACTCCATGCTTTGCTGAGGGTATCGTCCAGCTCTTCTAGAACGTCTACTAGATTTGACCAGCTAGGATTGGCTTGCTGGCTTAAGGTTTTAATGGCATCTAGGTTGGCATCTAGGTGAGCGGTAATGGCGCGCTCGATTTGATCCACAGGAATTTCATTAAATTTCGGTAACGCTTGGGGATTTTCTAAAGTCTGTGTCATGGTTGCCATCAGTCATTGATTCGTTAAAGTCAGTCTAACTTACAAAGTTGGGCCACTGAGCGGTATTTCAAGGTGCCGTGTATAAAAGAGGCCAAATGCTAAGTGAAGCATAAGAGGAAATAATATGAGTGCAATTCGCCGTTTCAAAGGCCTAGCTCCTGTGCTGGGTCGCAATGTCTTTGTGGATGAACGTGCCGTTGTCATTGGCGATGTGGTGCTGGGGGACGATGTCTCGGTGTGGCCGAACACCGTGATTCGAGGCGATATGCACAGCATCAAAATTGGTCAGCGCTGCAGTATTCAAGATGGCTCAATTTTACATATCACCCATGCCAGTGATTACAATCCTGGCGGTTATCCTTTAATTCTGGGGGATGATGTCACGGTTGGTCATATGGCCATGCTGCATGGCTGCACCATAGGCAATGAGGTGCTCATCGGTATGCAGGCCATGGTGATGGATGGCGCAATTATTGAGGATAAAGTGGTGCTGGGTGCTGGCTCCTTGGTGCCGCCAGGGAAAACCCTTCGCAGTGGGCATCTATATGTGGGCAGGCCTGCCAAAGCCATCCGTGAGCTGAACGAAAAAGAATTAAGTTACTTTAAATACACAGCGGCCAATTATGTGAAATTGAAAAACGATTACCTTAATGAGCCACAATAGGGGTTACTTGGCACTTTTTGTGTGATGGGGTGTTTAAAACGGCCACTTCATACCATCAACCTATTCTAATCCAGTGGGTGTTTGATATGGTGCTGTTTAAGGAAGTTACAATCGTGTTCAGGAAGAACCATGTCACAAGCACTCATTATTACGTGCTTGGTAATATGTCTATTATTGCCAAGTCTACTTTACGCAAAAGACCATGTCGCGCCCCTTGTTTTAGCCAAGCACTTTAATGGTGTCATGTTAGGCACCGCTTATTGGAGCAGTGAAAAACTCGATGGTATTCGTTGCTACTGGAATGGCGAGAAATTACTGACTCGTAACGGCAAACCCATTAACGCCCCTGACTGGTTTACAGCTCAATTACCGTCGCAAGCACTAGATGGTGAATTATGGGCGGGTCGTGGTGGCTACCAAACCGTCACTAAAATTGTGTTTGATCAATTACTAGATGACAGCCAGTGGCAAAAAATAAGCTATCAAGTATTTGATTTGCCGCACAGCTCTCAACCATTTGAGCGCCGTCAACAAACCCTCAAGGCTCTCCTCGAAAAACAACCTGCTAATCATGTTCAATGGGTCAAACAGAATAAACTTGAAAGCCTAGCGGCCATCGAAAAATCATTGGACGAAGTCATTAAGCAAGGCGGTGAAGGTTTAATGTTGCGCACACCGAACAGCCTTTATGAGTCGGGTCGCAGTGAGCATTTATTAAAAGTAAAAGTTCGAGAAGACAGTGAAGCCAGGGTCATTGCATACCAAGCAGGCCGCGGCAAATATGAAAACATGTTAGGTGCCGTTTGGGTTGAATTAGAAAACGGAAAAATGTTTAAAATCGGAACCGGTTTTTCAGATAAGGAGCGACAATCCCCACCGCCTATTGGCAGTGAGATTACATTCTCTCATCAGGGGTTCACTGAAAGCGGCCTACCAAGATTTGCAAGTTTCGAACGCATTAGAGCGCAAGAATAAAACAGAAATAAAAAAAGCGGCATGGCCGCTTTTTTTATTTATTTTTTTAAGCAATCTTAGGTCAGTGCCCAATCAATGCCAGCGGCTTTTCCCATGCAAGGCCATTCCTGCCAAATAGACGTCGTGTTGCCTTTCTCCTTTTCTACAAAGGCTTTAAAGCCATCACTTTCATAATGACGTTCGGCATCCATCATGTTGTTAACGGTATTGTAGACAATCGAATCTAATCGATTGGCAAGCTCCTCCCCTACTAGTTGATGCGCAACTACATTGGCTAATGTCATGTCCCATGGAATCAGTGGCATGCCGACACGGCTTATGTAGCGGTCATTTAATTCTTCAAACAAACGATGTGCCAGATACGACTCATCCATCATGGCCATTAAACCAATGTGATGATTGGGTAAGCTTGGTGGTGAAATAAAATATTCCTCAGCAATGCGTAAAAAAGGAAAAACATGTTCTTCAATGCCGGCTTGTTGTGAGGCCTCTTTAAGGGCGTCTAGGAATTCCGGTACATGATGAATGTATTCCATAGCAAAGTGCTTTAGAGATTCTAATTCATTATCTTTTTCGATTTTTAAACGATCAGGTAAGGTTTCGATGTGAAACTTTAAGTGGCGTTCTAGGCAGTGTGTCCGTTCTTCATGGTAAAAGGCGTTGCTAATAATGGAGCGTAACGTGCCAACTCGCATTCTTGTCTCCTTGCAAACACATGGCTTGATTGACAGCCTAATTTGCTGATTATTTTTAATTGTTATTATCGTTTTTTGTTATTTTTATTTTTCTCGATTTGCGCGTTTAAGGTACGAAAAAAGGGAGGTAATCACAATGTACAATCGTCCACTTATTAGAAGATAAAACCATAAAAAATAGGCCTTAATGCGATTTTATTGTTAGCACCCAGTTGATGCATTTAAGGCTAGTCTAAAAATATAAGAATGCGAGAAATCAGGGCAGGATAAGTTTATTGTGTGATTAGGTTGGCATTACGCTGCATTATTTTAGGTAGGGTGAAAAGCTGCCATAGGGCTCGACCAATTAAGAAGGCAAAAAGCGCCAGCCACAATCCATGTAAGTGCCAGTCATCCAATAAAAACTGCAAAGGCAAAAACAAGACGAATAAGGCAAACAGAACGCTATCGCGCATGGCCTTGCCTGCGGCTAAGCCAATAAAAATACCATCGAGCCAATAACAGGCGAAACCGGCCAAGGGTAAAAAAATCAACCAGTAATGCAATTGATCCAAAATATGCAAGACATCCTCTTGGCTGGTAAGCAATGCGAGAATGGGGCCATTGGCTATCCATAATGCGCAGGAAAACCCGAGTGCAAACACAAATGACCACCAGCCACTGGCAATAATCACGTGTTTAATGCGTTGTAGTTTTTTGTCAGCTAGGGCTTTTCCCACCAAAGACTCAGAAGCAATGGCAAAGCCATCCAGTGCATTACTAATAAACATGAGTAAATTGATTAAAATGGCATTGGCGCTGAGCAGTGCGGCGCTGTGTTGTGCGCCTTTGCTCATAAAAAAGGCAAAGGTAAACAGTAAGAAAAAAGTACGAATAAATAGCTGCACATTGAGCTGTAAAAAACCGCTAAAAAAGCGTTTTGAAAATGCCAGTGACTCACTGTCCAGTAGCTTGGGCTGAATGAAATACAGGGCTAACAATAATTGAATGCTCTCTGCGATATTGCTGGCATATGCGACACCGTCGCTGTTGAGGTGAAATGCATAGACAAACAGATAATTTAACGTGCCGTTAATCACGTTTGTGGTGACTAAGATAATTAATGTGATGCGCGTTCGCCCAAGACCGATCAAGTAACCCAAAGCCACATAATTCAATAAGCTAATTGGGGCAAAATAAAAGCGAATGCTTAAATAACGTTCACTTAACGGTGTGATATCAGGTACCGCATCCACCAGGGTGAGCATGAGTTGAATTAACGGCTGGGCGATGAGCAACAGCATCATGCCTATAGCCACAGCCAATATGACGGCACTTTGCAATACCCCGTTAAGCTGGACTTGGCTTTGATAGTGCTTTGCCACCATGGCGGTGGTGCCCATGCGTAAGAATGCAAAACTCCAAAATACAAAGGTAAACAAGCTAGTGCCCATGGCCACGGCCGCTAAGTACCGACTGTCATCTAAGTGACCTAAAATAGCGGTGTCGACCAACCCCAGTAACGGCACCGATATATTCGAGAGCATGACCGGAATGGCCAGATGCCAAAGCTGTTTGTGGATCGTTTGCGACGTGTTCAAAGGGACTCACTGTTTTAAAGGAGAGTGCATCATGGGTGAAAAAGCGCTACATATCTGCGACGGTTATTGGCATGATGTGACAACACAATGGAGAACATTATGCGTCAGCACTTATTGATTGTCTTGTTTGGTTGCTTACTGGTTTTGAGTGGTTGTAGCGAGCCGATACCGAAAAGTTATCAGCCATTGCCCCAGAGCATTAAACTCAGTGGCGTGAACCTATATGATCACAATGCACAAACCATTCATGAGCAAAATCTAGAAGGCAAATGGAGCCTGGTATTCTTTGGTTACACCTATTGCCCAGACGTTTGCCCCACTACCTTGGCGGAGCTTAATCGCGTGGCCAGTAAGGTAACTAGTGATCAACTGCAAGTGGTGCTGGTATCTGTGGACCCCGAGCGTGATACGCCCGAGCAGTTAAAAACCTACATTGAATATTTTAATCCGAAGTTTCAGGCGTGGAGTGGTGATACCAACAGTATCGAAGTGCTTGCTCGACAGCTGCATATCTTTTTTCAAAAGCAGCCTTATGGCGACAGCTACTTGATGGACCATAGTTCACAGGTTGTTTTAGTGAACCCTCAAGGGGAATACGAGGGCTTTTTTACGGCCCCGTTGAATCCAGAAGAAATGAGCGACTATCTGAACAGCAAGATTTAACCGGACGTCTTAATTAAGACGGCCTGATTAATCGATAGCCGCTTTGGCTGAGTAAAAAGAACAATGCGCTGGTCAGCACAATGCTGGGGCCTGCTGGGGTATCAAAGAAATACGATAACCCTAAGCCCATGGCCACCGCCAGCATACTAATAATGGTCGCCAAGGCGGCCATTTGTTTGGGTCCCTGGCTTAAAGGCCTGGCTGCGGCTGCCGGAATAATCAGCAAAGCGGTGATCAATAACACGCCCACCAGCTTCATAGCCCCTGCAATTACGACCGCTAATAACACCATGAACAACAAGCGTAGTCGTGCAACTTGGTAGCCTTCCACTTGAGCCAGCTCCTCGGACACACTGGCGGCTAATAGCCCTTTCCACATACGTGATAACACCAGCAATACCAAAGCACTGCCGATGGCCAGTGTGATGAGATCTTCGCGATTGACCGCTAATAAGTCGCCGAATAAATACGCATTAATATCAATGCGCACGTTATCCACAAGGCTAAGGGTCACAAGCCCTGCAGCTAAGGTGGTGTGGGCCATGAGCCCAAGCAAGGTGTCACTGGGGATGAACTGCTGACGCTGTAAGCTGGCCAAAATCAAGGCCACAAATACGGCACACAAAACAATGGCGATATTTAATTGCACATCAAACATAAACCCTAAGGTGATGCCCAATAATGCACTGTGGGCAAGGGTGTCACCAAAGTACGCCATGCGGCGCCAAACGATAAAGCTACCAAGGGGGCCGCTCATTAAGCTCAGCAACCAGCCCGCTAATAATGAATCCAATAACCACATCATATTATTGTGCGCCCTTGTCTGAGTGAGTGTCATGGCTGTGTGAATCATGATCGTGAGAGTGGTCATGATTGCAGTGTTCGCCATGTGTGTGGTCATGGTGGTGGGTATAGGGCACAAGGTGAGCCGGCATAGAGCGCCCAAAGAGCTCTAAGTAACTTGGGTCGTTCTTCACGGTTTGCGGGTGGCCTTCACAACAAATATGGCCATTGAGACAAATCACTTTATTGGTGGCGGCCATTACAAGGTGTAGATCGTGACTGACCATCAGCACACCACAGTTCAGTTCGTCTTTAAGATCGCTGATCAGGTGATACAGTTCCGCCTGGCCGCTCACATCCAACCCTTGCACCGGCTCATCGAGCACTAATAATTCAGGGTTGGATAACAGCGCTCGGGCCAGCAGTACTCGTTGTAATTCACCACCAGAGAGCTTTTGCATGGGGCGTTTGAGCAAATCGATAATACTCAGGCGCTCACAAACCTTCATTAACTGACTTCTATGGTAACGCTTCGCCAGTTCAAGGAAGTGTTTGACGCTAAGAGGCAGTGTTTCGGGCAAACTCATTTTTTGCGGCATGTAGCCAATGCGCAAACCCGGTAGGCTGATGCGTTGACCACTGCTGATGGTTTCTAGGCCTAGAGCCAGTTTAAGCAACGAGCTTTTACCTGCGCCATTGGGGCCAATTAAGGTGACGATTTCACCTCGATGAATCTCAAGGTTAACCTCTTTCAAGATGGCACGGCCTTGGCGAACAAAACTGACATTACGCAGTTTGATTAAATAGTCATTCATGCCAGAGGCTTTCCTTCACACTTTTTACGCCAAATAAACGGCTCATAGGGTATCATACCGCCCATTCAAACGTGGTAAAAATTATAGGTTGGCACATGCAAGGTTTTAAAGTTGTCCTAATAGCAATTGCGCTTTTGTGCACCTCAAGCGCATGGGCTCAGTCCACTCAAGTATTGGTTTCCATTCACCCAGTTGCCCTGTTAATTAAGAGTGCATGGCCACAATTGCAAGTGGATACCTTGATGCAAGCCAACCAATCCCCCCATGATTTTGCATTAAAGCCAAGCCATCGCGGCGTCATCGCTCAAGCCCAGCATGTTGTATGGCTGGGGCAGGATATGGAGCCGTATCTTGCGAAGACGGTTGATAAGCACGCAAACGTATTGGATTTATCCAGGGTGTTTGATGAAGCCGCAGACCCGCACGAAGATCACGCTGGCCACAACCATGATCATGACAAGCCAGCAGCCAAAGCCGAACATGATGATCATGAGGGGCACAATCATGGTGATCAGGACCCGCATATTTGGCTCAACCCTGGGGCGGTGCCAGATATTCTAAAACAGGTGCAAGCCCAGTTAGGGTTAGACTCACCCGATGCCTTCTTAAAGCAGTTATCCACATGGCAGGCCAAAGCAAAACTGGACCTAGACCATAATCCTAATGGCTTTGTTAGCTTTCATGATGCATTTCATTATTGGATTGATTACTTTCATTTGAAACAAACCGCGGTGTTGGCCATTCACCCAGAGCAGCCTATTGGCACGCGTCACTTATTACAGGTGCGTCAATTACTGGAGCAAGGCAACGTGAGTTGCTTGTTTGTTGAGCCGCAATTTAAGGCCAGCATTGTGAATAAGTTACAACAGGGTACACAGGTGCCGGTTGTCAGAATTGATCCACTGGCCTCAGAGTTTGACGTCAAAAATGGACAGTTTTTAGAATTTTATACTTATTTACAAACGCAGTTTATAACCTGCTTAAACTCTAAGTGATTGAATAGAAAGCACTTCTTAAATATACAGCGGTGAGCCCACCGCTGTGTCTTGTCATCCCTGCGTCATACTCGCTTGTCAGACTGCTTCACAGGTCTTAGTCTGAATACTTTAGAATAATAAGCGATCAGTATGTCAGTAGCACTTGATGCCCAGCTAGCCACCGATCCATGCATTGGCTTATTGCAGAAATACCGCCAAGTACGCCAATATTCCCAGCAGCTTATTGCGCCCTTATCCGCTGAGGATTGTGCCCTACAAGCCAGTGATTTTGTGAGTCCTGCCAAGTGGCACCTTGCTCACACCACATGGTTTTTTGAAACCTTTATCTTGCTTGAAATGGTGACGGGTTATCAGCCATTCAATGGGCAATATCAGATACTATTTAACAGCTATTACAATGGCATCGGTGAGCAGTTTGCTCGACCCAAACGTCATTTGTTATCGCGCCCTGGGTTATCCGAAATACTTAACTATCGCCAGAAGGTTGATGATGCCATGGCGCAGTTTATCGTTCATGCCAATGATGCGCAGCGCGCATTGATTGAGCTGGGTCTAAATCACGAGCAACAACACCAAGAATTATTATTGATGGATCTAAAGTTTTGTTTTTACCAAAATCCATTATTTCCCGTATATGAGAACCCTAAACTAGACGCCCCCGTGTCTCTTATTCATCACCAAGGGTTTCAGTCATTTTCTGGTGGCCTATTTGAAATCGGCAACAACGGCCATGACTTTTGTTTTGATAATGAAACCCCCAAGCACCAAACCTATCTACCGGCTTTTCAGTTGAGCCGTTCACTTGTGAGTAACGGCGAGTACTTAGCCTTCATAGAAGATGGCGGTTATGAACAAGCCCTTCTTTGGCTCAGTGATGGCTGGGCATGGCGACAACAACATCATGTGACGCAACCACTGTACTGGGTTAAACGTGGCAATGATTGGTTTGAGTACAGCTTGCAAGGGTTAAAAGCGCTTAACTTAAATCAGGCCGTGAGCCATGTGAGCTTTTATGAAGCCCATGCATTTGCCCAGTGGAAACATTGCCGACTGCCCACAGAAGCGCAATGGGAAGTGGCCGCACAGCAAACCTTATACGGGCCCCATCAAACAGGCTTAGCCCACATGTTTGACCATAACTGGCAGTGGACACAAAGTGCGTATCAGCCTTATCCAGGATTCAAAACACCCCAAGGTGCGGTGGGTGAATACAATGGTAAATTCATGTGCAATCAAATGGTATTACGTGGTGGTTGTGATTTAACCCCTGCGCAGCATAGTCGTATTACTTACCGAAACTTTTTCTATCCGCAAGACCAGTGGCCTAAAACAGGTATTCGTTTAGCAAAAGACATAAACGATTAACCGTTAATAAAGCAAAGGAGAAGCCCCATGGGGATTCAACGCGACGCGCAAGACGGTGTATTTTTTTACGATTACAATTTGCACGAAAGTGACCAACAGCAAGAGATCATTCAGGGCTTGAGTGAGCGCCCTAAGCGAATTTCCGCCAAATACTTTTATGACCAAGCAGGGTCTGAACTTTTCGAAGCCATTACTGAGCTAGACGAATATTATCCAACACGTACCGAGATTCAGTTACTCAAAGATTATCGTCAAAACATCATAGAAAAAGCCGGTGAAAATGCCGTTTTAATTGAATACGGCAGCGGTGCCAGCACAAAAATACGATTACTGTTAGACGCACTCAAGCCTAAGGCCTATGTGCCACTGGATATCAGTAAAGACTTTTTATTTGATAGTGCCATCGAATTACGCCAGCAGTTTCCTTGGTTAGAAATTCACGCCACCTGCTTAGATTACCGTCAGCCGGCCACCTTACCGCGCGGGTTATCGCCCAATGCCAAAAAAGTCGCCTTCTTCCCAGGTTCAAGTCTAGGTAATTTTGCGCCAGACGAGGCCTTGTCATTTTTAAAAGGCGTTCGCAGTACCGTGGGTAACAAAGGAGCCATGTTGATTGGCGTAGACTTGGTCAAGCCCCTAGCAACGCTCAATGCGGCCTATAACGATAAACAAGGCATTACTGCGCAATTTAATCTCAATATCCTGCGCCACTTAAATGCGTTGGGCAAAGGTAACTTTAATCTTGATCACTTTCAGCACCATGCTTTTTTTAATGCGCAAAAAAGTCGAATTGAAATGCACCTAATCAGTAAATACGACCAAGTGGTCTCATTATTTGGCAAGCGTTTAAGCTTTAAAAAAGAAGAAGCCATCATCACCGAATACAGCTACAAGTTTGAGCCTGACTCGTTTGCTCAGTTTGTGCGTCAGGCGGGCTTTGAGAGCGAGCATTGCTGGACAGATAAAAACCATCACTTTGCTTTGTTTTGGTTGCAAGCAATATGAAAAAAAAAGCCACGATTGGATCAAGCGTGGCTTTTAAAGACAGACAAGCGGTGTGATTAACTGAGATTCAACAGCAGCGCTTTCATGTCGTCTGGATTTTTAATCGTAGTTAGCGCAGCCCCTTGCTGATCGGTTTTTGCAATTAAACGCGACACCCAAAAACGCAATACGGCCAAGCGTAAAAAATCCGGCAGATATTTTTTTTCATCGTGATGTAACGGTCGAACCTGCTCATAACCCTGAATAATGGCATCGGCAATGCCATTGTCTATTTTATGCTGCGAGGTTTTCCCCCAAGCCATAATGCAAATGGCAATATCGTAAATGCAGTAATCTAAACCACCGGCATAAAAGTCAATCACGCCACTGAGATTACCGTTCTCTAGAAACAAACAGTTATCCACAAATAAATCGCCATGAATAAAGCTTTTTGTTAAGTGAGGGTTCGCCCCCCAACGTTGCCACAAGCTCTGCATGTCAGTGAGCTGTTGTTGCAGTAATGCACGCTCATCTTGATTAATGACTAAAGAGTCGCAGTGCGCTTGTCTTTGAAGCCAGTAATAACCACGGGGATTCGCATGGGATTGAGGAAAGCTTTGCGCATGCTGATGAATGTTGGCCAGTTCTTTACCAATAATCGTCGCATGAGCAGCGCTGACATCATCAAGGTGATGGCCGTTTAAGCACTCAAATATAACGCCCCATTTATCCCCTACTTGAAATAAAAACTCACCATTAATATTAGCCTTGGGTGCCGGTAAGGCGCAGCCGTGGGTTTTTAAATGGGCAAGAAAAGGAATGAAAAAGTTTAATTCCTGTTTATGCAATTGCTCAAAAATGGTCAAAAAATAAGGGGTTTGGCCATCAGAGGTATTTAAGGTGATTTTATAATTTGTATTTTCGATGCCAGCCGCAATACCCTCAAAGCCGTCTAAACGGCCTAGATTGTATTGGCTTAATATGGAGTCGAATTGCTTACGGTCAAGCTGGGTGTAGACGGACATGATGTTACTTCGTTTTTAAAAAGACATTACCAGCGGAAAATAACCCACTTAGGCACCACAAGCTTAGATTGAGTCTGACGTTGAAAGTCTTCATTGTCCTGGCCCACTGGCACTAGGTAATAAGGTTCGCCCACTTTAGGCACCACTTTGATCTCTTGTACTTCACCGTTTAAGGTGTACTCGTAAAACGTTTTATCTTCGCTATGACGAATCACAATCGATGGCTCAATGGCATCGGCAGCAAAGCTCGCAGGGCTAGCAAGCAGTAGGCTTAATATTAGCCAAGATAGAATAGATTTCATGGTAAACTCACCGACAAATTGAACATTTATAGCCATTGTACGGCTACCGCCTCATAAAAGAATAGCCCCATGACAGAATCCAACGCACAAAAAGTCATATTGGTTGACGGATCATCCTATTTATTTCGCGCGTTTCACGCCATTCGTGAAATGAATACCTCCAGTGGTTTTCCAACCAATGCCATTCGTGGCGTGATCAGCATGATCCGCAAACTGCAAAAAGACTATACCGATTCAAAAATCGTGGTGGTATTCGATGCCAAGGGCAAAACCTTTCGCAATGACTTATACAGCGAATACAAAGCCAATCGCCCGCCCATGCCCGATGACCTACGCGTACAAATTCAACCCATTCACGACATTATCAAGGCTATGGGCTTGCCCTTGCTTGTGATTGACGGCGTTGAGGCTGACGATGTGATTGGCACCCTTGCCCATGAAGCGAGCCACAAAGGCATAGAGACCATTATCTCCACGGGCGATAAAGACATGGCTCAGCTGGTCACCGACCACGTCACCTTGATGAATACCATGACCGACACGTTTATGGATGTGCCGGGTGTGTCTGAGAAGTTCGGGGTGCGCCCAGACCAAATCATCGACTATCTCGCGCTGATGGGTGATAAGGTGGATAACATTCCGGGTGTGGAAAAATGTGGGCCTAAAACCGCCGTTAAATGGTTAGACGCCTATGGCACCTTAAAAGGCGTGATGGAAAACGCCGATCAAGTGAAAGGCAAGGTGGGTGAAAATCTCCGTGCAGCCTTAGATCAGCTACCGCTTTCCTATGAACTGGCCACCATCAAATGCGATGTTGAATTAGAGCTGGGCCTTGAAGACATTCAAGTGAAGCCAGTTGATAACGCATTACTGCTTAAATACTTTACCGAATACGAATTTAAAACCTGGGCGAAAGACTTATCCACAGGAAAGGTTGAGTCTGCTAAGCCAGAAAAAGCCGCTGTGGATAGAAGTTTATACACTATTTTATCCACAGAGGATGGGCTGCACGCGTACATCGAAAAACTCAAAGCGGCGCCTTATTTTGCGTTCGATACAGAAACCACCAGTTTGAGTTACATGCAGGCTAATATTGTAGGTGTCAGTTTTTCAACCGGCCCAAATGAAGCCGTGTATATTCCACTGGCCCATGATTATTTAGATGCCCCAGCGCAGCTGGATCGCAAGTGGACATTAGAGCAACTAAAACCGCTTTTAGAAGATGAGGCGGTTTTAAAGGTGGGTCAAAACCTCAAATACGATGCTCACGTATTGGCGAATCATGGTATTCATTTGCGCGGCATTGCCCATGACACCATGCTGGAAAGTTACGTGCTTAATAGCACATCCAGTAAGCACAATATGGACGCTTTAGCGAAAGAGCACCTTGATCACGACTGCATTTCATTTGAGTCCTTGGCGGGTAAAGGGGCCAAACAGCTGACCTTTAATCAAATTGAAGTGGAGCAAGCGGCGCAATACGCGGCCGAAGATGCAGACATCACATTACGCCTGCATGAAGTGATGAAGCAAAAACTGGCAGAAAGTGAGTCATTGCTATCTTTATACCAAGAGGTTGAGCTTCCGCTAGTGCAAGTACTTACTTACATGGAAAAGGAAGGGGCATATGTCAATGCCACCAAGCTTCATCAGCAAAGTGAAGAAATTCGCCAGCGCCTAGATGATCTTGAAAAACACGCTTTTGAATTGGCCGGTGAAGAGTTCAACCTCAACTCACCTAAGCAGCTGCAAACCATCTTTTTTGAAAAACTAGAGCTGCCCATTATCAAGAAAACCCCAAAAGGTCAGCCCTCCACCGCGGAAGAAGTACTGGTAGAATTAAGCCTCACCTATGACTTGCCAAAAGTGATTCTAGAGCATCGTGGCTTAGCAAAATTAAAGAACACTTACACCGATAAGTTACCGCAGATGATTCATCCTGCAACGGGGCGCGTCCATACGTCTTACCAGCAAGCGGTGACCGCCACCGGGCGTTTATCGTCCACCGATCCTAACTTGCAGAACATCCCCATTCGTAACGAGCAAGGCCGTAAAATCCGCCAAGCATTCGAGGCGCCAAAGGGCGCAATCATGGTGGCAGCGGATTACAGTCAGATCGAATTACGTATTATGGCGCACTTGTCTGGGGACAAAGGATTGCTCGATGCCTTCGCTCAAGGAAAAGATATCCACAAGGCCACCGCCGCTGAAATCATGGGTGTGGATGAATCCGAAGTGACCAGTGAACAGCGTCGCCACGCCAAGGCGGTTAACTTCGGTTTGATCTACGGTATGAGCGCCTTTGGTCTTGCGCGTCAGATTGGCGTGGGCCGTAAAGAAGCGCAGGAATACATTGATATCTACTTCGAGCGTTACCCAGGTGTACGTGACTATATGGAGCGCACCCGCGACATAGCCGCCAAGCAAGGTTACGTCGAAACCCTATTTGGCCGTCGCCTGCACTTGCCAGAGATCAACTCTAGCAATGGCATGCGTCGCCAAGCCGCCGAGCGCACCGCCATCAACGCGCCCATGCAGGGTACCGCTGCCGACATCATCAAACGCGCCATGGTGAAAATGTATGATTGGGTCGCGCAAGAAACCGACATCAAGATGATCATGCAGGTGCACGATGAACTCATCTTTGAAGTGCCGGAAGACAAGCTGGAAGAGTGTAAAGCCAAGATTAAAACCATCATGGAATCGGCGGCTGAGCTGGATGTACCACTGGTGGTGGATGTGGGTT
>Ga0115005_10001622_pt1 | contig 17945 bp, 19 predicted proteins | sample ArcOceMetagenome_FD_87163 | JGI IMG/M metagenome (GOLD analysis project Ga0115005, IMG submission 87163) | Marine eukaryotic phytoplankton communities from Arctic Ocean - Arctic Ocean - Greenland ARC118M Metagenome | ecosystem: Environmental > Aquatic > Marine > Oceanic | place: Arctic Ocean... | reverse complement strand
CGGTCGCTTATTTTGTGCTTAGTTTTTGCTTTGAAAGCATGAGTTTATCTGGATAAATGATTGATTTCAAAGGGGAAAATAAGGACAAAAGAAGTAGTGAAAATTCTGAATCTATTTAGTTCGTATTCCTTATAGGTACTAACGCTTATTATAACCAGTTTTGGAAATTGTATTGTAAACCAGCTTCTGAAAATCAGTTCTCCAATCACGATTTAGTTTAGTTGTATTAGCGCAAGCAGTAATAACTATACCTCTTTCTGGAAATACGTAAAACATGGACTGAAACCCCAAAACTCCTCCAGTATGAAAGATCATATTTATAGAATCATTTTGAACAATATCCAAACCATAGCCATACTTGACGTCCATTCCCATGTCAATATCTGTCGTATAAGGTGTCATCATTTTACCCAAAGTCTCTTCTGTTAATAATAAATTCGATGAAAAGGCTTTTTCCAGTATATAAAGGTCCTCAACTGTTGAATACATGTTTCCTGCACCTCTTTTTATGAGCATATTATCAAAATCAGCATTCTCTACCTTTCCATCAGCATTAACTTCGTATCCTTCCGCTCTCTGCATTAATATTCGATTAGGGTAATCTCCGCCAGAATTGACCATTTCCAATTTTTCAAAATCTCCTCTTGAACAAAAGAATCAAATGGCAGATTACTAACTTTCTCTATGATTATTGAAAGAACAAAATATCCCATATTACTATAATTCATAGCGGTACCAGACTCTTGCACTAATGGAAGGCTTTGATACATCTCAAATGTTTCCTCAACTGTAAGGTTATGTTTCATATCCATATCTTCCGGCTGATAGGCAAGGCCTGATGTGTGAGTCAATAGTTGATGTATAGTAATATCTTTCCAAGTAACTGGAATATCAGAGATGTATGTGGATAGATGTTCGTTTACATCGATAAGTCCTTTCTCAATAAGAATCATGACTGCAACGGCAGTAATCGGTTTAGAAATAGACCCGATTCGAAATTTTGTATCAATTGTGTTTTTTACTAGTAGCTCTCTACTTGCATATCCAAAAGATTTGGAATAAGTGCTTTTCCCATCAATAGCAACTAGTGCATTACCGCTAAAATTTTCAATGCTTTGAAAAAAATCATCAAATTCTTGATAATCACCATTAGAAGGTTTTTGCTTATCACTAACATTACAAGAATAGGCTATTGTGATGATTAGCGAGAAGAATAGGAGTTTGTGAAAATTCATAAATTGATTAAGGCATATGTATGGTAAATTGTTCATTATTTCGTTTTGTTTAATTATTGCTAACGGCAGGCTAAACGAAGTAGCGACCGAATGGGAGCTATTGCCGTTTTAGCTATTATTGAACAAAGTTCTTTTTCAAATTACTTTATCCTTTTTTGTATATTATTTCTATTCCTTCATAAATTCCTATAGGCAATATGGAATGATGGTTCATTCCTTCATATTCTTTTGATTCAATTCTATTTCTTTCGTTTTTGATTTCTTCCAATTCATCTGTCATTTTTCTAATGGGGACTATTAGCATTTTACTTTCTGATTTACCGACTACTACATATATGTTCACATCTCTTTTTATTTTTTTAATATTCTCAGTTGTTAAAAATTCTGATTTATTCCACCAAATTGAAGGAGATATTAATATGTAGTTTTTGAAAATTCCAGTATGGTTGATTAGGCAATAATATCCAAATAATCCTCCAAAGGAATGGCCTAATATCCCTCTTGTTTCTTTGTCTATATTATAGGTTGATTCAATTTCATCAAACACTACTCTTTTCATGAATCGTATAAAATCTTCTGCTCCTCCTGTTGTCTCTTCTTTTAACTCTACCGTTCCTGATTTCATGGTAATTTTCATTTTTTCTTTATCATAAATCGACGGTGTATAATCTTTATTCCTTTGTTTATTCCAAGCTTCTTCATCTCCTTTTATGGATAACCCCACCAATATGACTTCTTCCATTTCATTAGCCAGGAAATTTATTCTATAGGATCCTTTTACCAATTCGCTAAGCCACCACCCATCTAAGTAGTATAAAACCTTATATGTTTTCTCGTCATTATAATTGATTGGAAGTGTTACAATTAATTCATATTTATTTCCTGCCTCACTTTCTATTTCTCTTATAATGGTCTCCGATTCAATTTGATGCCTACCTTCTTCTTGACCTTGTATGCTTTTAATACTCAGAATTAAAAATAAAATTGATAGGATAATTGTTCTTTTCATTTAATTTATTTTAGCTCATGAATTGTTCGATCAGATTCTGTCATTTCTTTATTCTCTTTTCCTGGAAAAGCAGTTTCCACTTTCTTTAAATATTTTGCTCCTCCAATTGTAAATTGCTCTAACACTAATTCTAAATCGTTCCGCTAACTACTGGATAGATTGATCGTCATTTAAACTCAGTTTGACAACCTCTAATTTTTCTTCTTTCGTGTAACTCTTTCTTGGTTTTGACATCTGATAAGTTTTTAAGTGTAATGATAATTGTTCTAACTTATCTTAGTGTATTGCCTGGTGAGGAACTCCAATATACCAAAAGAAATCAATTCGAACCTTAATCTTTACTATCCGTTCTAGAACAAAAAAATCTAAATATCTAATAACATTATTTATACAAAACTTAATATTATGAATTTCAATCAATATGATAATCTAGTAGAAGCAACTGCTGACTTAACAAAACGTGAATACAAACATTCTTTTCAACTAACTCCAGAAGGTATGCAATGCCTAGAAAGTAATAAGTACTATCAACCCGATGATATGAAAATAATTGAATCTCATCGGTTTGAAGGTTATTCAAATCCATCCGATACTTCCATTATTTTTGCAGTAAAATGTAAAGATGGTAAGATGGGAATGATCATTTCAAGCTACGGGACTTATGCGGATGAAACTATTTCTAAGTTCATGGTTAAGGTTGAAAGAGTTCCTGATAATGGTAGTTTTTATTATCAAGATTTCACACAAAGAAGGAAAAAATAAAACAAAAAAATCTAAACTTTGACTCCCGTAAAGCAAGCGGTAGGGGCTGTCTCCGTTTTTCTCAGTTTTCAAATAAATTGTAGTATTCCTTCTGCCTCTATTGATATAGGAAAAATAGTTTGTACTAAAAAGTAGATAGTTAACAATAGTTTGAAAGTTAATTATGTGATTTCATTGTTATGCCTTTTTTGATAAAAATTCACCCGCTAATTCCTCATATTTACATCATAAATTATACTCAACCTTTTTTTTATTTTTTGGCGAGCATAATGGATTCTACTTTTTATGGTACCGATTGGCACATCTAAAGTTTCTGAAATTTCTTGATACTTATATCCATCCAGTAGCATTTGAAATGGATTATGAAATTTATTAGGTAGTTCACTTATAATTGATTTTAATTCTTTATGAAGTAAGTCCTCATCAGCTCTGACTCCAATACTTTTGTCTTGGGTAATTTGATTATAATTACTTACTGTTTGTAATACTTTCTGCTTGGATTTTCTTTTTCTGTAATGATTTACAAACGAATGATACATCACGGTAGTCATCCAAGATTTGAAATTAGTTCCTGATTGAAATTTATGCTTATTGGCGAAGCAACGCATTAAAGTTTCTTGCATGAGGTCTTTTGCATTTTCTTTGTTGCCGGTAAGTCGCATTGCAAATCCAAATAATAGCGACTCGACTTCAGCGAATAAAGACATAAATTCTGAAGTGGTCACTCCTGATAATTTCTTATAATTGGGAGAAATAAATGGTAACATAATTAATGTGCTTTTATTTAAAAAAAATTAGTAATTTAAATGATTTAAAAAATGCTTCAATATATCAACTATCTGATAATCAAATAGTTACAAGCATGCAAATAAAAATAATGCCCTTAAAGATCAACAAATAAAATGGTGGTTTTACCCCTAACCAAAATCACTATTATCACATATTCAATTTAAAAAAACTGCTAATCTTCCCTTCAAATTGAGTAAGGTATATCTAGATTTTTTTCAAGAAAAACCAAAATAAAAAAAATACAGTTTTCAATAACAATACATTTACATTAAAAAAATATACCTTAATAGTTTTTAATAAACTATAGCTTAATGCAGAAAGACATATCTAAGGGCTTGCATAGGAATAGTATTCGGTGGAAAGTGATTTTTGATTACTTCGTTTTTTCTTTCACAAAATCGAACTAGAAAACTTGAATCGTTCCGGAGAAAAAATTTTATGCACGAAATTGAAAACAAAGAAAATTTTGAGATGGAAGTAATCGTACTAATCATAAGAATTCGGCGGCACGTTGATGCATCAACCACTTATGTTGATGCTTATCCACGTCATCCTAACCAGAAAATAGTCAACGATATTACCACCTTAAAAATCCATGAATTCAGAATGAAGGAAGCGCAATAGTGGCTTGACAAGATGCAAATGAATGAATGGTTAAAAAATAAAAAGGCATTGCAAAAGGAATTTCAAATTGCCACGCAATTGCTGCTTGCAGGTTAGAAATTCTAATATCTAAAAGAAGCATTTATAGAAGACTTATCATTCGGCATTTCGGCAAGAGGAATGTTATAAATTGTTCCTCCGTTTAAAAAAGTGGCAACGACAACCTGATTGAACAAACAAGTGCTATCAGGTTGGCGAGTGGAGTGCAATTCCATAGTATTCGATTTTGCATGATAATTTCCCCAAAGGATACCTGCTTTTTTATCCATAAAAATGGTATCTACTTTTCCATTAATCGCTGCGGGTACAATATCATGAATGGAACAAGACGCTTTATCCTTTGCCATAGAATAATTAAAAATATCGATGTCCGATTGTGTTTGTTTTGAAAAATGGTTGGCAATTACTGACCATACTTTTTCGTGAATCAAGACTGGATCTTCACTCTCAGGATTACCAGAAATACTGGCTTCAAAAATATACGGGTAATTAGATACTTCTTTATAAATTGGAATTTGGGAGTCCACCGAATATAAAACCAATGGGGCATTTTCATCATGCAACATCTTCATTAACCCTTCATCAATTGCTCGGAAATATTTTTTTAAATTTTCATTTTTATCATCTTTTCCACCTCCGTGTCCATGATAAACGGTCGTTCCTTTTCCACTACTACGTCCTTGCAAATTGCTCGAAACATTTTCTTCGTTCAGTACCTCGTTGATTCCATCAGGTACTAAGTCACCAATAATTACGGGAGTAATACTTGTATCCGTCCCTTCAAAAAACCGAACTTCATTTTGACTCAAAGCCAACACGAAAAACCGATTGTTTTTATTCAACAATGGCAAAAGTGGACATAGGTAATAATGATTATGCACATAAACTAAAGGTTTAAAATCAATGGGAGTTACTTCGTAAACGAATTCGTTCTCTCCCAAAAAAACAACTAATCCATCTGATAAATTTTTCCAAAAATTTTCATCTTCTAACAAGGTGTAGGCAGGTTCTAAATAATCTTGTGCAGCTTCTTTATTCATTTTTTCAGCTGAAAATAATTGATTATCCATTAACTGCTGAACAGCTTCCGAAAGCGCATTTTTAAACCTCAACTTATCTTCTTGCAAGTTACCCGCCCGATAGGTTGGGATATAAATGGAGATGCAAGGAGTATTAATACTTTGTGTTTTTAGTAACTTATTAAATTTTTTAAGTTTCATATAATGATGTTTTTTTTTTAAATGAATAAGGAACCCAATAATCTGAGAGCCTAGTTATATAATAAAAGAAAATAATTGTAAATGTATTGTTATAGAAAAAGTAAACCTAAGTAACTAGGCCATCGATGATGTTAATTATTGAGCTTATATAAGCTATTTTTACTTTACTCTTTTCTCAATATAATCGGAATTAAGCAACCGCAAGGCTCCCATATATTTGAGTTTAAAAGAAATTAAATTACCTACTTTATAGTTACGTTTGGTTTCACCCAAATCTACGATCAACATGTCAGAACTAGCATTGACAATTTGAACAGCAGGGTCGTCAGGAATCAGGAAGTCTGGTGAAATATCCAACAAGCCGACATCAATGATCGCTCGATACGAAGTTTCTCCGTACTCCTTTTCATTGATTTCAAATACCTCACCTGATGGGTTGGCAGCGATTACACCGTTAGGAACTTTGGGTTTTTCGGTAATTTCTAGTATTTCAGTATACAGTCGGATTACCCCTGATTTCATGCCTCGAATGGTTTTACCAGTCACTACATTACTACCAAAGAAAAGCGTTTCGCCAATTCGAAAATGATTGACTGCCTGGGGAACTTGTTTCCTAAAGAGTAAGGGTAAGGTAACCGATGTACCTCCGGATATCCATTTTATTTTTTTCAAAAAAGTTGCTTCGACCAGTTGCTTGTAAAGACTAAGTTGGATAAGTTTGTCTTGCGAAGGCATCACTCCGTGGAGGCAATTTAGATTAGCACCAATCGCTACGATTTCAATATTAGGTAATTGAAAAACTTTTTCATAAAAGTCAATCAAATTATCCCCCATGATTCCTTCCCGCAAATCGCCCAACTCCAACATTATAGTAACCTTATGAGTTTTATTTTGCTGAACTGCCTCTTTAGAGAGTAGTTCGATAATAGAACTTTCGGAGTTAAAACTCACGTCAGCATATTTTACGATATTCTTAATACTTCGTTTGGAAGGAGGTTTAATATATACGGTTTGGACGCCTGGTTTCAGCTCTTTGATTTTTTTCAAATTACTTAACCGACTATCGCACACTTCATTTATCCCCAAATCCAACACTTCTTTGAGGTACATTTCATTTCCGCATAACAGTTTAGTTACAATCGCCCAATCCTTATTTTTTTTATCAAAAAAATTAGCTAAAAAATTGTAGTTATGCAGTAATCGGTCTTTATATAATCTTACAAAAGCCATAATATTTTTATTTTTTTAAGAAACAATTTTGCGAGGAATATCCCCGGGCAATCGAGTTAGTAATTCATAATTCAATTGAGTACTATTTTCGCTAAATGAAGCCACCGAAATTTCTAAATCTCCTTGCCTTCCGATCAATACAACTTCATCTCCTTTTTCTACATTGCCTACATTAGTTACATCCACACACATCATATTCATATTCACATTGCCGACCACACTTACCCGAAACCCTCGGATTAGCACCCGCCCTCGATTACTTAATGACCGACTAAAACCATGGCTATAACCGATGGGGATCGTAGCAATTTTCATTTCTGTATTGGCTAAAAAAGAAGTTCCGTAGCCCACAAATTCTCCTGCTTTCACTACCTTCATACTCATCACTTTGCTTTTCCAACTGATCAATCTCTCCAATGGAAATTCAAGTTCTTTTTGTTTGGCGAGATAATAAATTAGTGCTTCCCGATTGGGAAAAAAACCATATTGCAAAATCCCTACTCGCACTAAATCCATTTGAGTTTTTGGGTATCTCAACATCGCTGCTGAACAGGCAGTATGACATATTTGAGGTGTTAATCCATTATTAATAAATCGATTTTGCACTCTTCTGTAAACACCTTTTTGACTTTTGATTCGATGAAAATTAGCAATGCTTTCTGCTCCCGCAAAATGAGTACACAATCCCTTGAATTCAAGATTTCCCATATTCTGTTTTAACAAATTCATCACCTCAGGAATTTCTTTTTTTGAAAACCCTGTTCGGTTCATTCCTGTTTCTACTTCAATGTGCACCTTGGCAGGAATACCGACTCGCTTGGCAGTAAAAACTGTTTGTTTTAATCGGTCTAACTCAAAAACAAAAAATTCAATTCCGTTCTTGATCGCCCATTCCAATTGGTTATTATCGAGCATCCCCATAATTAAAATCGTAGGATTGGTCAACGTAGATTTTTGTACTCGCAATGCTTCGTCCGCACTAAAAACTGAAAAATGATTGACACCACAATTTTCTGCTAAGGGTACAAAAACTTCAATTCCATGTCCATACGCATTCCCTTTAACCACCGAAGAAAATTGTACATTTTTGCCTAATCTATTTTTTATAAATTGAAAATTATGTTCCAATGCCGATTTACTAATCTCTATTTCTGATGTCCACAACATTATTTATGTGAAATATTTAAAGCGATTTTATAAAAAAGTTGAACTCCAACAGGAAGAATTTCGTCAGGGAAATCATAATCAGGATTATGCAAAGCAGGTGTATTTTCGCCTGCCCCAATTCCAAACATTGCTCCTTTATATTGTTGAGTAAACAAGCCAAAATCTTCTCCCCATTTAAACGGATGTGTCTGAACTTTTACAGAAAGGTTTTCACTCAATGCAGCATCTCGAATCATCGCGACTGACTCAGGATCATTTTGATTGGCCATAAACTCCTGCGTCCAATCAACTTCCGTTTTAATAGAGTTCCTTGAGGAAGTCTCCTTAATTATTTGTAATAATTTTGTTTTTAAGATTTCCATTTCCTCCTCTGTCCAAGTTCGTAAGGTCAATCTTAGTTCTCCGTAACCTGCCGAAATCCCATAATAAATCTCCCCCATTTCAATATGAATCGGAGTGATCACCGCGAAGTCTTTTCGCTCAGGATTATTGTTAGATAAAGCCTTGGATTTAGTTAAAATTTCAGCTATCGAAATCGCGGGATTCTCCCCGTGTTCTGGCTCTGCTGCATGAGAAGTTTTTCCATAAAATTTGATAATAATACTTTTAACCGCAGCAGTAAATGAACCGTCTTTAATTACCACCTGATTCAATGGGTAGCCTGGCAAATTATGAAAGGCAAAAACATAGTCTGGCTGAATTTCTGCAAATCTCGGATCTTCCAAAACTGCTTTTGCCCCTCTCCCATTTTCTTCAGCGGGTTAAAATAATAACACTACTTTTCCATTTTCTAGAGGATGCTCGAAAAGCTCTTTTGCTAAGCCAATTAATATTGCCGAATGACCATCATGACCACATTTATGTGCCACACCATCTACGGTAGAGCGATACGAAAAGTTATTTGTTTCGTGAATCGGCAAGGCATCCAACTCCGAACGAAAGAGAATTGTCTTCCCTTTTTCCCCGCTATCAAATATAGCTACAACACCGGTACCTCCTACGTTTTTAATAATTTCAGTAGGATTGTATTTTGATATAAATCCACTAATCGTTTCAGCTGTTTGAAATTCCTCTTCCGATAGTTCAGGGTGAGCGTGAAGGTATCTTCGAATTTGTAACAATTCATTTACATTTTCTAAATATACCTCAGGGTTTCTTTTTTTAAAGGTTATTTTTTTCATTTTATCACAAAATTTTAACTAACTTTTCTTTTGGAAAAATATAACTTAACGATATAAACACAATGGCAGAAAGTAGAATACCACCAATGTTTGCATCCAGACCCCACGGCAATTTTATGTTGGATAAAACTAAAAAAGTCGTCGTCCCACCACCTAGTAACATTGCCCAAAATGCAGCTTCGGAAGTTCCTTTTTTCCAAAACAAAGCACCCAGCAGCGGTACAAATAGTCCTGATACCATAAAGGCATAAGAAAGTAACATCAACTCTAAAACATTCTGCATCATCGTAGCTAACAGCAAGGCTAAAATTCCGATAACTAAAGTGGCAATTTGGGAATATCTAAGGTGCTCTCGGTCTGATAATTTTCTAGGGGAAATTCTATCCAAAACGTCAGTTACCACATTTCCTGATGCTGCCATCAAGCAACTATCTGCGGTGGACATAATTGCTGAAAAATAAGCAGACAACATCAGTCCCATTAGCCCAACGGGTAGCACCGTACGCAACAACATGGGCAGTCCCATCTCTGGATCCATGCTCGCAGCAGTAGCATATCCTGCATATTCAAACATCCCTTGTTCTGCTCCTACCCTTGCAAACAGCCCTAACAAAACTCCCATAAAAGCCATGATCGGATATTCAAAAAGTCCTGCAATGTACCAGGCTTTTTTTGCGGTTTTTTCATCTTTGCACGCATAAATCCTCTGGTACAAAGTCATTCCTACAAACCAAATTGGAACGATGGTGATGAACCAATTAATGAAGGTCACAGGTGCTATATTTCCAAGTGAAAGAAAATCCGGAGAGAGGGTTGAACGAATCGCTTCTATACCTCCTACCGAATAATATCCCATCGGAATGCCAATAAAAATTAGTCCACTCATCAGGATAATCCATTGAACAGTATCGGTGTAAATGACTGCTTTCAATCCGCCGATTACGGTATAACCAACCGCAATTATCCCCATCAAAAGCAAAGCGAAATTTAGATCGATTTCTAGGAATGTTGCAGAAGCCAATTTTGCACCAGCCAACAATTGAGAACTCGTAAAGCCGATATATCCAATGGCAGAAATCACACCTGCCAACAATGCAACTTTATTGTTATAAAAATGAAGGAAGAGCTGTGGGAAAGTCAAAAATTTATTTTTTCGAGCCAGAGTACTTACTTTTGGAATCAAAAAAACCGCCGCCAACCACGCTCCTACCAAGCCTGTGAACAGCATCCATGAACCAGCAATCCCCATCAAAAAACCAAGTCCACCAAGTCCAATCGAAAATCCTCCTCCTACATCTGTGGCAACTACGGATAAGCCTATATGCCAACTCCCCATCGAACGACCACCTACATAATAATCTTCCGTATTTTTATTTTTTTTGAAAAAATAAAACCCTACACCAAGCATGACAAAAAAGTAAAGGGCAAAAATGAGCAAGTCAATCCAATGCATAAAAGTGGGTTATTTTGGTTAAAAAGGTAGCCTAGCTTTGCGAAATTCGTGAGATTACTTTTTGTTCGAGCTTGAGTTAGTAAAGCGATTGGCTAAATGAACCGCTTTATAAACTCTCACTAAACGCTCACTAAACTCAAAGCCATCTCACAGATTTCGCAAAGCTTAACTTAAAGAAAACCATACGTATAAACCTATAATATTGTCTTTTTATAAAGCAATACACGAACTCATATTCGCTCAATAAGTATTAGCTGGTTGCTTTCCATCTTTCCTTTTTTGAACAGCATTTTTCCATCGATTATGCTCTTTTCTAATTTATTCGGAGTGTTCATTTCTACACGGCACTCCTACTGAGTTTGGAATATGATGCCTCAATTCCTCTTGTACTTCAAATAAATTTTTCATGAAAAATTTATTTGTTACATAATAGAATGAAATGTCAAACCACTTCAAATTTTAAAATAAATTCTAATAACTGAGATTCTATTTCATGCCTTTTTTTCGCTTATACTTTGCTTTCAGAAGTTCTGTTCTCCTCCTGACAGAAGGTTTTTGAAATTCTTTTCGACGACGTAATTCTTTTACCAACCTTGTCTTTTTATGTTTTCGCCGGTATCGTTTAATAGCTCGGTCAATCGTTTCTCGGTCATCTACTTCAACAATTAGCATATATATATATTATTTTTAAATTTTCCACAATAAGAATATAATCACCTCAACATCAAGCTATTACAAAACATTTTACATTTCATAACAAAATATTTATGCAATCAATATATTCTATTTTTTCTTATACCTCATTTCGATATACTTACTTTCAAATCCTAATTTTTCATAAAGAAACATAGCATGGTTATCTGGTTCGACATGAAGTGCCATATCACCTGAAGCAGCTTCCAAAGCTTTTTTCGTTAGTTTCTTACCTAATCCTTTTCCTCTGTATTCATTATGAATAGCAATATAAACCAGAATATTTTCTGGGATGTATCCACTCATTCCAGTTTTGTTGACGACGACTGCACCAATTATTCTTTGTTGATCCCAAGCTGTCAACACAAATCCTCCAGGTGAAGAAATTTCTTTCATAGCATAGTCAATAGCTTTTCGGATATCATTTTTCTCATCGCCAAACTCCTCTAGATGAATGTGTAAAAAATTAACCACTTTTATTTTTTCAATGGTTGACAAGCCATCGAAACTTGTATGAGATTGTATTTTAAAATCGTTTGTAATCATAAATAATGAGTTAATTTTATTATTATTTTAAAAAACTAAAACTGGAATTTCACTTTGTAAAATGAGTCGCTTGGTATTGTAATCATCAAAAGCCCTTTGAAAGAAATTTTTATTTTTTTGTTCTAAAGCAATCCAATCAGGAGAAAGCACCTCCACTAACAGTTTCACATCATCACTATTTTTTTCTCCAAAGATTTGGTAAAAACTTGCGTTTTTATCATTGAGTAATTCTTTGATTTCGATAACCATTTCAAAGAACCTTTCGTTAGCATCTATTTTATTTTTCTTTGAAATAAAGCCAACCTGCAAATGGGCATCCAATGATTTTGTAAGACGATAGAGCACTTCTATATTCTCTGATTTATTATCATCTATATCTATTAGGTATAAAATGTTTTCAATGGGATGCCATTCCGTTTTAGGTTGAACTATTAAGACTGGGCATTCCGTATTTTCGGCAACGGTCGTTTCGGACGTTCCAAACCATTCATTAAAAAATGTCAATTCACTAGATCCTTCAACTATCATCAGGAAGGGATTGTTATTTGAAGCGATTTGAATTACTTCATTCACAGGATACCCAACCGCAACTTCACACCTTGATCGATCCCAAATATGTTGGGTGGCATTATCAATTTTTTCGACATAAGGAATAACTTTTTTTGCCAAAACACTTTGCTCAATCGGTGAAGGAAATCCCTTCATCGCTCCAACTGTCATTACTGGAATCAAAGGTGAAATGTTTTCAATAAGCTGTAAAACGGCTGTCGAGTCTAGCTTTTTAGAAAGGTGCATTCCATATTTGGCCGTAGGTATAGCATGCGTATAATCATCTGGTACTATATATATGTCTTTCTCTTTCATAGTGAATCGGTTTTTATCAATAAATAAAAATATTAGCAACACCATACAGGTGCTCCTATTTGAAATAACAAAAGCTATAGTAATGACACTTTTGAAAGGGCTTAATCCTTTCTCACCTAAGAAATTGGCGAGGCAAGTATTTGATTTCTATACAAACTAAATAATAGTTTTATATACGTTTTGGGGTGAGATAAATAAGCTAATACCCCATAAATCAAACTATTTAGGCATGATAACTACTCATTAGAACACCACAAAGGTATAATTAGTTTCTGTAGAAACTAATTATTATGGTTATCTTTCTAATAAAAAATAAGGAGAGAAGATTTTTAGCTTTCAATTTGTAGGTGAGTTCCATCATTTTCCACTAGTTTCTTTTCAATGAAAACTAGTGGAAAATGGATTGGTACTTAAAGCATAGAAAGCCTTTTTTGGTGATTAACAACTTCGTAAACCAGCTATCACTCGCTTTTAAAAAATCTGGTTTTACGCTTTTATATTTAGCTATTTTTTAAAAACTTAACTTCCACATAGGCTGGTTCAAAATCAATAATTTCAATTTTACAGATTCTTTTTTTATACATACTTTATTTAGCTGCTCTGTAAATGTATTGTTATATCTCTTTTTGAAATTCTTTTATTCTTTGACAACTTCATAAAATTTACTTTAATCTTTTGACCAAGAGTGTTCTGAATTTGTTTTGGAAAAAATAAAAACAATATACTTACATGATTGACAATGCAAAGAATTAACTATCGAAGACCGCAAAAAATATTGTACAGAAGAGATTGACCCATTGATGAACAAACTCCACGATTGGGCAGAAAAAGAACAATATAAAATACTTCCCAAAAGTCCGATTGGAAAAGCTATCAGCTATTTTTTAATCAATGGAAAGAACTCAACCGAGCTTTGGAAGCTGGAGAATTGGAATTGGACAACAACCAAATTCAAAAATGTTAATTAACAATCACTCATTCCCGAAAACTTTTTAAACACCTTCTCAATTAATTGAAGTCAGCTTATGGTAGCTTCTTTTTTTGATAAAGCTAGTGGCTTTTTTTAGCTTGGGCAAAATGGGGGTGATCGAGTGCTTACGATTATAATGCATAACATGAATGACTTAACCTCAGTTACCTAAAAACTTAATGTGACCTCGAGCCCTAACAATTGCCTCCGACAAGCAGCGCCAGCCCGCCACAACTTACCTCCATGCTTCACCACGATTATCAATCCTTCACATCCTTTTCAGCATCTGCCTCATATAGATTGTGAATAATCAAGATTATATATCCAAACAATACCGCGCTAATTATAAGCAAATTATTAACTATTCCTTCCGATAGAAAGGAGACTTTAATTAGAATCGTAGATATTACAAACCCTGAATTTCTAATAATTTTATGAAACTTATGAGAATAAAAAAAGGAGAAAAGAAGTAACAGTACATCAACTATGATCAAAACCGAAAAGAATTCATCAAAGAAAATATTATTTATCTTTTTGAATTCCATGATGCCATTTGCATAATTTGTATAAATTACATAGCCCCAATTTACTAGCGTATAAAAAGCTAAAATTACCAAAATTGGAACTAAGATCGTAGCTAAAGATTGTTTTAGCAGTACAAATTTTTTGATATTTATACTTTCGTCGTTGGTCTTTTTAATGGACGTATAACTTCTCCTTTTTATATTTTTATAAAACAAATAGATTAGAAAAAATAAAATTAAAGAAGTTAATGCATCAAAAGTAAATTGCAAATCATTTTTATCTTGAAACCAATCTGAGGTCAATTCGACATAAGCAATGTCTTTAAAAATTCGTCTTATTACAATTAATGTAATTATTTCATATTGTTTACCTATGTATATCGTAATCGATTTTGGCAAATAATAAATTAATAAATAGACCTCATATAGTAATATAAAAGAGAACGGAGTATAAATTGCGGCAATCGGATTCTTAAAAAAATTCTGATCTAACTCGATCACCCCTTGGGTGTTGAGTAGAATAAATAATAGATGGATTAGATAACTGACGATGGAAATTACGAGTATCGTCTCTTCTATCCGTTTCTTTATTTGAGGTGACAGTAAAAGATTAAAACCTGCTTTTATAATTACACTCATTTATTTTATTTTATCTAAAAATTGTAGTTATTCAATACCCATTTTTATATAAATAAAGAGACCGTTCCCTTATCCGTGTTACTTCTTCAGTCGCTCCCTGCCCCTCAAGGGAAATCCACTCGCTTCAACAACTCCTACTGACCAAGCCGCTCCACAGCAAAGATAACTAGCATAAAAACTCTCACAAATATCTATGCTACCTCCAAGAACTTATTGGAAGATTATTTTCCTGAAACAGAAAACGCTATCCGACAAAAGTCGAGTAGCGTTTTCTATAATATAAAATTAGTAGTATTCCACTACTCAAGTACTAGAGCAAATTAATTCTTACTTAGGCATTACTACACTATCTATTGCGTGGATCACACCATTAGAAGCCTCTACATCAGCGATAACTATGGTAGAAATATTGCCAGCTTCATCAGTTAGCATTACTTTTCCGTCTTTAGTCGTAGCAGTTAATTTTCCACCTTGCACAGTTTCGACAGTAAAGCTTCCATCATTACTCTTAATAGCTTCTAATACATCGTTTGCTAAAAATTTTCCACTTACAACGTGATAAGTCAATACCGCCGTCAAAGTCTCTTTACTCTCTGCTTTCAATAAGCCAGCTACTGTTCCTTCTGGTAATTTGTCAAAAGCAGCATTGACTGGAGCAAATACAGTAAATGGTCCTGCACCATTCAATACACCTACTAAATCAGCAGCCGTTACTGCAGCTACCAAAGTAGAGAAATTATCATTTCCTGCCGCTACACCTACGATGGTTAGTGCATCCGTAGCAGGTGCATCTGGAGTTACTACCTCTTCTTGAACTACTGGCTCATTAGTAGATGCTTCTTGAGTAGCATCTCCACAAGATGAAAAGATAACTAATGTTACTAAAACTAATAGATTAAATAAGTTTTTCATTGTAAAAAATTTTTTTTGAGTTAATAATTACAATTAAACAGTAATATGTCCAATTAGTTTAACGATTTATGCAGCAAACTTTTAATTTTATTAATTTCCTAAATTCTTTCCTTTATTTGGTAATTTCATTTTGTACTCCTTTTGAATTGGAAGGTAGGTTTGCCTGCTACGACTTGAACAAGTTCGGAAACAAAACAAACATAGTGGATATAAAAATTGGCACTACCGCTAGCCATCTGCCCCAGGTTTATTTTGCAGCAAATACCACTTAAAAGTAAACTTGGTTTAGGTAACCACCGCTAGCCACAATTTATTTAAGCATTCAGCTTAGAAATGCGAACTAAATAGATTTAGATTTTTTTTTGAATATCAAACATCGAACAAGAACTTGAGAAGTTATGACGAAACTTCTCATAGAGCATACAAAACTAACATCGTCAAACATCTCAAATCTCAAATCCTTGTTCAATATTTGATATTCGATATTCGTTTTTTTAACTTAATGACATTGAAGACGGGCAGGCACAGCGTGCCCCCGCCAATGGTAAAATATTCTCTCTAAAATATTTTGCCCACGCAACGCAATGCTACCGTACTAAATAATTATTACTTTTATCTATAATACAAAAATCGACATCGGATCACTATCGTCACTCTTCCGTTGAAAAGTTCCAATGAAACAAACCTTAATCTCCACATCTTTTTTCACCTCAAGATTTTCTATGTTGAACTTCTTACCCGACGTGTAGATGCTGTTCTTTACGGTAGCCCATCCATCATAAGAATGTTTGATCCCAACTTCATTTGCTCCCTTCGGAAAGTTTTTTATCTCCCCTTCTATCGAACCCGACAACACTCCCCTCTTAAGATAGTTTAACTCAGGTCGCTCCAAAGGACTATTACTGCGAACTGCTTTTTTTCTTAAATCAAAACCAGCTTCCGTGGCATAACTCTCCTCGCCTTTGGCAAATACTTTAGCCAATGCGGCCAAGTCTTCCATGGTTATTAGTAACTCATTTTTAGCCTTCAATTTGGCTTGAGTTAGTAACTTTCCGCCATGGGTAGCCGCCGTTACTGAATCAATAAAAGTTAGAAAAGATGGCTTGACTATATCAACTTGAGCTTGTAAGTCAACATAACGGGTTACGCTATCAGTCTTTGAAATTACTTGTCGGCAAAACTCTTCTGTTTCACCATACGTTCCTTGCATGAAGGATAAAGAAATTTGAACTCTCATCATTAAATTTTTTTAAAAATAATTATTAGATTGGTTTATTGTTGTCTTTTTGGTTCTTTAATATGTTTGAATAATTATACTAGAAAGTCAAAACGTATGTAAAAAATAAATATCTAAAACTGTACCAATATACTTCTTTTGGCTAGTCGGCTGTGACAGTTAAGAAGTGTACGCAAAACGCATCAACAAGGAAAAAACTAACAAAACAATACCTTGGTAGCGCTTTGTTGTATTAAAAAATACTATAATGTGTGAGTAAAATTCAAAGTGTTTTAAATGAAAAAAAAGTGTTTTTAGGTGTTAAGGAATGCGAACTAAATAGATTCAGAAGTTTTTCTAAGTTTTAAAAATGTTTTTCTCTATAGTGAAAAAGTTTTTCTCTATGGTGGAAATGTTTTTCTCTATAGTGAAAAAGTTATTCTCTATGGTGGAAAAGTTATTCTCTATAGTGAAAATGTTTTTCTCTATGGTGGAAAAGTTTTTCTCTATAGTGGAAATGTTTTTCTCTATGGTGGAAAAGTTTTTCTCTATAGTGGAAAAATTTCTCTATAGTGAAAAAGTTTTTCTCTATAGTGGAAAAATTTTTCTCTGTGGTGAAAATGTTTTTCTCTATGGTGGAAATGTTTTTCTCTATGGTGGAAATGTTTTTCTCTATAGTGGAAAAGTTTTTCTCTGTAGTGGAAATGTTTTTCTACGTGGTGAAAATGTGTCTATCAATGGTAGGGAAGTTATTTTAAGCTTAAATAGTTAGGGTCGATGTTGAGGGTGTTTTTTTAAAACCTAAAGTGTTGGGTGTTAATGGAGCTTGGATGAGCAATTGGGTAATGGGAAATTTGAAATTATCTGATACT
>Ga0115005_10001620_pt1 | contig 17951 bp, 14 predicted proteins | sample ArcOceMetagenome_FD_87163 | JGI IMG/M metagenome (GOLD analysis project Ga0115005, IMG submission 87163) | Marine eukaryotic phytoplankton communities from Arctic Ocean - Arctic Ocean - Greenland ARC118M Metagenome | ecosystem: Environmental > Aquatic > Marine > Oceanic | place: Arctic Ocean... | reverse complement strand
GGCTTGGTTTAAACCGGCTTGTGCTTGCTCTACAGCGGCTTTTTGCTGGTTGTTGCGCAGCTGGATGATGAGGTCACCGGCTTTGACGTAGTCGTTTACATCAACCTCAATGGATTGCACACGGCCACTGGTTTGAGCGCTTGTTGTGGCTTGGTTGACCGCTTCTATCTGGGCATCCAGCGCAAACCAGTTTGGATAGGTGTCCAGTTTAACGGTGAGTGTTTGGGCGTCATTGGCCCACAGTGATGCGCTTGATAAGGCGATCAATAGGCCGCTGAGAAGGGTGCGAGCGTGTGTCATATTTTAGTCCTTTGCTGTGCCTTTAAGTGTAGAAGAAGCTTAAAGGGACGATAGCATTGCCTTAAGATAAGATTATTCTAAATTAGTTTTTACTAATATAACTCAATATGGCGTGTATAGGAAGTCTCCAGTCCGGTAGGAGTGAGGTCACTTTTATGTCTATTTTAAGACTCGGTGATTTGCACAGTAACAGGGGGTTGCACCCTTGGCGAGGCTGGCTCAGCCAATATAGGGTGCTGACCACAAAGGGCTTTAGGTGGGTGGTTTATGGGCCTTGGCACCGTTGAAATGGCGAGATTACCACTTGGCGAAATGGTCCTCACAAAAGCCATTGGCTTGTTTCACTTGGATAATGCGGCCATCCCTGTCTTTGACGGTGCCATTAAAGCGGCCAAACACCTGGGTGAAGTTAGAGGCGATTAGCCCTGCATTGATTTTCTCTTTACGCTCCCCCGCGGGTGTAAATGTGAGGCTAATATGACCGTCGCTGCTGCTAATTTGCCATGGTTGCATGCGATCTTGGCGGTTAAATAGAAATTCGGCTCGGTCCAATTTGATCATCTTGCCGTTCACCCAAAGGGCGTTTTCGGTATAACTGGTCTCATTGACCCCAGCGGCGAGATTGAACCCTACTACATCGCCGCCTTCGGTGGTATGGCTGAGGCTGGCCCAGTGCCAGAAAGTTTCTCGGCGCATGTAGCCACATGACCAATCCACACTGGCGAGCAAATCCTCAGTGGCGATGTCTTGGCCTTGCCAATGCACATTGCCAGTAAACGGCAGGGCGGTATTTTTTTGCGTGTATACCCAGCCGTTATAGCCGGCTCGACAACATACATCTAGCGGTGATTGGGTTTCATCAATTGTCACATTTACATTTAATGCATTGCCGCATTCGATTTTTAATTGTCGGCTATGGTCTTGGCTGATGATCTCAATGTGGTTGTGTCCGCTTTGAAATGACCAGTGCCCATTGTTGGGTTGCGTATCTGTTTTTGTGTTCATGGCAAAGGGTTTTAGCCATGAATATTCTTTAAAGGTGTGTGTGCTTGGTTGGTAAATATATAAAAAACAATTACTCACCCATTTCAGGTTCACGATGGCCACACCCAAAATAAAATCATCGCCACTTAAACCAATAAACTGAAATTGGTTAAACCGCATTTTTTTTCGAAACCCGGTAATGGCTTTATCCATATTGTTGCGTAAATCAAAATCCAAATGATTGACGTCAACAGGGCTGGTTGGCAATACGCCTAAGTGTACTTGCCCTTGGGAGTTAATCAGCGTATCCATAAAATGACCTTTTATTATTATTGCTGCAGTCTAACAAGTCTGGCGTTTGGCACTAGGGTGTTAAAAGTCAGATGAAGGAGCAAATAGCGACAAGCCGTTTTAGATGGTCTGCCTGTCTGTGGCGCTAATGGTTGAATCTAGGTTAGATAGTCGGTTAAATACCGTTAAACGATACATACAAAAATAATAAAAGTGAGATCATACAATGAGTCATTACCCTGTTCACAAGGTGCCTCAAGTCTGGGCCGATAAAGCGCTGATGAATCGAGCGGATTATGAAAACGCCTACGCCGCCTCGACGTCAGATAACGAAACCTTTTGGGCGCAGCAGGGCAAACGTTTAGATTGGTTTACGCCTTATACAAAAATCAAAGATGTTAATTACGCTGCCGATGACCTGCATATTAAATGGTTTTATGACGGTGTTTTAAATGTTTGTCACAACTGTGTCGATCGACACCTGCCCACTAAGGCCGATGATGTGGCGATTATTTGGGAAGGGGACGACCCTAATGACGACGCAACCCTAACCTACGCTCAATTGCATTTACAGGTATCGCGCTTTGCCAATATTTTAAAAGAAATGGGTGTGCAAAAAGGCGATGTGGTGACCCTTTATATGCCCATGATTGTTGAGGCCAGCTTAGCCATGCTTGCCTGTGCGCGCATAGGGGCCATTCATTCGGTTGTGTTTGGTGGTTTCAGTGCCGATGCCTTGGCGGGACGAATTGAAGATTGCCACAGTAAGTGGGTGATCACCGCAGACGAAGGTGTGCGAGGCGGTAAAAGCGTACCGTTAAAAGCCAGTGTTGATGATGCTTTAAGTCACCCAGGTGCCCAGTGTGTCGAAAAAGTCTTGATGATCAAACGCACTGGCGTGAATGTGAATTGGCAAGAAGGCCGAGACGTAGAATACGGTGAATTGCTCAAGCAGGTTGCTGATCACTGTCCTTGCGAACCCATGAATGCAGAAGACCCGCTATTCATACTTTATACATCCGGCAGTACAGGCAAACCCAAAGGGGTATTGCACACCACAGGTGGCTACCTGGTTTACGCTGCTTATACCCATGAACATGTGTTTAATTATAAGCCTGGTGACATTTACTGGTGTACCGCTGATGTGGGTTGGATAACGGGTCACACCTATATGATTTATGGCCCTTTAGCGAATGGTGCCACCACCGTATTATTTGAAGGGGTGCCCAATTACCCAAAAGTGAATCGTTTAGCGCAGGTGGTGGACAAGCATAAAATTAATATTCTCTACACGGCCCCTACGGCCATCCGTGCGCTGATGGCCCATGGCGATAAGGCAATTGAAGGCACCTCTCGTGAAAGCCTCACCTTGTTAGGCAGTGTAGGGGAGCCGATTAATCCAGAAGCATGGGAATGGTATTTTAAAACCATCGGTAATGGGAATTGCCCGATTGTGGATACTTGGTGGCAAACGGAAACTGGTGGCATTTTAATTAGCCCGCTACCAGGGGCCACCGATTTAAAACCGGGCTCGGCTACCAAGCCATTGCCCGGTGTGATGGCGGCGATTGTCGATGGCGAAGGCAATATTCTAGAAGGCGCATGTGAAGGTAATCTTGTTATGCTGGATAGCTGGCCTGGGCAAATGCGCAGTGTGTATGGGGACCATGCACGCTTTGTCGAAACGTATTTTAAAACCTTTGCGGGAATGTACTTTTCAGGTGATGGGGTGCGCCGCGATGAAGATGGCTATTACTGGATAACCGGTCGTGTGGATGACGTTTTGAATGTATCAGGTCATCGTATGGGGACAGCTGAAATTGAAAGCGCACTGGTGGCGCACAAAGACACCGCTGAAGCCGCGGTTGTAGGTTATCCTCACGATATCAAAGGGCAGGGAATCTACGCGTATGTGATTTTAAAATCCGGTGTCAGCGCCACGGAGCAATTAGAGGCAGACTTAAAAACCTGGGTGCGAAATGAAATTGGCGCCATAGCAACCCCTGATATTATTCAGTTAACACCGGGTTTGCCAAAAACGCGCAGCGGTAAAATCATGCGTCGTATTTTGCGAAAAATCGCAGCCAATGAAATAGACACGCTGGGTGATACTTCCACTCTTGCCGACCCTGCCGTGGTTGAGCAATTAATTGCGCAACGCAAAAGTGTAGATTAGCCCTCATACTTAAATAAAAAAGATAAGTGGGTATGTAGATAAAAGCACAGTGATGAACGTTTCCGTGCTTTTTCGCTTTTCTTTTTTTGGTTTCTTTTATTATCTGTTTTTGATTCGCCTTGAAATTTAAAAATACGCCCTTAATAGCAAAAATCAGGCAAAAAATTGGTATGACAACGTTTAAATTATTGGATATTGATGACGGTCAATAATCGATTTTTTAGTGATATTGACGCGCTTGAAAAACCATTTTTTAAACTTATATCGGTTGTGAGCGAAATGAAAATAGATAGGAGGCTCACATGAGATTATCAACTTGGGACCCGTTCACTGAAATGGAAACTGTGCTGAACCGTTATCGTCCGCAGGCCTCAGAGACCCATACGCAAACCATGACAAAGGCAGATTGGTATCCTGTGGTGGATGTGACTGAAAGCGAAGGCGCGTTTCATCTGCATGCTGAATTACCAGGCGTTGAAAAAGATCAAATAAACCTAAGTGTGCAAGATGGTGTATTGACCATATCTGGCCAGCGTAAGAGTCAGCATGAAAGCACTGAGGGCAAGCTGCATCGAATTGAGCGCACCTATGGCTCGTTTGTGCGTAATTTCAATCTACCCGAAAATGTAGATGTCCAGCAGGTAGCAGCACGTTATCAGGATGGCGTATTGGAGGTGGATATCCCCAAGGCCGAACAGGCTCAACCAAAACGCATTGACGTGAGTATTAACTAACAGCGTGCGTAATTAAAGTATGCACCAAACATCGCCCTTGTGACTAATTTTTAAACAGTTGCAAGGGCTTTTTTGTGTCAGTGGTTTGTTGGATACAAGCGCACAAACAGGGCATTTCCGCCGTAGTCAATTACGTACGATGTGGTACACTTAGCCCTTTAATCCTGCGGGTCAGGGTTGCACTATTTGTATTTTGTACAGGATTTTGGGCCACATGAGCTTTAAAGCACCGGAAAGTTTGTCTGAACAAATTGCCCAGCATATTGGTGATCAAATTATCACTGGTAAATTGCAATCAAAAGAGCGTATTCAAGAGCTAAAAGTGGCGAATGATCTAGAAGTTAGCCGTGGCTCTGTGCGCGAAGCTTTGCTTATTCTTGAAAGCCGCCATTTGATTGATATCTTGCCTCGTCGCGGTGCCATGGTGGCCGAGATGAATCGAGCCAATGTCCGCGCCCTTTATGAAACCTACATCATTCTATTAATCGCGCTTGCCTCCAAAGTGGCTAATACGTGGAAGCCAGGCCAATTAGACCCGTTGATTGAACAGCTACAAAAAATGCGCGCCATTGCCAATAGCACAGACCCTGAAGCGCCAGAACGCGTGGTGAAGGCAGGCTTTGATTTAATGCGTATGGCTTACCCTCTGGCTGAAAACCCATATCTAGAGGGTATCTTAGAAGATTTACAACCTGCTATTCATCGTGCTTACCATATGGCTTTAACCGTTGATAATAATGCGTTAAGTTACAGCATGACCTTCTTTGCACAATTGCTTGAAGGCGTGGTGAAACGTGATGTGCCGAAAGTTGAAAAAGCACTGAAAGATTACGGCGATCATTTGCTAAGCATCATGATGGATGCCCTAGAGCACTAATAATAAAAAGGGGCGCGTGTGCGACTTAAGTCCATTAAGCTTGCTGGGTTCAAATCCTTTGTTGACCCAACCAAGATACCATTTCCAACTAATCTGACCTGTATCGTCGGCCCGAACGGCTGTGGCAAATCCAATACCATAGATGCCGTACGCTGGGTGATGGGCGAAAGCAGTGCGAAGAATCTGCGTGGCGATGCCATGACAGACGTTATCTTTAATGGCTCTACCGGCCGTAAACCTGTAGGCCAAGCCAGTATCGAGCTGGTGTTTGATAACAGCGAAGGCAAATTGCAGGGTGAATACGCCCAATACAGCGAGATCTCCCTAAAGCGTAAAGTAACCCGAGACGGCCAGTCTATTTATTATCTTAACGGTACTAAGTGTCGTCGCCGCGATGTGACGGACCTTTTCCTCGGTACCGGCCTTGGCCCACGTAGTTACGCGATTATTGAACAGGGCATGATCTCCAAGCTGATCGAGTCTAAGCCCGAAGAATTACGTGTTTACATTGAAGAAGCGGCGGGTATCTCTAAGTACAAAGAGCGTCGTCGCGAAACCGAAAATCGTATTCGTCGCACCACAGAAAACTTAGAACGCTTAAGCGATATACGCGATGAATTAGAGCGCCAAATTGGCCGTTTACAACGCCAAGCCGAAGCCGCTGAAAAATACAAAAATTACAAAGAAGATGAGCGTCAAACCCGTGCCCAGTTGTTTGCCATGCGCTGGCGTAACATGGATGCCGAGTTGGTTCAAATCAACCAAGTGATTGCCGAGCAAGAGCTAGCATTAGAACAAGTACTGACAGTACAGGTGCAGGACGAAAGTCAGGTTGAAGAAAAGCGCATCTTGCTGGTGGATCTCACAGACGATTTCGAAAAAATCCAAGCACAGTTTTATGAGCTGGGTGGTAACCTGGGTCGCCTTGAACAAAGTATTCAATTTCAAAGCCAGCGTTCGTTGCAGTTAAACAGTGACCTGCAAGAAATATCGGAATCCAAAACCACGGTTGCTCAGCAAGAGGAAGAAGATGCATTAGCATTAGAAGCGCTCGATGAGCAATTGATGGAGCTTGAGCCTGAAAACGAATTAATGCTGGCGCAAGAAGAGTCCAGTCAAGAAGCCTTGATGCAAGCCGAAGAAGCCATGCAAAACTGGCAAAATGCTTGGGATGGCTTTAATGAAAAAAGTGCCGAGCCACAACGTTTAGCCGAAGTTAGTAAGACTCAAATTCAAAACTTTGAGCAAAATATTACCCGTATTCAGCAGCGTATAGAGCGCCTGCAGCGTGAATTAGAATCCTTGCAAATTGGTGATGAAGCTGAAGAGCAATTGGCCATGCTCGATGAGCAGCTTGGTGAAAAAGAATTACAGTTCGAACAGCAGCAGCAAGATGCGGCACAGTATCAACAGCAAGTTGAAAGCGCCCGTGAGCAACAGCAGCAGCTTTCGCAAAAATTGAATGAATCCCGCAGTCAGTTGCAATCTGTTATGGGTCGTAAGGCATCATTAGAAGCCTTGCAACAAGCCGCTTTGGGAACCGACGGCGAATCAGGCCGTTGGTTACAAAGCCAGCAGCTGCATAACAACAAGCGTTTAGCCGATCATTTACAAGTTGAAAGTGGTTGGGAACAAGCAGTAGAAACCGTTTTAGCCGAACAACTGCAAGCGGTTGTGGTGCCATCTATTGATCAATATGCAGAGCGTTTACTGCAGTTGAATAAAGGACAGATGACGCTGGTTGAGGCCGACCTCTCTAGAGAATCTAATTCTGGTAGCCTTGCGACGAAAGTCACTGGTGGCAGTGTACCTTGGTTAAATGATGTGTTATTTGCCAATGATCTTGCCTCTGCCTTATCTCAGCGTAAACAGTTACAAGGTAATCAAAGTGTCATTACGCCAGATGGCATCTGGTTAGGGCCAAACTGGATTCGCGTTAAGCGCTCCGGAGATGACCAGTCAGGTGTGCTTGCTCGTAAGCAAGAACTCGAAGAGTTGGCCATTAAAGAAGATGACCTAGATGCGTTGGTTGAAGAATTGGATGCGGATTTAGAGTCCACCTCGTTGCGAATAAATACCTTAGAGCAACAAAGAGATAATGCTCAGCGTGAAGTGAATCATGCGGCGCAGCAACTCAGTGATCATAAATCCACGATTCATGCCGAAAAAGTTCGTCTTGAGCAGCAAGTGGGTCGTCGTAACCAATTGTTAGGTGAAATTGCTGAGCAAAAAGAAGCGAAAGAACTTGAGCAAGAATCCTTAGAAGAAGCGCGCCTGCAATGGCAAACAGCGCTTCAAGATATGGAACATTACACACAAGAACGTGAGCAGTTATTAGAAAAACGTGACACTTGCCGTGAACATCTTGACCAGATTCGTCAGCAAGCGCGCCAGCAAAAAGATCATGCGCACCAACAGCAATTGAAAGTGCAAACGTTACAGCACCAACGTCAAAGCTTGATGGATGCCATTAGTCGCCACGAACAAGATAAGCAAAAACTGCTTGAGCGTGAGCAGCAGCTACTTGAACAACAAGATCAAGGCGACAGCCCAGTTGAAGAATTAAAAGCGCAATACGAAGAAATGATGCAACAACGCTTAGACGTTGAAGAATTAATGAAGGCATCACGCAGCAAGAAAGAACTGATCGAAAACGAAATACGCGAAGTTGAGCTGAATCGTCAGCAGCTAGAGCAAAAAGCTCAAGGTGTGCGTTCGCAGTTAGAGCAGAGCCGTATGCAATATCAGACCATTCACACACGTCGTGGTGGTATTGAAGAGCAATTGGCTGAATACGAAGTTGAGTTGGATGAAGTGCTTGAAAATCTAGCCGATGACGCAAGCATCGAAGCCTGCCAGCTGCAACTTGAGCAAATACAGCAACGCATTACCCGCTTAGGTGCGATTAATCTTGCGGCCATTGATGAGTATAAAACTCAGTCAGAACGTAAAGAATATCTGGATAAACAAAATGCCGATTTAGAAAAAGCATTGGAAACACTGGAAAATGCCATTCGTAAAATCGACAAAGAAACCCGTACACGCTTTAAAGAAACCTTTGATAAGGTCAATGGTGGCTTAAAAGAGTTGTTCCCGAAAGTATTTGGCGGCGGTCATGCGTACTTAGAGCTGACAGGCGATGATTTACTGGATACGGGTGTGGCTATTATGGCGCGCCCACCAGGTAAGAAAAATAGCACCATTCACTTGTTATCCGGTGGTGAGAAAGCACTGACAGCGATTGCTCTTGTTTTCTCGATTTTCCGTTTGAAACCTGCACCTTTCTGTATGTTGGATGAGGTTGATGCACCTCTTGATGATGCGAACGTGGGTCGATATGCACGCTTAGTTGAAGCCATGAGTGAGCAGGTACAGTTTATTTATATCTCCCATAACAAGATTGCTATGGAAATGGCCAAACAGTTAATGGGTGTCACCATGCATGAGCCGGGCGTATCGCGAATCGTATCGGTGAACATGGAAGAAGCCGTTGAGTTAACTGAACATTAAAATCATAAACACACAATGAATAGAAATTAATACATGGATATTAGTCTACACAGTTTTATCCTAGTAGTTGGTGTGATCGTCATCGCGTTTATTGTTTTGGATGGCGTGAAGAAGGTACGTGCAGCGCGTGCGAATCAATTAAACCAATCACTAGACAGTTATGAAGAGTTGGATGCTTTATCTAACGACGATGCCATGCCTGTTTTTGATGATTTAGAAATTAAAGACGATTTCTTAAAACATGGTTTGTCTCAAGAAAGTGATGCTTCCATTGAGTTTGATCACGGCTCTTCAGCGGTTGAAGCGGCTCCTTTAGTCACTGAACAAGTTCAAGGCACCATATCTGATTTTGATAGCCAAGCACCTGTTGAGTCAGAAGGTTCGTGTTCTGATAAAGCTGAACCTATTTTTAATGTATTAGCCGAAGATGTGCCAGTACAAGACGAGCAAATCACGGTAGCTGTTGATGATGAATTTGAGCACTTTGCCGCACATCGCCATGACATTGCTCAAGAGCCAGGCGAACAGCTGGTTGCGAAGCGCCCAGAAGTAAAAGTACCTACTAATACTTCTTCGCAGACACAAGATCATCGTGCCTCTGCCTTACTGGCCAAGCAAAATGCCATTGATACATCCGTGCCCGAGAAAAGCACGCCAAAAAGAATCAGTAAAGAAGCCTTGGCCGCGCAATTGGCAAAAGTGAAAGAAGAAGCCAATGCTCATATTGCTCAACCAAGTGCTCCGGTTGAGGATGAAATCACTGTTGATGATAAAGAACCCGTGCCCGTATTAATGGAGCCGGTAGAGCTAGGCCAGAAAGTAGATCCGAATCCACCTAAGCAGCATGAACTGGTATTACCAGAATTTATTCAGCAAACCTTACAAGATGAACCGATTTACGCCATTGAAGAAGAACCTGTCGCGACCAGTATGAAACCCGATCCACTCATGGAATATATTGAAGATGTTCAGACATTACCTGTTGGTGAAAAGCTATCTGAACGCGAAGCGGCGCAAGAAATTTTTGTAATTAATATTTTAAAACAAGACGGCAAAGGCCTGCTTGGTAGAGAGCTGCATCATGTTTTTAATGTGTGCGATATGCGTCATGGCGAAATGGGTATATTTCATCGATTTGAAAAAGCCAATGCTCAAGGCAAGATTCAATTCAGTGTGGTCAATGCCATTGAGCCTGGGACCTTTGACTTGGCGTCCATCGATGAATTAATTACGCCTGGCATCAGCTTATTTATGAGCCTGCCTGGTCCCGATAAACCTATGGAAGCATTTGATGCCATGGCAGAAGTGGCGCTTGTTTTTGCGCGTAACTTTAATGCAACCTTGCATGACGATACGCACAGCGACTTAACGCCACAGACCCTAGAGCATTATCGAAATCGGGTTCGTGAATTTTCCCGCAAACATTTGTCGCATAAAAAGTAGTTTAGCGAGAATACAACTATGTCAGACCAACCCTCTTTATTTGATGAGCCGGAAAACGACTCGTCATCATCTTCTCATGCGGGTGACGCCACCCTAAGCTCTGAAGTTCATCAATTACATCAAGAGCTTAATCAAGCTAACTATCAATACTATGTATTGGACGACCCTCAACTTCCTGATGCCCAGTACGATCGGCTATTTCAGCGTTTAAAGAAAATTGAGAACGAGCATCCTGAATTTCTAACCCCTGACTCACCGACCCAGCGTGTCGGCGCGCAAGCTCTGTCGCATTTTGAGCAAGTGACTCATGATGTGCCGATGCTGAGTTTGGATAATGCGTTCGATGCTCAAGATATGCGGGACTTTAATCGTAGAATTACGGACCGTATTAGGCAGTCTGGTGAGGTGAGCTATGCTTGTGAGCCTAAGCTTGATGGCATTGCCGTCAGCTTACTTTATGAAGAGGGTCTGCTAGTAAGAGCAGCCACCCGAGGTGATGGTGCGGTTGGGGAAAATATTACGCAAAATATTCGCACAGTGCCGAGTATTCCTTTGAAATTATTAGGCAGTGACTACCCAGCTATTTTAGAAGTGCGCGGTGAAGTCTATATGCCGAAAAAAGGCTTTGATGCGTTTAACGAAAAAGCCCTAGCCCGTGGTGAAAAACTGTTTGTTAATCCACGTAATGCGGCGGCGGGCAGCCTGCGTCAGCTAGACCCTAAGATAACGGCGGCTCGACCATTAGAGTTCTGTTGTTACAGTCTTGGCCGTGCTGAAGGTGGTGAGGTGCCGAATAAGCACAGCGAAATACTGAATCAATTCTCAAAATGGGGCTTTAAAATCAACCCTGAAATGCGTGTGGTGAAGGGCATTGATGGCTGCCTTGAGTACTATGATCAATTGGCTGAAAAACGTAACGATTTAGCCTATGAGATCGATGGCATTGTTTTTAAAGTGGATGACATCAACCTGCAGCAACAGTTGGGGTTTGTATCACGAGCACCCCGTTGGGCCATTGCCCATAAATTTCCCGCTCAAGAAGAAATGACATTATTAAAAGACGTTGAGTTTCAAGTGGGTCGTACCGGTGCTATTACGCCGGTTGCCAGGCTTGAACCTGTGTTTGTGGGTGGTGTGACGGTGTCGAATGCCACGTTACATAATATGGATGAAATAGCGCGCTTGGGTGTCATGATTGGCGATACGGTTGTGATACGACGAGCTGGTGATGTCATTCCACAAATTGTAAATGTGGTTGAAGCACAGCGCCCAAGTAACGCAAAAGATATTGTGTTTCCAACAGCTTGCCCAGTGTGTGACTCTCACATTGAGCGAATTGAAGGTGAAGCGGTGTCACGTTGCAGTGGTGGGCTAGTGTGTGCTGCCCAGCGCAAAGAAGCCATCAAACATTTTGCATCACGTAAGGCCATGGATATTGATGGTCTAGGTGACAAGTTAGTCGAACAATTAGTCGATGAGCACTTAATTGAATCTTTTCTAGACTTGTATTCTTTAAATTTAGACAGCTTGCTTAAACTTGAAAGAATGGGTGAAAAGTCCGCTCAAAACTTATTAGCGGCTATAGAGGCAAGCAAGCAAACCACATTAGCGAAATTTTTATATGCACTGGGCATTCGTGAAGTGGGTGTGGCAACCGCACAGAACCTAGTACAACACTTTTTAGATTTAAAAGTGTTGGTTAAAGCCGACTTAGATGCCTTGCTTGAAGTGGATGACGTGGGCCCGATCGTGGCTAAACATATATTAAGCTTTTTTGATGAACCCCATAATCAGAAGATCATTGATGGTTTGTTGAATATTGGGATCACTTGGCCAGCGATTGAAAAAAAGGATGCCTCTGAGCTTCCTCTGGTCGGTCAAACCTTTGTTGTGACAGGTACGCTTGCCAGCATGGGGCGTGATCAAGCGAAAGACTACTTGCAGCGCTTGGGGGCTAAGGTTGCAGGCAGTGTCAGCGCAAAAACCCACGGCTTAGTTGCAGGAGAAAAGGCCGGTTCGAAATTGACCAAGGCACAAGATTTAGATGTTCCTGTGCTCGATGAACCCGCATTTTTACAGATGTTACAAGAGCATGGAATTAATCATGCTAGTTAGAATCTTGTTGATCGGTTTCATAATCGTTATGTCTGCGTGTACGACTGCACCGCCGAAAAACATCAACAACGTGTGTGAAATCTATGATGAATATTATGATTGGTACATAGCGGCAGATGCGGTTTATGAGCGCTGGCGAATTCCAAAGCATGTCACCATGGCGTTTATTCATCAAGAGTCTAAGTTTATTGATGATGCTCGCCCGCCTTGGCAATGGTTTTTATGGATCATTCCAACTGGACGCGCTTCAAGTGCCTATGGTTATGCTCAGGCATTAGATGGCACCTGGTATGAATACCAAAAGCAAACTGAAAATTGGGGTGCTGACCGTGATGATTTTGAAGACGCTGTTGATTTTATTGGTTGGTATAATCACAAAACCTTGATTCGAAATAAAGTTAATCCTCATGATGCTTATAGTTTATATTTGGCTTATCACGAAGGTCAGGGTGGCTTCTCTCGCGGTACCTATAAAAATAAACCTTGGTTATTGAATATTGCTAATAAGGTTAAGAAGCGCAGTGATATGTACCGCTATCAGCTGCAAAATTGTGAAAAAGAGTTAGATGATTCACGCTTTTGGCGCTCAATTTTTGGTTAAATAGACACTGGTCGCAATGCCGTTAAATATGGTATTTAATAGCAGCGCAGTTGGTTTTAATAAAAGGATCGGTAGTGGATCAAGAATCTATCGTTTATGGCATTATCAAGGATGTACCGTCGGCCCCCGAGTCAGACGGGGAAAAGCGACGCATGGTGAACAGTGGTGCGTTGCTCGATTTACCTCAAACCTTTGATGTGAACTCACCTTTTTTGTGTGGCGACATGTTTACCTTGCCCGGTTTAGATGTGTTTAGTGGCTCTTATCACACACAGCTTATTCATTTTGGCGCGTCTTATCGTGCGGTTGAGTATGAGTGGGAACGTTGGATGCAAAAATTTGAAGAGCTGCTCGGTCAGATGTATTGGGTCAGTGCAACTGTTCACCTTGAAACTGAATTAAGCGGCAAACATACCTTTAATTGGGAGCCAGTCAGTCGCGGCTGTCATATCCCTAATAGTGGCGATTTACGGGTGAAATGTGAGTGGGAACGGGAAGCCGCGTTCTTAAAATAAGCCCTTTGCCAGATTAGGTGCACCATGAGTGACAATTACCAGTACACCTCTATTCCTTACACCCAGCTGAGCCAAGATGCCTTAAATGGTGTGATTGATGACTTTATTAATCGTGAAGGCACGGACTATGGAATGCAGGAATATTCCCTTGAACAAAAGTCTCAGCAGGTGATGAAGCAGCTTGTTGCAGGTACCGCCGTGATTGTATTTGATCACGATACCCAGACCGTAAGCATATTGCATAAAGACCAGCTTAGTTAGCCTATTTAGTTATGTTTGCTGGCGTGCCTTAGTCATTCAGGGCTACCCTGAGAGTAAGGCCGCAAAGGAGGCAAGCATGACCCATCTACATGCGCACAAATTTAATAAGGTAATCAAGGATCTGTTTGCCTGTGCCGACGATCTTCAGTTGCAGCTAGCCGCCACTCGTAAGCAGTGTGAGCAAATTTCACAGGTGATGATTGCGATTCGTCAAAATCGAATGACGGCTAAAAATCATGTTCTACCCATTGGTCAGCCAAGAGATCAAGCGGCCAATGACCAATAATTCAGTGTTCAGACTACAAACCTTTTATGGTCTGACTCACTAAGAATCGATTGGGGCTGAGCATGTGCGCATGTTGCTTCGTGACGGGCCAAGGCTCGTTGTTTATCTGAGCGGCTATTAATTCAGCGCACAATGGAGCTGAGCTTAGACCTCTTGAACCATGGCCAAGGTTTAGATACAGGCCTTTTAAAAAGGGTGCGGCCTCATAAAAACGCCAGTGTTTACTTTTCTTAAGGTTCTCAAACTGCTGCTTAAATGCCGCTGCATCACATACGGCTCCTGCAATGGGCACATAATCTGATGTTGAGCAACGAACCGATACCCTGCCGGTAAGTCCGTCATGTGAGTTAACTTGACGGTCTACCGACGAAAAATTTTCCCTGAGCTTTTCTAAATTAAATGTATGATCTTCTGTTGTGATTTCACAATCCGTCGATTTTAAGCGATAAGTGGCACCGAAATTTAATTGATCATGATGGCTAGGTGTCACGTAGCTATCGCCACAAAGCACTGCATTGAGGTTCACCTCATCACTCGATACCCCTGATACCTGACCCGCAATTGGGCTAGTGGGTAAAAAGGCCAATTGGGGCAATTGTTTTGCTTCATAAGCGCTGCACACGATCACAACGTCTGATGTGAGCTGCTGTGCTTCTTGAATGTGGTTAGCGTCTATATCAATACGCCATTTCTCTTGAGCTTGCTGCTGGATATCGGTGACGTTTTGCCCTGGTAAAAAAGTGATATTGGGATGGTCGACCATGGCTTCACACCAAGATTTAGGGTGAACCCAAGCACCATTTTTAAAATATAAACCGCCGTATTCCAAATGGGTGCCTGCTATCTCGCTGGCTTGCTGTGCATCCACAGAATTTAAAACTTCGCTTAAGTTAAATTTTTCACAAAACTGCTGTTGGCGTTTTAATTCTTTTTCATTAAATGCTAACTGCAAAACCCCACAATCATCCCAGTTTTGTTTGTCCGGCATCAGGTGTTTGAGTAGGGCTAGGCTATAAAGGTACCCAGAAAGATAAAACTCACTTTGTATATTCATGTCGCTTGCGAGTTTTGCGTAAAGCACACCCTGAGCATTGCCTGAGGCGCCGTTGGCCAACTGATCATGTTTATCGATTAATGTCACTTGCCAGCCTCGCTGAGCTAGAGCATACGCGCTGGCGCAGCCAGCAATGCCAGCACCAATGACAATCGCTTGTTTTGATTGGCTGATGATAACGGGTGGTGTGTGCCAAGCAGATGTGTTTAGCCACGGTGGAGCAATGGGCCCCTGTGTCGCATAAAACTGGCCATACAGCATTTCACGCTTTTTACCAAAGCCTTTTGCTTTTAAAGTTTTAAAACCTGCTGCCTGTAAGCCTCGTCTTACCATGCCTGCAGCGGTGAAAGTGGCAAAGGAGGTATCCTGATGGCTGAGCTTAGCCATTGTTTGAAATAAATGACTGCTCCACATGTCTGGGTTTTTGGATGGTGCAAAACCATCTAAAAACCAAGCATCGACCTTGGCATGCATTTGATTTAACCAATCATCAATATCCCCAAAAAACAGGTGTAATATCACAGACCCTGAGTCTGGCGTTAATCGTGGCAGAGTAATGCGATGCCAGCCAGATACCAACGCTGGGTAACTTGATAGCAGCGCATTACTCAGTTGTTGAAGTTCTGGCCATTGCTCAAGTGCAATGGTTAGGCTGTCTTTATCAAGAGGGTATTTTTCAAGGCTGACAAAATGCAGGGTTTGGTTCTTATTGCTGTGCTCTAACCATTGTTGCCATGTGCACAGTAAGTTAAGCCCAGTGCCAAAGCCGGTTTCGGCTATGGTGAAAACTGTGCGGTGTGGCTGGGCCCAGCGCTGTATTAATTGGCTGTGCTCTAAAAAAACGTAGCGAGTTTCACTGATGCCACTGGCTTTTGAAAAATAGACATCATCAAATTGAGTAGAAACAGGTGAGCCATCGGTCCACTGGATTTGAGCAGGCTTGATCATGAGTGTCTTACTTTTTACGAGATGGCGGGATTTTAGCAGAGAACGGTTTAGGAATGTATTGGCTTATAAAGCTAGGTTTAGGTGGGAAAGGATGGGGGTATTGTCACAAGCCACCGTCCTGCATTAGATCATGCATTACTCGGTGGCTATGTGAGCAATCAATTCACTATGGTTTTGTGTAACTGATTTTTACTTCTTTAATGATAATAGGTTCAACCGGTACGTCAGACATACCTTGGCTGCGAGTCGTTGGTAGTTGGCTGATGGCATCCACCACTTCCATACCGCTCACTACGTTGGCAAATACCGCGTAGCCGAAATCACGATAGCCGTTGTTCAAAAAGTAATTATTTTTTACATTAATGAAGAATTGGCTGGTGGCACTGTTAACTTGAGCGGTACGAGCCATGGCGACAGAACCGCGATTATTAAATACGCCATTATCCGCTTCGTTTTTAATAGGCTCTTTCACGGCCTTGCGAGTCATGGTTTCAGTAAAGCCGCCAGTTTGAATCATGAAGTCTTTAATCACACGATGAAAAATTACGCCGTTGTAAAACCCTTCATTGGCATACCGCAAAAAGTTCGCAACCGAGATAGGTGCTTTTTCAGGTAATAATTCTAATGTGATGTCACCTTGGTTGGTTACTAGGGTTGCATATGGCGTGGCGATATCGGCACTGACAGCAGGTTCAGTCGTTGTTGCGGCTTCTTGTGCAAATGAAAGTGAGGTGACTAACAATAAAACCGATGCATAAATGAAACGAATCATAAAATCTCCAAATAAAAATAAAGCCAGCACTGGTCCTTGAAAAGGCAGGGCTGGCTTTGTTGTCAGTGTTTGTTATGCCCAGGTATCGCCGCGGCGACCGGATAGTTTTGGTAATAACCAACCAAGGAATAGACCCAGTAAGATTAACCCACCACCTACCAGGATGTAGTTTAAATCCTTGCTCGCTTGCAGGCGCTCATTTTCAGCGCGTAACGTATCCACAGTAATTTTCAGTTGTTCACCTTGTTCAAGTAACTCTTGATTTTTCTTATCAAGGTTAATGGCGTTGGCGCTGACTTTTTTGATGTACTCAAGTTCTTTTGCTTGTTCGGACTTGTCTTCACTTAAATCACCGGCAGTACGCTTGGTTTCGGCTAGCGCTTTTTTGGTTTCGTTGTATTTGCTTTGTAACTCAGAGTAGTCGGTTTTGGTTTTTTCTAACTCGCGTTGAGTAAGAATCAGTTTTTCAAATGCGATGGGTTCGTCTTGAATGAAGCGAGTCGGTACCCAGCCTTCTAGGCCTTTATCGGTAATGACTTTCGTGAATTTTAGCTCTTCATTTTCTTCAATAAATTGAAGGTGCGTACCGCTTTTTAAAATCTTTAGGATTTTGTACTCATTGCCTGGGCCGCTGCGTAAGTTAATCCAAAGCTCATCGCTGATATAACGCTTTTCGGCTACGGCTGGGTAGAGCACTAATAAAGTCAGTATAAAAAGTGTAATACGTTTCACTTTGCGCTTCCTGTCTGTTTTTTATTCGATGATTTAGGTAAACAATGAAGTTTACGGGTTTATGGTAAAACTTTCTTGAACGGCTTCACGATTACTTTCTCGTAAACCCCTGCTGCTATATACGGGTCTTCATCGGCCCAAGCTTGAGCTTGTTCGAGAGAATCAAACTCAGCCACAACTAAACTGCCGGTAAAGCCATCTTGGCCCGGGTCTTCGCTGTCAATGGCTGGGTGAGGCCCGGCAAGGATTAAACGGCCTTTGTGATTCAATACCTGAAGACGTTCAAGGTGCGCAGGGCGTGCCGATAGACGCTTTTCTAAGCTATTTTCTACATCTTGAGAAATAATGGCGT
>Ga0115005_10001617_pt1 | contig 17970 bp, 13 predicted proteins | sample ArcOceMetagenome_FD_87163 | JGI IMG/M metagenome (GOLD analysis project Ga0115005, IMG submission 87163) | Marine eukaryotic phytoplankton communities from Arctic Ocean - Arctic Ocean - Greenland ARC118M Metagenome | ecosystem: Environmental > Aquatic > Marine > Oceanic | place: Arctic Ocean... | reverse complement strand
TCGGGGAATATAGCGACGACGACTCATCCTTTGCCTCTTCTAACGCTTCAGCGGCGATGGGGATTCCTCCATGCATACAGTCAGAACAAGTGACTCTGAAGACTCGTTACAGTACCCCATGTGAGCGTCTCATGCTTTACCGAGTGAGCGAATGAATCTTCTATGATGTTTTTATTTCCCTTAGTAATACGTGTCCTCCTCTACTACATCGGGGAGCAGTTTTGCAGGAAAGTTCCTCCGTTAGTGAGATGACTTCTTGTTGGACTTGTAATTCCATTGGTTGTTCGATATGCCACGTGAGTCTGTAGCTGTATGTTGATAGTCTCCGACGATGAAATACCCCCCCCCATTCATAATTCGCATGCATCATCAGGAGTATGACCACCTAAAACCCTGACAAATATAAGATATGCCACAGCAGTCAGATTGAAATTGTAGGAAAACAAGTCACAAAAAGAAATACAAAGGTTGTCTTGAGTTAAAAATAGCAAATTTAAAATAGCAACTAAACTCCTAATTTCTTTATTTGTTACTCAGATCTTCTGGATGTGCTAGCTAGAAGATATGCACAAACGATTCCCAATCGCAAATTCTCAATGGATAGAAGCAATTCTGGAGTCATCCACAAATTCCACCTTCAGTTGGCGTTTGTCAAACCAACGACCAGCAAGATTCTCTGCACATGCCGCTGCTCCCTCCAATGCCTCAAACGAAGCATAAATCTTACCTCCCCTTTCCCGACTCAGTACTTTCACAAATTGAATTTTACCGTGCTTACTTCCTTCCTCGTCGAACTCAACTTTGATATCATCGGCCCAGTTATCTTCGGTTTCCTCATCCTTGTCAAACATGTTGTGAACGAGAATATGTCTAGACAATTCTCCTAACACATGTTTTGGATTTTCTTCTTCCACAGAAGGAAGCGATGTTGGCAGCGGTGTAGTAGACGGCATGGCAGACGGTGCGAGACCAAGTGCCAGATTCACCGCCTCTTCCGCAATAGTAGATATTTGGGTCACATCAATTGATAGAGCTTGGTGAGCAAGAACCCTGCTCGCCATACCAGGGATAAGGAGAATACCAGATGTCTGAGCTAGACCTGCACCATTCAGCTGCTTGAACACAACATTTGTTTTTTCAATCCTGGCAACGGCATCCTGAGGAAATTCGGTGCTTTGCACTTCCTTCAACCCGGCTGCATTTGAGTTTTGATTAGCCCATCCTGTTTTTCTGTGATCAAAAGGAAATTTTATTTTCGTGAGATAAGTTGCAAACAATAAACATGCGAACACGAAGGGGCAGTACAAGCAGTGTATTGCAGTACAGTGGTAGGAAGAATATATGAGAGAAAAGCTCTCTTTTGTCAGAAGGTTCTAACATCTTTCAAGACTTGCACAGAATAACTGCTCATGGGATGTTCGCCAAAATGTCGAACTACCTCATTATTCCCAAGGTCAGTTACCGGCAGATGTCATTCAATCCTTCCAGAGAGCACCTATATTTCGTAGACTAGCAAGCTTCCTCAGTTCATAGCAGCAACTGCGTGTGTTTCGCAAGCACATATAGAACTGTATTCAAAGTCTGTGAATCATTTGCTGAAAAGTTTGAATCAGTGAGGAACCAGCATAAAATCCGGCGAAGAAATAGAAGCACTCTAAAAGTCTTGAACACGACAAGAGATGAATGACCTTGGACTAGCCATGACTCAGTATCTCTACCTTTTGACTTGTAACAAGCATGTGTAGCTAGCTAGCTCTGCCTTCTACCTTTTTTCGTTTTCTGTGAACTTACATTGCTTTTGCAGCGAGAATCTGGCCTGACATTGTAACAATAGCAAGGTTGCTATCCTTCGGATCATGGTAAGTAAGGAATGCAAACCCTTTTGACATTCCAGTAGCAATATCAACTTGAAGTAAGACCCTTTCAAGCTGCCCAAACTGAGAAAAGATGGCATAGAGCTGAGACTGCGTGACATTCTGATCAATATTCCCAACATAAACCTTTTGCGCCTCCACACGAACGTCGGAATCAGCAGTCGGTACATTCTTATCCGACTCAGACGCCTTGATAAGAATGGGGAATCTTTGAAAGTCAGGTACCTTGCCACTGGCCTCCAAAGAAGAAGGGACGTCTTCCAGCTTCGCTAATTCTACGTAGGCGCATCCCTTGTGTCTACCGGTGCGCTTATCGCGAAGTAAAATCACGTCTCGGACCTTGAAGCCAAGCGTCTTTCTAAAGTATCGAGTAAGATCCCTGTCATCAGCTTTCATGACAAGCTGCGATACTAATACAGTCCTCTGCTCCTTAGTCAACACGTCTTCCTGGATCTGTTGAGCATCCCTTTCGGGTTCTACAGAATTCGAATGACTCCTCCTGCTCCTTTTCTTGCTTTGACTTCTACTACCACTTCTGCTACGAGAACGGCTTGCACTCCTAGACCTCCTGGAACCATGGGAGCTACGACTTCTACTCACGCTGGATGAATGACTGTAGCTCCTGCTAGACGATGTCGATCGGCTACTGTAACTACTGTAGGAGCTACGACTGCGCGACCTACTAGAACTGCGGGATGGACTCCTTACTCTTCGACCTCTCCCAAACCGATCTCGATCCTCTCGATGATCACCTCGACCTCGAGAGTTGTAGTCATACCGTCCGTTTGGACGGTCGCGTCCACTCTGATCATGGTAACCTGCACCTCGCTCTCTACGGGCAGGTTCATTACCTCTTCCTCTCCTAGGAGGATAAGGTGCATTCCCATATGGTTGATGAGGATCATGTCTCCCTCCGTAATATTCCTGTTGGTAATGCGCGCGGTTGTCAAGAGGTGGCGCAGGAGGGCCGTTACGTCTCTCTTGACGCCTTTCTCGACGACGACGCTTCTGACGACTCCTCGACTTTTTAGATTGCCCAACATCGCAGTTGTGATCTTCATCGCGACCTCGTTCATTGCTGGCTTTTGTAGTACTGCCGGCGGCGGAGGAATCTACATCCAACTTTGCGTCGGTCTTGCAGTCTTCAGTCTTTCGCTTGCTGAATTTCTCCTTGAGCCTTCTTTCCTTTTCGAGAGAGCTCTCATTGTTGGATACATCCTTTGCGCTGTTGACTGCATCATCGGCCATTGCTTTGCTTTGCTCTGTTTGTTTGTTCGACAGAGTGTCCAACAAGTGCTGCTTTTTGAGTTTCGTGCTGTTGTGGAAAGCGGAAAGTGCTGTTTGTCTGTTCTGCTTGCCAACCTCAGCGCGCGTATTCGCGCGGTGTAGCGCTGAGCCAAGCATTATTTCCTTCCAATTTTTAAAGAACAAAATACATTTCAAAGCAAGGATCTGCATATAGTGCAATCTCTGGAGGTTGAATCCAAAAGCTACAAGCAAATACCAGCATCAATGGTTCGCAAAAAGCTCGACGAGAGAGTCAGAACTCTCATTGAACGTGGAGTGGTAAAGAATGAAAGATCCATTCTCGTTCTAGTGGGAGATCACGGAAAAGATCAGGTGCCAAACATTCATCAGCTCTTGACAAAAACTTCTGTCAGGGCTCGTCCAAAGGTACTTTGGTGTTATAAGAAGGAACTTGGATTTTCTACACATCGTATGAAGGTGAGTACTGAAGGCGTAGAATTTAAATTACAGTTCACTTGAATTTGTTGATTTTTTGCCTCATTTTTCGGCAACTGGACCTGGACTCACTTTTATCACAAAATGCAAATCACTTAGAGGATGAAAAAGATCAAAAGAGACAAAGCTAGAGGTATATCTAAAACAGCTGCCGTTGAAAACGACTCATCTGTTGATAATTTTGAATTGTTTTTGGGTTCCACGGATATCAATTGGTGTTACTACAAGGACTCTCATCGTGTTCTTGGTAGTACGGTGGGAATGCTTGTATTGCAAGATTTCGAGGCGCTTACTCCCAATCTCATGGCAAGAACAATTGAAACTGTCGAGGGTGGGGGATTGGTGATTTTCCTAATGAGGTCTGTGAAGAGTTTGAAACAGCTTTATACCATGAGTATGGATGTGCATTCTAGGTACAGGACAGAAGGTGCTGGCGACGTTGTTCCAAGGTTCAATGAAAGATTCATTTTGAGTTTGGGGAAGTGCAATAATTGCCTTGTGTGCGATGATGAATTGAATGTTCTTCCTTTGTCAAAGACCACTTTGAAGAGACTTAGTGGCGAAAACTCCATTTCAAAGGGCGATGCGGGAGAGGTCCTGACTTACAAGTCTAAAGAAGACGTTGACTTGGATCAGCTGAAAGAGACACTGAGAGATACGCCACATGTAGGAGTCTTGGTTGAACTTGCTAAAACTATGGATCAAGCAAAGGCAGTTCTAACATTTCTGGAAGCATGTGCGGAGAAAACTACGAAGTCAACTGTTGCTCTAACTGCAGGGCGTGGACGTGGTAAATCTGCAGCTATTGGTTTATGCCTAGCTGGTGCGCTGTCTTTTGGGTATTCTAATATCATTGTTACTGCCCCAGAGCCAGAGAACTTGGTGGCTGTTTTTGATTTTGTGCTGCGTGGTTTGAAAGCACTCAAATATCAAGAACATTTGGATTATACTATCAAATATAATACAAACAAGGGAAGAGATCAAATCAAGTGCATCGTCGCTGTTGAAATTCACAAGTCTCATCGTCAATCTATCACGTATATCAAACCCGACGAAACAGATAAGTTTGCATCTGCTGAACTTGTAGCCATTGACGAGGCGGCTGCCATCCCACTCCCTATTGTCAAGAAACTCTTGGGTAACAGGCTTACTTTCATGAGTTCCACCGTCAACGGATACGAAGGAACAGGACGAGCATTGAGCTTGAAACTTATCAAAGAAATGCGTGATTCGAAGAGTAGACAGGGTGTTACTGATGCGGCAAATTCGGCGGCTGACGCAATTGTAGGCCCAAAGGTTGGTAAAGGCGAAGCCAAGGTACACGAACAGAGATGGGCAGCGTCGGCAGCGGCTGCTTCCAATGCAACATCTGGTCTATCTTCAACTGGCCCATTGCGAGAGATTGAACTCTCAACTCCGATCCGATACAATTTAAAGGATCCTGTTGAGTCTTGGTTGAATAAACTACTTTGTCTGGACAGCGGATCGGCTTCTGAAATGAATTTGATTGGTGGCGCTCCAGCACCTGGGGATTGTGAATTATTTCATGTTGATCGTGATGCCTTATTTTCATACCACAAACTCTCCGAATCTTTTTTGCAAAAGATGATGGGATTGTATTCAAGCGCGCATTACAAAAATTCCCCCAACGACTTGCAGATGCTTTCAGATGCACCGGCACATAAAGTGTTCGTTTTATTGTCTCCTTCGGCAGAACAAGACTCTAATTCGCTCCCTGATATTCTTGCCGTTGTTCAAGTGGCTCTTGAGGGGAAAATTTCCAGAAAGGCAGTCGAAGCTCAACTTGCACGTGGCCATAGATCTGCAGGGGATCTTATTCCATGGACCATCAGTCAGCAATTTGGAGACTCTAACTTTGCACAGCTTAGCGGTGCTCGTATTGTCCGAGTAGCCGTTCATCCATCTGTTCAAGGAATGGGCTACGGATCCCGAGCTATCGAACTTCTTTACCGCTTCTACAACGGGGAGATGGTGTCCTTAGTGGCTAATGACGAGGAGAATGAAGAGGAAGAGACTGGCGAATCTGATGCTAATTCTGACTCTGATAGCGACGACGGCGCAAGTTCAAAAAAGGGCATCCAAGGAGAAAAATTGAAACCTCGTAAACAGCTTCCTCCCCTCCTTCTACCTCTCACTGACGTCAAGGCACCTAGATTGGATTGGCTAGGAACATCATTTGGATTAACATCTGGTCTTCACAAATTCTGGAGACGATCTGGAATGAGAATGCTTTACCTGAGACAAACAAAGAACGATCTCACAGGAGAACATTCTGCAATTATGGTTCGCGCATTGCCCAGGCGTACTGGGTATGACGATGCATGGCTTCGTGCTTTTGTTTCTGATACACAACGCAGAATCATCTCATTACTTGGAGGTCCTTTTAGAGATTTGGACGTCAAACTGGCTACCGGAGTATTGGAAGAGTTTGAAACCAATTCGACCAAGGCATTCTCCAGAAATAAGGATGCTAGCGAAGCAATTGAGAAAAGATCGGGTACCGCAGCTGATAATATCAGTGTGACGGAATTGAATTATTTCCTCACACCTCACGATTTGAAACGCCTTGAACTCTACGGGCGTAATCTCTGCGATCATCACCTTGTGGCAGACTTGCTTCCAGTCCTCGCTCGAGTTTATTTCACAGGTAGGCTTGGTAGGGGCTTCAAGCTCTCCAGTCTTCAAGGAGCACTTCTTTGCGCTATCGGACTTCAAAATAAGAATGTAGATGGCGTCACCAAAGAAATTGGACTTCCTGCCAATCAAGTCCTAGCAATGTTCAACAAAGCGATTAGAAAATTGTCGATTTCATTTAATGAAGTAGTTGAGAAGGATGAAAGCAGCAAGCTACTCAGTGGCGAAGATAGATCACAGGCAGAAAAGAACGCATCCAAGCTCAAGAATGTATCCCGTCAGACCTTGGACGAGGATGCTGCGGAAGGCGCGAAGGATGCTATGGAGACATTGTCGAAAGGACATATGACTTCTAATCTCCCACCTGAATTGGCTGGGGATGCACAAATTATGAAATATATGATCAAGGGTTCTGATGCAGATTGGGAAGATGCTTTGAAAGGAAAGGAAGAAACTATTGATGGGCAAGGTGTCGTTCAGATCAAGAGCCAAAGCAAAAAGGTTAAGAGAAAACTGAATCAAGAAGATATTGAAAAAGAGGCTGGCGGTGTAGAAGGCACTCCCAGTAAGAAAACCTCCAGTAAGAAAAAGAAGAACAAGAAATCCAAAAACTAAGCAGTAATTAGAACTTGTTTTTAAAAAGTCGAAACATGTTGTGTAGTGTTTTGATAACGAAGAGTGAGAGGGCGTGGAGGTGGGTATTTTAAACCAAACGCAAAATCTTCGTATATGAGAAGAATATTGGACGTTAAAAGACAGTTGTGCATACAAACTACAACGAAATCTCACAACCGCACACCACCCGCTTGTATGAATACCGTATGTACAAGCTGTGGCAAGCGAGCAAGCAGTACAACAACATGCATACACAAGAGTACTTCTATTAAGATTTGACTTAGCAAAAACGAAAGACATAACACCACTGACTAGAGCCGTCCATAGTTTTATTAAAGTATCGAAGATTAACCTCAACAATGGTGAGTTCGCACTTGTTGTATTGCACGTAGCCATGGTATGTGAACCTCTAGGTTCGTTTGCTTTTTGTCATATTGGTCGAAAGAAGCCGTTGCCACGAATAGAAAGTATGCTGATCAATCAAGGTTGTGCTATTGACTGAGCCAGCCTTGTTGCTTCATTTCACAGAACCTTTGAAGATCTATAAGAACAATCCTTTCTAAACTCATCAACAACATTCTCATTGAGCAGCCAAGGACTAAGAAGCGCTTCATCGAAGAGGTTCATACCGGTACTGCACCTGTTGAATCTTCGTCCGAAGAGGAAGATAATGCACCAAATGCATACTCTTCATACGGAGGAGGGAAACAGCTTCGTCCAACTGGAGGTGGAAAGCAGATGCGTCTAATGCAAAGCGATGATGATGGTAGCGAAGAAGACGACAGCGACGAAGAAGTGGATACCCAACCACAACAAAGTGCTTACATCGGACGGCCCGGTGGAGGGAAGCAATTTCGACCCGCGATGGGCGGAGGAAAACAGTTGCGTTATCCCCAGAATCAGCAGGACAGCGAGGAAGAAAAGAATGAGCCAGAAGAGGAGGAGGAAGAAGAGGAAAGTGAACCCGAACCCGAACCTCCAGTAAGGAGAGGAGGAGGGAAAAGTTTGATGAGCATGCAGCAGCGGGGCGGTGGGAAACAGTTGCGCAGGCCTTCCACAGAGGAGGAGGATGAGGAGGAAGATGAAAGTGAAGCAAGTAGCGAGGAGGAAGTGGAGGAGGAAGCATATGTACCTGCCCCTGCCCCTAGAAGAGGAGGAGGGAAAAGTTTGATGAGCATGCAGCGGGGCGGTGGGAAACAGTTGATTAGACCAGAAGTCGAGGCTCCCGAAGAGAATAGCGAATCAAGTGACGAGGAAGATGAAATCAAATCAAAGCCTGCGGCTACTAAGGATACGGATATGGATATCGATGACTCAGACGATTCTGATGCTGAGGTACCACCGCAACCCACTACCCGCGTCACAAGGGGAACCGCCCCTGCCAAGACAAATGATGTAAGCGAGGAAGACGACATGGAAGAATCAGCGTCAGAAGAATCATCCGACGATGATTTTAGTGAGGAAGAAAAGGAACTCGATTTCGAAACTCTCGACGAGAAGCAGCTCATTGAGAACGAAGCAGACAGGGAGCTCTTGGACTCTTTGCCAGAAGTAGAGCGCGAGTCTATTTTGGCAGAAAGATTTGAAAAGTTGAAGGCTGACCAGGATATGAAAAGAGCTTTGAGAGACAATAAGTAAGTGTAAATTCTTTATGCCTTGCGTAGCAGGAACAGGAATTGTGGATTTTTTCTAATCACCTTTTTCTATAGACGAAAAGAACGCGAAAAGAGACGTCTCGCAGGAGGCAAAAAGACCAATCCATCCAAGGGAAAGAAGGGCGCGAAGAAAACCGTAAAGAAGCCATCACCAAAGAAGCCAGCAATCGAGGAGGATTCCGACGAAGAAATGCCTGATACTTCTAAGGATGCAGATCTTGCGGCTGAATTGGCTCTCGGTCGTACAGCTAAGAACCGCGACGTTTCTGGAGTAAAGGCTAAGAAGAAACTTGCTCTTGATAAGTTGCGGAAAGATCGCAATGATGCTAAGGAAAAAGATGATAGCGATCTCGACTATGGTGACGATGATGATGACGACGACGATGACGATTACAACGAAGCAACAGCGCCATGGGCAAACAAAAAGGGGAAAAAGATAGCAAGACTCTCTGCTTTGGCCAGGGACGACGACGACGACGAGGACAGTGATCGCGGAGGCAGGACACAAAGGGTCCTTGTGGAAGCTGACTTGGAGGACTTTGTAAAGGTTACCGTTCCTCGGCGTCGGCTTTCTAGATGGTGCAATGAACCTTACTTCGAGAAAGGTGTGATGGGATTCTATGTTCGTCTGGCTATTGGCAGAGATAAACAAACACAGAAACCGTGTTACCGCTTATGTAAGATTGTTGGAATCGAGACTGGAAAGCAGTACCAGTTTCCTCAGACAGCAGGGAACGCCAATAGCAAACCTGTGAGTCCATACTGAGTGATCAGATTCTCTTGCGTTTCTTTTATTTTTCATCTCTCACTTGATGAATTCTTTTATCTTTTAGATCTCAACGAACAAGTGGCTCAGCCTCAAATTTGGAGAGTTCACAAAGACATTTAAAATGCTGATGATTTCTGACTCAAAACCTAGCCAAGACGATGTGAGGGTGTGTTTGAATCAAATGAAAAATCGTCGGGGAGGCGAACATCATGTCTTGTCGAAGAAGGAGGCTAAGAAGATGTGGAAGATGCAAGACCAGCTTGTCAATAACTACACATATACTGTGGTAGATATCCAAAGGTCTATTGCGGAAAAGAAAACAATGAGTTCCATAGTTAGCAATATTGGAGCCGAAAAAACGAAAGCTGCTATTGCTGTCAAGGCCGCAGAGACGCAATTGGAAGACGCAAAACAATTGGAAAAGGAGCTCGAAAATAAAGTTTTCGAGGCTGATCCGTTGGAAGAGGAAGCGGCCAATGATAAACTTGAAGTAGCTAAAAGCAGAGTCGAAGAATGGAAAGAGGAGGTATTGAAGACGAAAAAAGTCGAAAGAAATATCCTCGATGCAGAAAAGGAGCGAAGGAAAAGACTGGGAGCCGGTGAAAAGAATCTGAAGTGGGCTAAAGTTAATGAGAGAGCCAAGGCTGCCAATAAGGCTGCAGATTTTGATGCGTACAAGACCGAGGATGCTAGAGTCGAAGAGATCTCCAACGATCTCTATGCGCGTAGACAGATGAGGCCCACGATTCTGTGGGAAGTTGGTCAGAGAAAGGAAGAAAAGGAAACCGACGACAATTCCAAATCGAAGCAATCAACCGAGGCTTCTGCACAGGAAGAAAGAGACAATTTAAAAAAGAGGCAAGATGATTCTCGTCAGAACGCGAGCAACCTCAAGAAAAAGCTTGCAGAGCAGATTAATGATCTTGCAATCGAGGAAGTCGCCCTATCTGTAGGTCTATCTAATGTCGGTAACAAAAAGGTTAGTGCCACGAGAGTCAGGAAAGGGATTAGTATTCAGGAATATTTTGAGCGGAAGGCAGTGGGTGCATTGTGAAAGTATTTTTGACTACTAGTTAACGAACATTAGAAATACCGAGTCATCCCTACGTGTACATTATTTGAAATCGAATCTTTATTCTTATGCAATACTAGCTAGCATGCTCAAAAATCTCGGGCAAAACAATAGGAAGATCGTGAATTTTGTCAATCTCATGCTCAGCGTGTTCACTAGAAATTGGTTTCCCGCAGTCCCTTCCTACACGTCCAACAAGAAACGATCTCCATCCAATTTCACGTGCAGCCTTAATATTTGTGGTGCTATCATCTAAAAACAAGCAACTTTCAGGATTCTTTACACCTGCAATCTTCATTGCCGCCTTGAAAGACTCGTGTGAGTGCTTGGTTGCAAGATTGCAGCTCTTAACATCGATGATGTCTACAAATAGGTCATCGATGCCAAGTGCTTTTAAGCAACGCTCTGCATGGTGTCTAACACTGGCAGTGAAGATATACTTCGGAATCGAAGGATCTATCTTGAGAATCATGTCGCGAAGTTCGTTGTCAATGCTCAAATGCTCATGAATAGGTAGATCGTGGACATCCTTAAGGTATTCATCAATTTCATGTTCGCAGTCATCCATATGACCTTCTGCCAAAAGACCACGTAAGGCCGTTCCATGTCTCTTGTAAAGCTGGTATGCCTCTCCTGGTTGTAAACTTTTCTTTGAAGTGCACCACTCCTCAATTTTTTTCGTCAATTGATTGGCGAGTTGCCACCCATCAAAGTAGAGACAGTCATCGCAATCAAAGAAGATCACTTCTGGTTTGGGGCGAAGACCATAATGCTCTAAATTGCCATTGCTGTAACCTTTCAATAACCTCCTCTTTAGTGAATGGTCACGTCGATATTGAAGGTACAAGTTAATGGCATGAAGAGCATCTGGCATCCAATCATCTGGATCTTCGATAGCCATCTTTCGGATATCTGTAATTGACAATCTGAGAACCTCTGATACTTCCTCCGGTTGCATTTTGATGTCAGATAGAGATCCACGGTACACACATTCGAACATTCCACCCCAAACACAGACCTTATCGTCCTGATAAGGAAATGTGAAAAGCTTCTTCATTTCATTTGATTCGTCTTCGACATCGATGTTCATTTCTTCCATCATTTCCCGGGTAGCATTGAGCTCATAAGCTTCATTGAATCCCACCACTCCACCAGGTGTCGGATCGAGTTTCCCAGGGCAGTAATCTTTTATAGTCGACCGCCGCTGTACCAGGAGGAACGTGGAGTCGTCATCGTCTCCGTTACTCTCACCTACCGGGTCGTGACGAATGATGATGTATGTTGCTCTATGCCACATCTTGTTCAGCCGCATTTGGGACCTAGCGTGACCGGTAGGAGTAGGGACATTATTCTCATCCACAGTGCACACATTTTCAGATGCATTTAGAGTCGTTCCCCTTTTCAAAGCTTCAACCAATTCTTTTTGATTCATCGTGTTTGCAAACCGCGTTGGTGTAGTGAGCTTTTGCTTCAGCACGAACATTGTAGAAGTTACACAAAATATAAGTATTTCAATAAGCTGCTGCATTTTGCTGCCGTTTGACTAACTTCAAGTTTAAGAGAATTTTCTATGATGCCGCCTGATATAGAATGCTGTTGGGCGGTGCAAGTTCAAGATCGCAAAGGTACTTGTACTATTTGTGCGTGTGGTTGGTGCGTGGTGGTGCACCGAGCGTTTTCTGTTCCTTTTCTAAAGCCAGTGCCAAAAATCGAGATATCTCGATTTGATTACGCCATTCTGATTGGTCTAGTCTATTCTAGGAGGAGCAAATCTCATCAAATCTCAAATCCGCGAAATCTCAAATCTCATCAACATCCATCATCATCAACGACGCGAGATGAGATGATGAGATGAGAGTTGAGCGTATGTACTACATTGAACATACGCGAGTACAGTACATGGCTGGTACGGTAGGTACCGGCTACCAGTAAGAATAGGTAAAAGTACCATTATCCAAGCGATTATCAATACTCTCTATGCTGTCCAGTGGGTACGTGTTTCCCCATCCCCGTATGGACCGATGACCGGCACAGCAGTGAAATGCCTCGTGAAACAATCGGCATCATTTTTTGACTGACTTCCGTAGTAGGCTCTTGCGTGCGAGCTTGTTCGACTAGATTCGCAGCTCTGATACAGTATCAACAATCAATGCCGATGCCTAACACATATATACACAGTTAGGGCCAGTTTCTAGCTAGAATCCAGCACAAGTTTGTTTACTAATATTATAAACATCAAATCGCCCTTCCATTCCATTGCCAAAATCCTCTTCCAAAATCCATTACTGTAAACCCTTCCATTAAATTCCTTTCAATTGCGTCCATTTCATATCCATTCCAGTGATTTGATGTTTTAATTAGAACCAAACGTTTTTTCTTTTCTTTTCACAACCAACATTTAAATTCAAAAGCCAAACTTTCTTTTCAATCACCAAATATTTGGCTGGTTCCTGGCACTGCTTTGTTTCTGGGGTCCAGGTGCTGCAGAATAGCCATTGTTCCATGAATCTCCTTGCTGGTACTGCTGATTAGGCGCACCTCCGACGACCTTTTGAGACTGATGAGTAGGCTGAGAGTTACCAAGACCTCCCCAGTCAGACCCACCAAAGTGGTTTCCTCCTCCACCTCCAGTGTTTGGAACAGCTGAGTGATATGCATTGCCACCATTAATATGTACACCAGGCAATAGAGACTGCAATAATGCAAAATCGTTCTTGTTCCCACTGCTTGATGGTCCTACAGATGTTCCGTATCCACCGATTGGTACCCCGCCAGCAGAACTCATGCTAGAGTGGCCTCCAATGATGACACCGTCGCTTGATTTCTTGATACCCGATCCAATTGGAGTGGGGGCATTTGTTTTCAAATCTGAAGATGGACCTTTAAGGGGCGTGGATGAAGCCCATAAAGTCTCTCTCAATGAACCGACACCGGTGGGCAACTCAATTCCCAACATGGAAGCCAGCGCCGAACTCCCAGACAAATTATTTCCGGAAAGAATACTGTTGCCAAGATTGGATATATTGGGTTGACCTCCTAGGTTCGATCCTCCAATTGCAATGTTATCTCCTTGAGAAGGAGCAGGAGGATATCTAGGAGGATAATTGTTTCCGAGTTGATCCCAAAGACCTGTTCCACCAATTGACCCAAACTCAGAATTTCCAAAAAGGCCGGCAGGACGATTTCCATTAGCTTTCGTTTCGCCAAGATTGGAAAGAAGGGGTTGAGAGAGTATGCTGCTGCCACCAATAGCACCAGAATTTGACTCGCCTCCAAAACCTCCAATAGGTTGGCCTCCAACGTTGCTCATTCCTGCACCACCAAGAAATGATGACCCAATAGATCCTAAAAGACCTCCATGACCACTATTATTCAAATTACCTAGACCGCCGAGACCAACAGACGGGTTTTGATTTCCAAACGATCCGAGAGGAGCGGAAATTGGTACGTTGCTTGAGCCTCCAATTACCTTTCCGCCAATGGAACCAATACCTGGTGCAGTAGGTGCTTTCAAAGCAGCAATCGCTGAACCAGCATTGATGCTTTTATTTGCATCATTCGTCAATGTAGTGCTATTACTTCTCAAAGCGTCATGTAACATTGATGTATCCCTGGGCGGACCAGATGCAATAAATGCTTCTTTGCGTTGTTCAAGTAAAGCTGCTTGTTGAGATGACGATAGTTTTGGAAGCAACATATCAGAAGAAGGCCCATTTCCACTTTTAGATAGGTTCTTTTCTGGAAGTGAAGATGCTCGCTTCAGAGGAGTGAGTGCAGTCAGAGTTGTATGCGGTGCAGGTGGTGCATTTGGTTTGGAAGTTGTATGCACTCCAGCCACAATCGACGCCGCAGTAGTTGAAGGAGGCGCAGGTGCTGCACTCGCAGAAGGCGGTGCACTTGGTATGGAAGAGGTTGGTTGTGAGTTTGCAGCTGACTCTGTGGTGGTAGAAGCCTTCTTTTTATTTGTATTGGTACTATTTTGTGGATGTTTTTTCCTCAGCTCTTCTTGCTGACGAGAAAGCATCTCAGCTGGAGTCAAAGCAGGCTCTGGTTTCGAAGGCGTTGTCAAAGGCAAAGAAGATGATCTCGACATTTTCGCTACACCTGCCAACGACGGAGTCCCGTTGCCTGCGGCAACAGCCGAAAATCCTGCAATCCCAGTATTAGTAACTGATCTTTGTAGAGATACACTACCGACTGGTGGAAATTGTGTAGTTGAGGATGTAGCTGGTGGTGGAGGCGGAACTAGATTTGACTGCGAAGGTTTACTAGCTTCCTCGTACGTAGGTGGAGGAAAGACAGGGCCACTACTCGGAACCTTGCCTGTACCTGACGGACCGCCACTTCCAATCCGGCGTCTTGAATTCGTCCCCGCAGAAAGTTGCTGCTGTCTTGCTAACACATCACGACCACTCGTTACATACCCAGCTTGAATCTCCTGCTTTGTAAACGTGTCTTCGGAATCACCCATACAATGTAGATATGTGCAATCTGGGTTGTTACACCTAACGTTTTTAATGAAAGCAGAGCAATACTTCGAGGTACCATAAGATGCTCGAATGTTTCGTCCGTCCGAATAAAACCCATCGAGCGCCAAAATACATGCGAGGGCATCCTCCTGCAGAGAGTTAGAACAAAGTTAATATTTCGACCGACGATTTGATTTGATTTCAGATCATTTTGACTTTTCATCACTCACCTTGTGAGCAAAAGTCACGTAGGCAGACGCACTCGCTCTCCTCGGATCGCCATTACCATTATGGTTTCGATTTAACACTATCTTTGAAATCTTACCATTTTGTCCAAAGTATTCCGGTTTTCTCAAAATATCTTCAGTTGCAATCGAAGGAGGCAATCCAACAGCATAAACGAGATTCCTCCTAATTACCCTCATGACAGCAAGCTGGTTTCGATCCTTCGGTGGATCCAGATGCCCTCTGGATCCACCAGCCGTCACGACTGCTAAATCTCCGTCAGATCCCCCACCTATGTGCATTCCAGCAACACCAAAAGCTCCCGACACGCCGGCCGCCGCTGCATGTTGCGCACGTAGCTTTTCCTTCTCTCGTTTTTCCGCCGCTGCCTTCTCTTTATTCGCCTTTACAACTTCTTCCATATCTACAGCACTAAATTCATGGGGGTCATCTCCGTAGGGTGTGCGGCATGCAGGACAGAGACCAGACTCTGATTCCTTGATGCGATGCCAACACCACATACATACTTGATAACCGCATTTGCAAGGGAAGAATTGCTGGTCAGATATATCCAGTTCTTCGCAACAAAGGGGGCATACGCAGTCATTCTGCATAGAAATCAAAAAGAGAAAAATTAGGTGGCATTTGGAGTTGAGAAGAGATTAAAAGAACAAGGCAAGTGGGATTGCACAGTCACGCCGTATTTGTTAAATCACGGGAGAGATGATTACTGAAAATGCGATTTTATATTTTTCAATTCCACCACTTGGAACATTAGTGCTGAGTACCGCATTGTGCAGTGTATTTCAGAAGTGGGGCTACTTACGTCGTCCATTGTGTATTTGCAATTTGAATTCAGTTCAGCGAACGATACGATAGTAGTTGTTGTGTGTTGTTTGTTTTGCATCTTCCTCGAGTTGGCTCCACCCACACGTTGATATTTGATATTCGCTCACCTCCTCTTCCAGTCTTCTTCTCTCTTTCTCGCTCTCTTCTCCATCCAATTTCAAAAGGGGGCTGCCAAAAATGTCTCCATCCACTACCCCAATTCGATGTTGAGGAAATCTTATCGCTCCCCGCCTTTTCAAAATGGAGATGACCTGATATTGAAGATGTATGTAGGATGTATCAATAGGACAACAGATTAGTCAATCACCTTTGGTAATTGGACAACTCCTCTGTGGCCGACTGCACCGCTTCCTCAATCTTATTGCAATAATCCAACTAAAGAAGTTCAAAAAATAGCGGTTTCATACACAAGTGTTGTAGGTAGTTCCAGTATTTCTGTTTGATTGAATCAAGCTGATTATATCTCGCAAAGAATTCTTTTTGAAATAAATGATCTGAGATCTACATTGCTAGTCTAGTGTAAGGATAAAATTGGAGATACGGTGAAAAAAGAAACACTGCATTCATTATAGGAAGCTACATTAATATTGAGAATGTCAAGAGCAGAACGAGGAGATGCTAAAGACAAAAGACAGCCACAATCAGATCAAAAACTTTCTGCTACTGGGACCAGTACCAGTGCATCAACAACAGGCCTTTTAAATGAGCCAGAGGCACAAATAATGCAAACTGAGTCCTTATCTGCATCTGCATCGAGTCAACAACGAAAGCCTTCATTGCATGACATTCCTGCCACGGGCGGCGCCGACACGAAAGAGAGACAAGTTATAGCAGTTAGTGCGTCGAAAAATCCAGCCGCCTTCTTCAATTTAGCCCGAAAATTTCTCGTCACTGATGAATTTTGTGACTTGTCCGCATTAGAGGGTGCCATTGTTTCTGCAGTTGATGCTGCACATTTATTGGAACGATCCAAACTTGCTACAATTATTCGGTAAGTCAATGAAATTGCAAAACGTTTGAAGGTAAATTGTCCATTTTCATCTTTGGAACAAGGACTCATTCATGCCCCAACATTGTTTTCCTCACCTTCGCTTCGTTCCTTTCTCTTCAGAATTCAAACATCCTACGTAACTGTTGAACCGAGGAAGAAATCCTCCTTTCATCCAGATACAGTGATTAATTCTCCACCCAACGCTGCATCTCCACCACCTGATCCGTCCGCACATTACTTGCAGCAGCAACAGCAGCAGAACCCTCATCTTCCTGAAGAAGAGAGGAAACCTAATGCAAATCAGGGAAAGAAAGGAAACCCACTTCGAAGATCGCGCATAATCATTACTGTGAAGCGAACTGAGGATTATAAAGCTTGGCTAGATGAACATGACGGTGACGGCACTGGCGACATTGATGCTGATATTACCGAAGACTAGTGGCCAGTGGTTGCCTTCGTTATAAGCTAGCTAGATTGATTTTTTGACAAGCAAGGATGGTAACAGATAAACTAAATGCTATTCCTATCAACTTTCATGTTTGTATGGCTGGGAAAAATGGATGTTGAAGTTTCAATCTGTTGACAGCAGATTATTGACACCCAGATGTGCGGCTTCAAGATGATTGATGGTGAATGTCATCAAGTGCAACGATGGCATTTTCGAATTTGTTGTTTGAAAGGAGGGCATCTGTTACATAGCAGCATCATGTTCCTCGCGCTCAATCTGTTGAATTTCAGTCGTGATTCTTTAGTAGTGAAAAGTAACAAGATTCACATGGTAAAGTAGTGCGTCTCCTACTCTTGTATGTATCCTCTGCGTGACCGACTCCTATTCTGTATTCAGTATGTGGCCTGAAACCTGTGACTCCGGTCTCCGGTTCTCTGCCGGTCCCTCTTTACGTACACTACCGGTACGTACCGGAAGTACCTGGTACCGGTACCGTAGTACATTCAGTCTGATTTTTTTAATATTCCACGCGGGCTCACGATTGACGGTTAAAAAAATTCCTTCTGTCGTGGCTTCACGGTATGTTTTCTACGACGAAGAACCTT
>Ga0115005_10001616_pt1 | contig 17970 bp, 14 predicted proteins | sample ArcOceMetagenome_FD_87163 | JGI IMG/M metagenome (GOLD analysis project Ga0115005, IMG submission 87163) | Marine eukaryotic phytoplankton communities from Arctic Ocean - Arctic Ocean - Greenland ARC118M Metagenome | ecosystem: Environmental > Aquatic > Marine > Oceanic | place: Arctic Ocean... | reverse complement strand
TCGTGTGCAGGTTCAATCTATGTTATGTTTGGCAACATATTTCTTATAAGTGGGGTATTTGAAGTTTGAAATAATCGGGGTAGAATACCGATGAATTCATCGGTAATAAAGTTTGAAATAATCGGGGGAAAATACCGATGAATTCATCGGTAATTAAAGTGACCGCCGAAAGGACGCGATTGAGCGTCCGCACCCAAAACGGAACTTTATGACCTCGACCGAAACAGAACCGACTGGTCTCTTGTCTCTACTTGTCTCATAAACATATTCAACACTCTGTGCTCAACGCAATAAATGAATACCAGACCTGCACATTTCCTCTCCACCTTTAGTTTACTGTGGTCACCTTACACCCGGTCAATTTGCACAGCCTCAAGCTGGCAAACAATAAGTTTGTTTCCAGCCCAGACGAGCAGCAAGCACAACATTGTCGGCGGTATACCTCGGACTTCAAATACAGCAGCATTCTCAACTTTAGGCGACAACAATCTTCATTTAGAGAGAAATATGAGTACATCTGCTTATGAAACGAAAAACGCTTCACTTGACGATGATTGGGAAACCAAAGTTGTTGCTCTTTCGAGAAATGCGAAGGCTGTCAAGTCGCTCACTCTAACGGATCAGCTTGATCTTGCTAACGAACTTCTTGGAAACATTAAACATTTGGGAGACGAAAAGTTGTACCAACATGATATGGCAGTTTTGAAATTAGGTCCCAATCCAGAAGGCTCCGAAGCCATCAAATATCGATCGAGCATAAGGAATTTCCTAGGTTTCAATAAAGTTGGCACTATCTCTTTGCTGATGCCGGCTCTCAAGAGCATTAAAAAAAACCTGGAGTATCAAATTGCAGTTGAAAATGGTTTAGGTGAGAAGACAAAAAAACCATCGATTTGGTCCAAAATCAAAGAGGAAGAAATTGGAGGTAGGACAATGAATATTCATGGTCCTGTGGAGATATTTCCCTTTTTTCACAAGCTTGAGTTGTGGGCTGATGCTACTCCTTTACCCGAATCACCTAAATCCTCTGATATCGAATGTCAAGTAGAAAACGAGCACGGAATAGCAGTCGTTCTTGGCGCAGGCAATCAATCAGCAATAACTATCTTTGATGCTCTCTTTTGCTTTTTTAATCACCCTTGCAAACCGATCTTGATCAAGCACCACCCTCTTCGTCCGCATTTGCATTCATTTTGCTCTGATTTCTTTGCCCCTCTGATCAAGAGAGGATTTTTAGATCAAGTGCTTGATGAAGGGGTCGGACGGACTCAAGCAATCCTTGCACGCGAAGAAGTGAAGCACGTTCATATGACAGGTTCTTTAGGCACCGCCCAGGCTATCGAAGCAAATCTCGCCGAGACCCGACCCCACATGTCCAAGGGTGAAATTGAAAACATGCTTACTTCTGAGCTGGGGTGTGCAACTCCTTGGATAATTGCTCCCGGGAAATACTCAAAACGCGAGTTGAACATGGCAGCGAAACATATCGTGACAGGCAAGAAGGTAAATGCTGGTTGCAACTGCGTCTGCAGTCAGGCAGTTATCATACCAGAGGCGTGGGCACAGAAAGAGGAGTTCAAGCGTATCCTAATGAAGAGCCTTGAAAACATCCCAACAGATCCCTTATATTATCCAGGATCGTGTGAGAAGGTGAAGGGTATTGTCAGCCATTATGATTCTGTTAAGGTCACGCAAGTGCCTGGTAAGGCCGTTCTTAGAAATATTGACGGTGATGAGTCAGATTTCATGGACCCATATATTGTTGACTGCGGAACGTACGGAAATGATAATTTCAACGGTCACGCACTAAGGAACGAAGCGTTTGGTCCATTGCTAGCCATAATGGAATTGCCTGGAATTCCAGATGATAATTATCTGCTTGATAAAGCTGTTCCATTTGTGAACAACAAAGATAACATCTATGGAAGTCTTTCCTGTTGCCTCATTTTTCCAAAAACTTATGATGCGAAAATAGTAAGAGACGCGGCGGGAGCGCTGAACTATGGTTGCGTTGCTTTGAACACTTGGTCCTTTTATGCATATTTTGGTATCGGTCATGGTGGTACTTGGGGTGGCAGCAAGTTTGATACAACAGGGCAATCAGGAAGAGGTCTTGTTGGAAATTTGTTCATGGTTCCGAATGCCGAAAAAACTGTTGTATCTTCTAGAGCTCTCACTTTTCCGTTGATCATTGATAAGAACCTCCTTCCACCAAAAATACTGTCTGATGCAGCATCTGGCGTTTTGCTTGCAAAAAACGCAGGTCAAGCAATTTCCGCGGTAGCGTCGACTTTTTTGAAACCAATTACTTCTTGCTTTAAATAGTATGTTATGGCCTGTCAGCCGTTGCATCTACTCGTTGATTTTCAATGTTCTGCTAAGACCATTAGATAGCATATGCAATATGAATATATCCAACGGTAGTTATGAATTGTAACTTCATTCAGTGCTAACATAGCTATCTCTACCAAACACGATTTGCATGGTCAGCAGTTACCAGACTTTATTCGTACACCTAAGGGCGTCTTGGCATGCCATTCCTCTTTCGCCAGTCAGCAATGATTATATGCTGCGTTTTGCACTTCAATGGTTCCTGCGTCCGGTGACGTTGAAACACGATAATCAAATTTCAATGAAAGCTTTCCTTTCTCGGCAAGTTGATCGACTCGTCGCCTTTTCGCTGCATGTCAGAGATAATTGACAAACCTCGAAAGGAAAATTGTAAGTATACTACTGTACTAATGTAGCCTGTCGTATTCAATATTTAGATGCGGAAAGGCTTGTGTCTGCTGCCTTCAACGACCTCGAGATCTAAACAATTGAAGACGCTGCAATCATAGTAAAAAGAACCTAAGGGGTTGTTAAACAAGGAGAGGTGGGGTTTGATTATACTACTTATCTAAATAAGTCTAATTCAATAATGCTGTGGGGTTTGCTTAGACATAATCATCGAAGTTCTATAAAACCTCATTATAGATTATTATCATCGTCCCAATAATCAACTCCGTAGTCATAACAAATCTCTTCTCCCACATCGATATCCCTCAATGCCTTGAACCAAAGCTGTGGCATGTCCAATTCCGAACCATCATCGTCACGACACACACTCCAGGTCTCTGCATTGCACTGCCCTTTTGCGTCTCCGTGAGAGGCGTGGTTCATAAATCTACACCAACAGCTAACCTCTGAGTCTTCTCCATCAATATATACATCATCTCCCATTCCAAATAGATAGTCACCAGATACGCCTTGATTTCTTCTCTTTCTACTATTTCGCCACTTTCGATCATATTTGTTCGGCTTCCTTTGCTCCCAGTATCTAGCCTCTACCTGTTTGCGAGTCATATACTCGCCCGTGTACTCCCCAATCCATTCGCCTGCCAAGATTGAGGCGGAGGCAAAGGCACCCATACCCTTTCCACCAGGTGCCTGTAAGATGTCAATGGCATCATTTTCTGCTGTGGCATAAGAAAATGAGTCGGGTGATACAACAGGCCGAGGAGTCGGTTTAGGAACTCCAATGCGTGGTCGCCGACGTTCGCCCAAACTGAACGACTCGGATGATGTTATGATCAGTCCCAAAAATAAAAGAATCATCAGCGTCTTTTGCTGGGGAAGGCGGTAAGCAGAGAAAGAATACTGACCCATAATAATAGTGCTGATTGTACTGCGGTACTAATACAATACAGCCAAATTCTATTAGCCCGTTGGCGGGCAAGATTTTGTATTCTGAATGCTACATGCTACACTGCGGTAACTGACGCTTACAGTAGTAAATCAGATAATAGATCTCTTCGTCTCTTTGTTGAAATTATGCATCTTTGTACTTTGGACGTCTCTCTGTCACCTGTCACTCTGTCCTCAAACGCAAGCAAATAGAACCTTCCATAATGGTACTATCCAAGCTTCATAATGGCGTTTCAAGGCAGGTAGGTGCACACACCAAAATACTCGTTGCAAGAACTTGAAAGAAGAACCTTCTTGTTTATTTGGACTGGACTGCAGAGTGATCTAAGTGGTGCGTCTGATGGATGATGGGTGATGGGTGATGGGCGATGGAATGTCTTGGATGGCAGAATCCTACTATCCTGGGAAAGGGTGCTGTAAAAGAGGAACGATGCATCTTTCGAATCCTATAATTCATAGCATGTCATTGGTTGCACTTAGTATTTGCGGAAGTTGTGTGTGCGTGAGAGATAATAGGAGTAGAATAAGTACAGAAAAAAAGTGCTGTACAGATGCACACCAATCATACATGTCTCGATATTGATTGAACTAGATTTTTCAATTTCTTTGTTGCAACATTATTGATGCGCTCGTAGAGCATAAATTTGGCAGCCTTTCCTAGAGTACTGTAATCTTTATTTTAATGCCCAATCACTCTGTTACTTCACAACAGCAGCCTTTGGAAAGGGATTCCTCTTACTTAAAACAAGGATCCGTTTCGAATGACTAATATATCCCTTTATGATACCCCGGAAAATCAAGTTGGCAAGAACACATTCAACCTCGTCCAAATCCATATCCATGCCCATCCATCTTATTGCCTTCACAACATTGTCCAAAGGTAACTGGTGTATGTCCATGATCAAATGAATTCTCTTAAACAAGTTCCGATGGCACACAGTTTTGCATTTTTCCAATAGCAAATATGTCCCCCTACGAATAAACTCGTCTTGGTTCTCCTGCAATGTCTTGTGGAAGGTCCGAAGGTCTCCCCTCCTTATCGCAATCACAAATGGAATATATTCCACCAAGTTATACTTCTCCAAAAGTTTTACAGAAGGCAGTCTACCTCTCATCAATTTTACAGGGATGAGATAGTTCAAGATCCTTTTCTTATTCCCGACAGCATCCTTATGACAGTGCTGTAGCGCAAAACTCAAATTCTCTTCTGCCAGCTCATACGAATCTTCAAACATGTTCAGCCTCCCAACAAAGTAGCGGTACGTCACCATATCTCCCATATTCCCTGTCTTATGGAGACTTCTCGATTCCACTGGTCTCAAAAGATTTTTACACAGGCGCAACGTATTCAGTCGGAAATACATGCCAAACAGTTGATTGACGATGTACAAAACTCCTACTTTTTTGGATCCATCAATCGAGAGTGGTGCACCTGGGACCATTTCGCTACGATCGTTCAGAGTTTTTGAAAAAGACTCTTGAAGGAGCGTTACAGCTGATTGAAGACGAGCGTGATCGTTTCGTTTCGTCGTGAGGGCATGTATGTGGTCGGCTTGAACTGCTATGTGATGAGTTGATCTGCAGCAGGTATGTACAAGAGGGACGAGGATATTTCCAGGTGAAGAGTGGAACAGATGGTTCAGAGACGAGTGGAACGTAGACTGGGCCGCAAAGCATGAAATGGCATCGCCCTATTATTTTATTGTGTAGCAAAAGTTAGTACAGTAGAAAAAAATTAGATAAAACATTCTTTGGTCGTTGAAATTTTGCACTTACGGAAAACACATGATCTCTAGCCTCCAAAAAGGAATTCAGAACAGGACTCCAATCAGTGCCATCGATGGTCAACCTTTCGCTGTAGGATCGCTTCTTCGGATTAGGATTTGGGTGAATGTTTTGTGCTGTCAGCAGCGGAAGCGTTAGCGCCTTCGCTATTACATACGGATCTTTCGTGTTGATGCCTGCCTTCACCTGATTTACGTTCATCGTTGGCATCAATTGAGAGCTTTGATTGCGAGCGTGGTCCAGTTTAGTTCGTAGGTGAAAGTAAGTACGAGGATCTCGAGTTTGCTTGCGGCGGTGTCGTTTGTTGTTTGCTGCTGTTTAGAGAGTGGTGAGATCTGGCATCTAAAGCATACCCAATATTTAAGTCCTATTCTAGGTTATGATAATACTTTCTAGCATCTAACATCATGATGTAGGTACAAAAGGTAGCTTACAAGTGAAAGTAGTACAGATTCAAGATACTACACACTATTCCATTTAGCACCAACATTGTCTGCACTAATTGTATACGCCGTGGATGGGTAATAGGTTGTATGGATTTATAATCTTATTAAGCCTGAGTTTCAGTCGAAGAGGCAATGAGATCCTGAATTTCCTGTTCTTGGCTTGCGTCAAGATCTGTCATTGGCCTCAAATCCTCTCCTAGTTTAGCAACGAACCCACACGCTCTTCCCATCGCCATGTAATAGCGATCTTCCATGTGATGACTCACTGCCTCTCCGCTGAAAATTGATTTGACAATCTTTGACTCGCGTTCCACAAACTTTTTATCGATACCAACCATCCCAGCAATATCAGATGCCTGAAACGAAGCGAACCGTCCCTTCATTGCCGAAGTCAGTTTAGAGATCTTTTCTGAAGTTTTCGTAAGCCCATCTTCACCGTCATCATCATCGTCATAGGCTGTAATCTCTGATACGATATCACCAAGTAACGAGCCCTTGGAAAGAGGACTCGTGAGCGCCGTACCATCCCTTACTGGGCAAAGCCCTTGGTTTTTCCCCTCAATCCAAATTAGTGCTTGGGCATCCTCTGCTTCTTCGGGCACTGTGATCAACACTGTAGGTCCACAATGTTCATATCCTATAGAAACAAGGCCAAGCGCATTCACTGTTCGCGGCAAGCGTGCCACGACATCGTTACCATTTACAATCCTGTACGCCTCGTCGATATGGTTTCCCACAAGAGAATCAAACTTGGCAGCAAATTCTTTATTACCTACTCGAGGCGACCCATAGTTGTACAGACGGAGTGATTTTGGTCTAGGCGGCGGTGTCTTCTCTGTAGGTACACCCTTTTCAAAAAAGTTTGATGCGAGAGAATTCCACCAAGGCTCGGAGGGTTCAAGCTGAGGAAGACCTCGCCCCGCATCAATTCCATACTCGGCAATATCAGCAGTGAATAGAGTAGAAAGGGAGCCTCCCAGAGAGTGACCTGTGATAATCAAGTCGTAATCGGAAATATCTTCACCAGGTGACACTGATGCAAGAAGCAACTCTTTGAGCTTCCTTGAGATAGACTTGAGAGAATTTCTAACACGAGATCAAGGACAGTCGAAGAAGTCAGTTGTGTGATATGCGAGTTGAAGTGCCAAATCGTAAACATATGAGCTTACCTGAATCCGGTGTGAACTTTTGCAACATCTTTATCATCCATATCCTCACCTTCCACCCATGTCTCTTGACTGATTGAAGCATCAGTAATGAGATCCACCAACTCACAAGTGCCTCGAAATGACAATGCAATTACTTTTTTCTCCAGAGATCTATAGATAGCGCAAGTACAGCCAGTCTCTTCATGCGTAACGAAACAGCAAAACTCTAAATCGTCGCCAACAATGTGTGGGTCAGGTGCTCCATTTGGTAAGTTCTTGACTCGTTCGATTTGATTTTCGTACAACTTTCCCCACAATACACCTTCTAAACCTCCTTTCACCTTATATTCCTCTCTCTTCAGTGTGACATCAGCGATTGGCATATACTTGACTTTAACATCAATACGCCCTCGAGCATCGCCTTCATAGAAACTTCCGATAAGACCTCCAACAACAGCTCCGGCAGGCCCGGCAACCATTGCTCCAGCTGCCGCAGCTGCAGTTATTTGGCCATTCTTATCCTTTTTCTTTGGTTTCGAGGTCAATTTCATGGACCCATCCCACTCCTGTGCGATAGATTTTAGCAAACTCTCTGTGTCATTGATATCTACATTTTCTCCCCTCTTTATTCTAGCAACAACTTCCTTTTTTACCATAGCTAAGGGATCGTCTACCTTCGACGCAGGTAGTATTTCTGACAATTTACGACTTGTTGAACCAATAGCACTTCCTTTCCCAATCATATCATCATCCATTATTGTAAAGACCACCCTTGCATCCTTTGGATCCTGAACATAGAGATAGAAGGGCTTGTCATCCCAAATTGCCTGACCTCCTTTGCCCCATGAGCTTTTGATGTGATAGGATCCACTGCCTTCCCCTTTCTCTTTCATCTTCTTAGCCTTCCGTTCATCAATGTTACTCCAAGCAGTACTACTTCTACCGACATGCGCACATCCTTTAAGCGCAAGTACTCCATCATTGTATTTTTCCTTCTCAATGTATTCGATATCTTCTTTCCACTTCCCTTCTGCAACAGCGACTAGAAGGTACGCATCAGTACCAGAGCCAGTCATCAACCCCTCTGCAGTATCATCCTCATCTGGCAAGTCAACGCATTTGATAGGTTGGATCTGAAGAAGTCCTTTGTACATTGAGCGGGTAAATGCTGTGGATTGAAACGCAACATTCACACCAGACGCGCCGCGTTCCCATCGGGAAGAATTAGGATCAGGCTCGCTGTAGGCGTCAAACGCGAGAGAACAACAGAATAACGCTGTTGATAAATCAAAATCACCGTTGGCGCTGTAGTCGCTGCAAATTTCTTCATCTGCAGCTCTGAGAGATGTTAGCTTTCTTGCTGATGCCTTCGCAGCAGGCAAGGGATTCCTTGTTTTCCGGCTGGTAAATGAAGAAAGTGCATTTGATTGGGACGGTCCGTTGATCCGGGGTCTGCTTATCAGCGTCGAGAACCCCGATGCAGGAGATACAATTGCTGATGCAACTGCGACTGCAATCACAGAGAACATTGCCATTGCTCTCTTCGTAAACTATGATATAAGAATAATATCAAGATAATAATATGGGCACAACGGTGGTAGACAAACAGAAGGGTAAAAGATGTTGTGTGCGGTGTCAGGTGTCAGATGCATGCGTAATGCGTACCGGTACCATTTGGAACTTATTTTTCTTTATTGTGACGTCACATCTATCTCCAATTCGTTCACAAATCTAGTTTGGTTCCCTGATTAAAATAAGCTAGCAAGATAAAACAGAAAAAGTCCAACAAACATCTTCAATCTGTTACATGCGATTTAAAACTATTGTATTATCGTTTTGACGATTTCAGAATCAACGCAGCTGTGATCCCTCCTGCCAAGAAAGAACACGCCAAGGCAGAATATTTCGAGAAAATCGAGTTCTCGGCAATTTCGGACGAGTCAAAATTGAATTCTTTCCCAAGCTTCTGATGAATCAGATAGCTTTCTCTCCTTCTTGCGGCCGAGTGCATCTTGAGAATATTTGTAATCGCTTTCTGGTTTTCAGCAGTTGATATAATGAATGTTTCCATCTGGCCTTTGCCTTTTATATCAATATTGCCTCTAGGAACGACAAGGAACTCACTAGAATGCTTCATGGCTACTTCGGCAACAGACTTCGTGCAATGCACACAATTCTCAACCCCAGTTGACTCCATTCTAGACGCAATATTGACAGCATCACCCCATAGATCGAAAAATCTGCGTTTAGTACCAACAACACCTGCAACGACGCTACCAGTGTGCAAGCCTATCCTGACACCAAAGGTGTGTTTTCCGTCTTCGTGGATACCGTTGTTCAGCTTCTCTACAACATCCAACATTTCCAAAGAAAATTTAATCATTTTATAAACGTTGCCTGTTTTGTTATCAAGCCCACTCACTGCCATATATGCATCTCCAATAGTTTTGATCTGAGTTTGTTTATAAGAAAATGGCACGCCACGAGATAAGTTAAATATGGAATCAAAATGAATGTTCGCATGTAATAACTTCAAAAAGCATGAGGCTCACCTTTTCAAGATTATATTTTCCAACTAGAACATCAAAGTTGCGGAAAACCCTATTGAGATAATGGACAACCTCCATCGGAGATCTATGGGATGCAAACTTGGTAAACCCAACGATATCAGCAAACAAAATTGTGACATTGTCAAAGGCATCTGCGATCTGCATGTGCTCGTGGTCATCAGTACACTCCTTCATTCTTTCACAGATATGATGAGGAAGGACGTTCATCAACAATGCTTCACTCTTGCCCTTCTCAACCTCAGCAGCGATTGCTCGTTCTTTTTCGGACATGTCGCGCATTATGCCAATGAATCCATGCCTTTCTTTACGAAAGGAATTAATCTGAAACTCACTCACACTCAGGAACACGGGAAATTCGCTTCCGTCTTTCCTTTTTCCTGAAACATCCCTCCCTTTCCCAACTATTTTAGATTCTGACCCCTCGCTATTTGACCGTGCTCGTTTATGACTATTTAAGTACTTATCAATGTATTGTTGATGGATTGTCGCGTGTGGTTCAGGCATCAGCATTGTTATATTTCCTCCGATCAATTCATCTTTTGTGTATCCAAAAACATTTGTACATGCCGGGTTGCATCGTTCAATCTCACCTTGCGTAGTAATGACAACTATGGGGTCGATGCAGGAATCAATCATAGCTGCGAGGATTTGTCGTTCCTCCTCCTCCGCACTCAAATTGCGCATAATCCCTGTGAAAACTTTTTCGCCATTCACCAGAGATTCCGATAAAGTAAGGAACATTGGAAACGTAGTTCCATCACGACGCATTCCTGGAAGTTTTCTTCCTTTCCGCCCTCGCTCCACAACCTTCGGTATCCCGGTCTTCAAATAATTTGCGATGAACTGATCGTGTTTCGTTGCATAAGGCTCAGGCATCAGTGTGTTGATATTCTTCCCTATCAGTTCTGATTCCTCATATTGGAAACATTTGCAGCATGCAGGATTCGCCAGCCGAATAATCCCCATGTCATTGATCTGGACTATAGGATCAATCGACGACTTCACTAAACCGTGCATCGCAAGCAAAGTTTGTTTTTCTTCCTCCTCGGCGGAAAGATTTCTCATTATTCCTGTAAATACTTTTGTTCCGTTAATTACAGACTCAGACAAAGTGAGAAACATCGGAAAAGTTGTTCCATCTCTTCTCAATCCTGGTAATTTCCGTCCTTTCCTCCCCTCTTCCACTACTTTTGGTATCCCACTCCTTAGATAGTTTTCTATAAATTGAGCGTGTTTGGAAGAATACGGCTCGGGCATCAGCATGCATATGTTCATCCCTACTAGTTCTGAATCACTGTATTGGAAACATTTACAACAGGCTGGGTTTGCCAACCGAATTGTTCCGTCGTAGCTGATCTGAACTATGGGATCTATTGATGACTCTAGTAAGCCGTGCATTGCCAGCAATGTTTGTTTCTCTTCCTCCTCCGCAGAAAGATTTCTCATGATTCCGGTGAAGACTTTTTCTCCTTCGACCACTGCTTCTGTCAGCGTGAGGAACATGGGGAAAGTTGTCCCATCTCTGCGAAGCGCAGGGAGCTTTCTACCCCCGCTCTTAGAGTCTTTATTCATTACCTTAGCATTTCCCGTCCTCAAATAATTTTTAATAAAATTGCCATGTTGCGTCGCATATGGTTCAGGCATAAGCATTGTTATATTTTTGCCGATCAATTCTGACTCCTCGTATTGGAAGCATTTGCAACATGCAGGGTTCGCTAAGCGAATTGTACCTTCGCAGTCGATCTGGACAATGGGATCCATGCAAGTGGCAACAAGATTGTACATCAGAGTTACGAGTTACGAGTAGATTTAGTAATGGGATCCATGCAAGTAGCAACAAGATTGTATACCATCAGAGTTACGAGTTCAAATCACTATTTTGATTGATTGGGTTAGGTGTGAAGTCCGTACCTTCAACGGAGAAAAACGACGTCACTAATGAGAACCTCTACCGTACTTCGCCGAAAGTACTTGTTGCCGAAGTCATGCGAACACCGAACGCTTCCATCGTGAATAGACTAAGTCACATTATTTTCAATTTTAGTCCAAGTACAAGTACGCGTAGTGATACTTTTAATTAGAATCTAGCTTTACGTTTATTCACGAGAACGAAGCAATTTAGTGCAAAGTATATCAAATAACGAGAACTTAGAGCGAGACAGACTGGCACTGATGAAGTCGCTTGTTTCTCGCCAAGTCCTACTCGACATACTATGCTTGACCTTTGCTGACCCCAGTAATAGTACCAGTAGTGTCTCTACCACAGTGAGACGGCTAACATCCATAATATATTGCCTAAACACAGTCAGTCTTATCACCAATCAGCACTGCTACCCAACGGGTACTAGCGCAGAGCTAATAAGCAAGGATAGACTTTATGTGCGAACAATTTCCAACGCGAGAACCACATTCTCTCGACGTGAAAAGCAAATCACCCAAACGCATTAGTTGTGGTTTGTGGTGGATTTTAGTGACAGATGGTACAATTATGAAACGCAGATTCATGGCTACAACGAACTAGAAGGCATTGGCTGGGAATAGCGCAAACTGCGATCAATCTTTTCTGCCTTTACTACAATTACCGTACTTTATTCTTCCTTGACTTTTTCATGTTTCAATTTGTTGTGGTACACGTACTTTTGACAAATTCCATAATACAGAATGTAGGAAAATCCCATGTATGTATCATAGACAATATGCCCGTAAGCTTTCAGCAATGGCAATGAGGAACACGCCGTCGCTTCTGCCAACGAGAAAATGATGCTCGGGAGCACAGTTATGAGGGGGTAAAGAGCAAATGCAAACGTCTTCTTCTCCGCGGAGACGCATAGCAATTGATCCAGGCTCAATCCAAAAAAGAAGAAGCACTGTGCAAATGCGAAACCGAATTTAAGTTGCACATGCAAACTTCCGAGCAGTGCCACCTGTGCAAACAGCAGCACAAGGACCCAGCTTGCATGCTGCATATATGATTTGATGAGTGGTGTCCAAAAGAAAATGTATCCAGGTAGAATTTTTCTCAAAATCAACCCAATAGAGTCGTTTTTAAGATCATCCATTCCAGTGAGGTCTGCTTGAGGGTACATTCCAACACGGATCGATTCGAATATGATGAAATGACCAAGAGCATGACCAATCACCCCGACCATTGCGTTGTTGACATAATTATTCACTGCAGACATTTCACTGTACTCATGGCCATCATCATAATATTTGTGCATATCTCTTCTTGACGCCCTATATAAATACACGATGAAAGGAAACGAAATCAGAGCTAATGCCAAACCACTATCCAGGTGCATTTGTTCAACGCTGGTATTTTCAGGCTTACAGAAACCTTCTTCTAGCCACCTTCCATCCAGAATTCTGCCAGAATCTTGTAGAACTAGTACCGAAAGTCCATGGCAGAATACCAAAACAATGTTGATACAGTGAGCTAGATTTCCAATAAATTTCCAAGACGTCATCCTTGTCTATTTCTCTGTAGCTAAGTCAGGATGTATGATAAAACCAGATGAAAGTACATCACGGTAGTAGTAGGTAGTAGGTCAAAGTAGCACCACGTAACAGTACCAGTAAGGTACGGTACTGTATTATGAATAATAGATAATAGCATAACAAGAGATATTTTACTGGTGACCGGTGACCGGTGGGTGACCGGTGACCGGTGGGTGACCGGTGACCGGTGACGTGCGACGTGACTGGCAACCGGTAAATTCGAGGCGTCAATGTTTCTCCGCTGGAAGAACGAAGCCAAGGTCGCAAATGTGGCAAAAATCGTACATTCGACCATACAGCTGGTTCTGCCCTCCTAGTCTATCCATACTACATGCATGCTATTATGATCGCATCGGAGCAAACAATGGATGACCTAGAACCTAGTAACTATGCGGCAATGAAGTATTCATGGACAGATCTTACAGAGATTATCAGCGGTCGGCACTTTGATAGGTTAAAGCGAAGCATACAACAAGAACACATTTATAGAGCGTATACAAGCAAGCTGAAAAAAAACTGGATATCTATCCATGACTACATCTTACATACTAAATTCAACTATGATGTTGTTAGCGTTCCTCAGAATACACCAGGAACTTTAGGTTCTAAGAACATTGAGCCCGATGGAACTAGTTCTGATGAATGTACATCAGAAATGCGAAGAATCGAGACGCCGCCTCTCGGATGCCGATTGGCAGCCACACGACCGGATCATGAGGCATCATTCGTTCCTGAAAGATTAATTGTCAAAAATGATTTCCCGTACTACCTCGAGGATGGAATCGAGCATTGGGTTTTGTGGAAACTAGGTGACTTAAGTGAAAGTGACGTTGATTGGGGTATCGAACAGCTGCGAAATAAAGATACCTACAAGGAAATATTGTATTGGATAAACCCTATTCATTTAAAAAGCCTGCCAGATATTGATCATGCCCACATTGTTTGCTTTGCAAAGAGAGTCGTTTCCTTTGAATAGTGAAAGAAGCGCATTCTAAGACTTCTTGGTCTCTGCTCGCTCTTTTGCTTCGCGGACAGCATGATCCATTGCAGAATTCTTCTTCCTCGAAACTTCCGATATTACGGAAGAGACGGCAGTTGTGACTGCGGCCTTAGCAACACTTGATAAAATCGAACCGGTGAAGACGCCTATTATTGCCGCTGTACAGACTGATAAAGTCCCATAAAACCGCGTCTCCTGATCTAATCGCGCACTTCGAATGTCCACACCTTTTGTTATGTAGTGGATCTTTTGAATGTTTTGCTTCACAGCCGAGCGGATATTCATTTCCTTCAGTTGATGGATGGCGATCTTTATTTTCCGGCTTACATTACGTTGTAATCGCTTCAATCTCTGACAGTGATGAATCCTCTGCTTCTTCAGCACGTGCACTCTAGATTTGTATGTAACTGACATATTCCTTGTAATTCCCATGGTCGGTATAATATAAGGTCGAGGGTTGCGGTAGCCGATTGCTTCAAGCTAGCAACTTCAATGGTTGGTCAACCAAAAAACTGAGGTGAAGTTGTAAATCGCTCATCATCTAGTTTAGCTTATAAAATTCATAGGACTAGGCTTTATTATGCATGTTTTAGCTTATATCCACGTTGGATAGGGATAATTGATAATTGCCAGATAATTGATAACTAAATTAGCTTCTGCGACTTGATACTAAATATCAAGTCGCAGAAGCTAATTTAATTTGTAGTGGGCTTTTTGAGTCAGTCTACGCAAACCACTCGACGTCCAGCACCGATAATTACAAATTACCAATTACCACATTCATAAACTGTTAGTTCTCACTTGCAGCTGGCAGTGTGTGCTCCTGCAGTTTGTTTAGAAGGTTTGGGAAGGTATGGTATGTCCTTTATCGGTGATATGCATGTTCAGTTATACGGCTGAAGCCTTCGTACACTACACCAGCGTCTCAAGAGCGAAGTCTCTTATCTATTTGGAAGATGCTAGTAGGCAAAAAATGGAAATGCAGGCACCGACTTCCAAACTGCGAAGGGGGTTAGTCTCTTCTATTATTTCGTCAATCCTATTCGACGGTCCAGTACATGCTTTAGAATGCGACGATGGGGAAATTGCAGCAGAAAGCTCTGTCCCAGGAGCATACGAGTCTGCCAAAATGAGTCTGCCAAAAAGATCAATAAGATTGAAAAGTACTGGCCAAATTGTAACTGTTTTGCAGGGTGCAATTGAAGACGGACCCTCCGGCAGAAACAGCAAAGGAAGTGTGTCGGGAAGAACAGGTGTTGCCCTCTGGAATTCAGGAATCTTGCTGACACGACTTTTAGATGAACTGAGTTGCAAAGATCGTGACATCTTTAGAGGCAAGACTGTTCTTGAACTCGGTTGTGGCACAGCAATGGCGTCGATTGCAGCATCAAAATTGGGTGCTAAAGATATTATTGCAACCGACGGGAATGAAGAGGTTGTTTCGTTAGCAAGAACGAACTTGGAACAAAATAGTATTACGAACAAAGCCAGTGAAATGAACACAGGTAGGGGGCAAGCAGCATATTTGAAATGGGGAACTTTCGACGATGTTGATTTCTACGATACAGCTGATATGATCATAGGGAGTGATCTTACGTATAACTCAGGGTCTTGGGGTATTTTAGCAGAGACATTGGAATCTGTTCTCAAACCGAATGGCATTATTATTTATTTAACGTTGGGTCATTCTGGATTCAGCGTGGCAGGAGAGCTAGGAGGATTCTTAACACTTGTTGAAAGTCGAGGGGCCCTGGAGCTGGTGAAAGAAGGGAGCCCAGCATGGCCATTTCCATCAGTGCCTTCTTTAGATCAGTTACTGTATGCGTCACTCACCAGCAAGGAGAAGGAGGTTGTCGTTGGCACAGGTGGTTTCAAAGCTGTAATCTTAAAAAGGAAGAAGCGTCGATAGAACCAAACTACATGTTAGTTGCGAAACAAACAAAAAAACAACTTTGACGATTCTTCTCATTTGAACTTTCTGTTAATCATGGGTATTAAAATATTTGACATTACCCTCTAACTGCTCAGCATTTAGCTGCTGATTAAGGCTCGTAGTCTTGAACTTTGATGAACGCGAAGTAGCCACCCGGCGCGTTTTGTTTGATGATGAGCATTTCATCGTCGAGATACGTTACATCAAAAAATCCTGGTGCTGTATTGGGGTCAACTCCGGGTAAGTCTTCCACCTTGATCTGGGGCAAATTGAAATTCAGAGGTGGTAGAAAGTCAGGTTTCATACCAAGAACTTCTACCGGCACAAGCTTGACAGCTTCAAAATTCAACCCTACTCTATTCGAGTTGTTGGCACGGAGAGACGCTCTCGTCTTCACTTCTGCACGTACCAGCGATGAAGGAAACTGAGTCGGCAACAATGACTGGATACGGGGAATAAGATCAATTATATTTGTTGCAATAGGCGGTTCAATGACTTGATAAATGGCACCGGGCGCTGCAATTGGTGATGCTGCCAAGTTCAAGACATCGAGTGCAGTCGTCCAAACCATACGCCATGCGGCTGCTAATGGTGCTGGACCTTCGGCTGAATACTCGCCGGTTACTCCTCTTGCTGCGTTGACGGGTGTTGGATTCATTGACTCAAGTTGAGCGATGATTTCATCAACTTCTTTCCTTGCTTTCGGCGACGCTCCAAAACCTCGGTCATAAGAGGCGCAAAGTTGAAGAAGTTCAAATTTTAGATCCTTTCTTTCTTCGCTGACTGAATCATCGCGCGAGGGATCAATGCTCATATCATCGACATCAGAAGGAGCCGAGGAGAAAAGATTTGTTTGGTGTACTGCAGATCCAGTTTTGTAAGTAGAAATGCTGAAAGCATTAGCTACTGCGATTGCGCTTACTAACACTAAGGATTTTGTTAAAGCTGTCTTCATCGTCAAATAAATGGTGAAAGAAAGATCGATTGCAAGGCCAAACGGGAGAGGAAATCACACTAACTCGAACACTTTAGATGAAAGATCTTTTTGTACAGTATCGTGGTATCTTGGTCGCTTGTTGTGTTCGCTTGCGCTTGCAAGCTTGCAACTTGCTCGCTTGCTAGCGACCAAGATACTGCTACGCTAGCAAGCTAGCACGCGTACACGCGCGTATCATAGAAGGAGAGAAGATTGGCGCGTAGCGTGCGACCGTTATCTGTCTGTCTGTGGGGTGGCAAAAGATAAATTAGCCATTTAAATTATAGACGTAACCATGTCGGATTCGTCGGGATTTGGAAAAAGTAATGAAAAGTCAGCCCCCACTCTTGAATAACGGCCGGAAAGATCGATGGTAAGATTTTGAGGAGTGAGTCAACAGTAGGAACCAATGCCCATGCATCAATAACCTGATACATGATGTCAGTCCAGCCTTCCAGTATTACTTGAAAGGAACGGGGTGGTTTGGCAGAGGATTTGAAAAGTCAAAGTTGGAGCTACACGTACCATTGTCATCCTTGTTGGACATGTTTGGAATTATGTAGAATGATCATGGCTGGATGGAATCATGGAATGGAGTGTCTGATTGTTTACCATTTGAAGATCCATCGACTGCGGAAGGGAACTTCATACGGTGTTTACAGGTTGATAGGGACGGAGATCAAGACCATGCACATGATCACATGATTCAGACGTTGATACCCATGTGAAAACAATTGTTTCAAAGATGGATATACCGTCCATTTATTTTGACGAGAGTCGTGTTGCGGTATGATACTGGAGATGTTAGTAACGATTCCTTGGGAGGACGATACGTGTGTACCAATGATAATGATTTCACATAATGTTGAAAAAGGACTCGATGGATCTTGGAACCAAATCCAAGATTCGGAATTCATAATTCAGTCG
>Ga0115005_10001613_pt1 | contig 18014 bp, 11 predicted proteins | sample ArcOceMetagenome_FD_87163 | JGI IMG/M metagenome (GOLD analysis project Ga0115005, IMG submission 87163) | Marine eukaryotic phytoplankton communities from Arctic Ocean - Arctic Ocean - Greenland ARC118M Metagenome | ecosystem: Environmental > Aquatic > Marine > Oceanic | place: Arctic Ocean... | reverse complement strand
TCCCTTGGCGATCATGATCAAACCAGCACGTTCCACGCCTTGGGGATCGTAGCCTTTCTCCTGTGCAATTATTGTGAGTTCGGCCGTGGACATGTCACCATAACCTATGCCACTGGAAGCTTGATTACCAGCTTGATTACTAGCTTGAATACGTGCATTCTCTTGTGCCTGGTATCTTGAAGCCTCTGCTGCTTGAATACGTGCATTCTCTTGTGCCTGGTATCTTGAAGCCTCTGCTGCTCGAGACAGAGCACTTTCGTCCCTCTTAACCTTCAACATTGCAGCCTCGTCTTCGACTAGGTGGCGGTCTTGGAGCAATCGAGCTCCTCTCACTGTGCTCCCCCATCCTTTGGCGATCATGATCAAACCAGTGCGATCAACACCCTGGACTTCGTAGCCTTTTTCATTTGTTACAATCTTTTGAAGTTCCCCCATGGACATACTATCATAATCATTGTTGTAGAGATGTGTAGATTCCCTACACATAGCCTGATGCTTTGCGAAAGCAGGAGGTAGAACAGGAAATGCAGTTGAAAAAGGCAATGTCGTCAATGACGAGAAAACAAGTAAATTCAAAAGTTTCTTCATGATTGACCTGTGGGTTTTTCCTGTAGGATAGAATGAAACACTTGGCGAGATTCGGGGTAATGCAGTGCCTCTTCGTACCGTACAGTATGAGTTCGTTTGGTGCCGTTGGGTACTGGCGGTACGTATTGTTTGAAATGAAAGAAGAAAGTTAAAAGTTGAAGTGGAATTTCAAATTGTTGGCGAAGGGTCGAAAGTGGTTCGTTGGAAAGCTCTTGGGAGATCTTTCCAAAACCGGTATCGCATTAGCCAGACAGACCACTCTGAACTCACTCACTGCCAGACCCTGCCTTCGCCAAAATCATATTCAATCTGCTTTCTGGCCCTCTGAACTCTGACGATGATGACGTCAATCCACTCGCAAGCAAAAAAGAAAGAATTCTTCAACGTTTTTGTCCCATGACACAGACACGGTTTGTTTTTATTTTATTGGTTTGTTTGTTCTTGGTGGTGGTTCTTGTTGGCAAAAGCGATGTTGCTACTAGTAGTATGCTGGTTGGTCAACCTGGACATAACGCATTTTGACCTAAGCAATCAAAGATAAATTTGAATACGCAGCATTCTTCTAAAATGGCAAACAAAAACAAAATTAACAGTATAATACACGTACGCGTGTAGGGACTTTCCATGGTATCGGATCAATCAAAAGTAACGACATAACAGTTTGAAGTTGAAGCTTGAATTTTCGAATTTATTTTGAAAATCCCAACTTTTCAGGACCGAATTTGAAACTGCGCCTGCGTTGTTGTCGCGTTCAGCAACAATGAAAGAGAACGATGATCGATGCTGATCGATGAACTAAACTCTGCCTAATCAATCCATAATCAACTTGCCATTAGCAAGCAATCAAGACATCATCAATCAAACAAGACAATGGAAATAAATAGCAAAGTTAATGCAGCACTAAACATACTGCAGAGAACTCCAGTCCAAGACACTGAGGAGGTACGTAATTTCAAATTAGTAATGTCGTCAACACATTCCAATTATTTTCCAATGCTGCCATTTCCAAAAGTACAAGTATGGTTGAATCAATTGATCAATGCCAAACGCAAATCTTGACATGTTTGTAGACTTACTAACCCCAATGAATCAAACTAACTTGACTCCATCTATCCATAGAATGTCAAAGCTTTATCCGTCCTGCTAACACCCGACACGGAAGCCATTGAAGATCTCTACCAACGAGTCGACTCTCCCCTCCAGCACGCCATCGATGCATCCATGACATCCTCGTCATCTTCTACCAATCCAAACAAGAAATACAAGTACATTCTAAGCGATCACAATCGGGATGGAGATAGTTATCGATCTCCATTCTCCAACACTTACTCCCCTCCTATTTCCGATCACGATCACGATAATGGACGGAATGAAGAACCTTTCAAACCGGTTAGAATGCTGAGGGAGTTGGAAATACAAGCGAACGAAGTGTTTGATGCCTACCGTCAATTATATTATGGTAAGGATAGTCAAATTGATGGTAGTAATTGTAATTCATCAGTCAGTTCCGTCTATTTGTGGAATAAAGAGGGTGGAAGCATCCAAGAGGGTTTCGCGGGCTGCTTTTTGATTCAGAAGGATCTCCTCGAGAAGAATGCAAATGCAAACGAGGACGAGGGACGGTCGCAGAGTGGATACTGGAATAGCATCCACGTAGTTGACGTCAATGTTTTATCTGGGGGTAAGGCGAAATATGAAGTCTCCACTACCGTTTTGCTCTCGATTGATTTGGAAGTACCGTTGGACGGGCTCTCTGGAGGGATGAATCGCATCAGGATTGGGGGATCGCTTTCAAAGCAGGTGGAGAGGATTCTACCCGTTCAATCAACCAGTGAGCATATTTCAAATATTGGTCGCATTATTGAGGATTCTGAAATTGAATTGCGGTCGAATATGGATGTTTTGTATATTCAGAAAACAAAAGAGGTGATGGATCGTATTCGGTGTGATACCAAGGGGATGGATCATAGGAAGCATGGGATTATGGCGGCTGTGATGGGTGGTGGTGATGGCGGAGGAGGAGATGGGAAGCTGCAGAATGACATGCAGGCTGCTCTCAAGGCGAGATTCAAACGGACGTGAAGGATCATGTGTGTATTATGACACTGAGATTTATTGACTACTGTACACGTAAACGTCATGGAATCAATCGTTTGCTAGAGAACAACATTACAGTTTTGAAACAACAATTTAAAATAGCTTAATTTGTTTTGTAAAAAGATGTTTTGAATCCATGTGTATACTCATATTGCTAAACGTCTTCGACGTATGCTGAACATGAATGACGACAAATGCAACATACAGTGAAAGGTTGAGAGAGAGTATTGATGTATGTAAGACCTGCATATTGAAATAAACGTGTTATCAACGTATTATATGTAATATTCGAACATGTATTTTTATGAGTTTGTTTTCTGTTGTCATCTTCATTTCACTTTGACACAGTAATATTTCTCAACAAAAAGAAATCAGCATTATCACCCCAATGTGATGAACACATCTTCCAGAGATGACTGCTGCAACAAGAATTGATTGATGCCGCCTTCGACAGTCCTCTCGGGACTAAACATGGCCTTAAAAACCTTTCCAATAGACTGCGTGCGAGGAAGAGAAATATGAAGGGTTTTCGCTTGCTTGTGGTCAAGCTTGGCATCCTCATTGATGTGCTTGCGAACAAACTCCATGGCCATGTCTTGATGAGCTTGTGAGCTTCGAACCAGATTCAGCTGCAGGGTATATCCCGATCCGTACTTGTTCTTGAGATGCTGCTGGGTTGCTACAACTTTGAGATTACCCTCTGCAATAATTGCGATACGATCGCAGAGAGTGTCTGCTTCAATCATCATGTGAGTGGTGATGATCACTGCTCTTTCGTCGGTTGCAAAAGCTCCAAGCAATCCCCAAATTTCGTATCTTGTGGATGGGTCGAGTCCTGTCGTCGGTTCATCCAGTAGAAGAACTCTCGGAGCACCTAAAACAGAAATTGCAATCGATAGCCTCCTTCGCATTCCACCAGACAATAGGCCTGCATTCCTTTCGTATACTTGAGGGCCACCAAGTCCGACCGCTTTCGCTACGTCATGAGCTGCTTTTCTCACTTGATTTCTGGGCAATCCTTTCAAGCGAGCAAAGAAAATCAAGTGGTTCTTGACAGAAAGATTCGGCCAGATGATATCAAACTGAGGGCAACTACCAAGCTCTCCAAGGATTTGATTACTTTCACGGCTGACATCGTAACCAGCAACAAGAGCAATACCTCCAGAAGGATCGTGGTTTGCCGAGAGGATCTTGAGACATGTAGACTTGCCGCTTCCATTCTAGAAATTATGTACCCGAACAAAATAACGGAAGAATCAAATGAGTCATGCTGCTCGCAAATGGATTGACCAGTGATAAATGTATAAGGGAAAATAATCTTACCTTCCCGAGTAGACCTAGCACTTGTCCCTTTGGCACGTGCAAGTCTAAAGAATTTAGAGCTACTTTTGGTGGAGATCTACCAGATGAAGGGTAAACTTTGCGCAAACTATGCATCACAATGGGGGGAAGGTCGTCCGCTGCTTTCTTAGCTTTCTGGTCAATCCCCAGTGGCTGAATTCCATCTTCGACATTTTCTAGTTCCGAAGCTTGTAGCAGAGGTTTCACAATGTCGTCAACTCTATTTTTCTCTTCGGTGACCTCCCTCAAGATCACCTTCTCAATAGAACTGGATTCACCACTTTCTTTCTGTGGCCTGCAGCATAATCTTCCAAACGCTTCAGAAAAGTGACTAGAGCAAGCAAGCTTGAATGGTACCACAAAGGACGGCGTGAAATGGATAAACATGAAAATCGTAGTGCCAAGTATAACCAGTAAAACGGCACCCAGCAAAAAATAGAGAGCGTTTTCGCGATACACACTCTGGATCTTAGGAAACTTGCAAACATTGCCTTCGCATTCAATTCCTTGAAGATATTGAGGAATAAAAACATTCTCAATATATCCTGGCACGTCTGAATGAAACTTGATCTCGGACGAAAGCACCATTGAAAGTAACTGGACCACACCAAATTGGGGTAATAAAGAAGCATAGGAAGGAGTGCATAAAGAGGGGTAGATACCCTCGCCATTGACATCAAGCCCAATGCAGTTCATGTAATATTCCGCAGTTAGATTTCCTCCAATAGTCATATTTTTCAAATTGTCACAAAGATCGAGGGGGTCTAAAGCTAGTCTGCACCTTGTCAAGCTGTCTTCTTTTTCTTCGTAATCATAGTAATTGCCAGACGAGTAGTAGTTACCATAGAAAAAATAGACAAAGTTCGCCAGGGGGGCAAAACTTGCAATCAACGTGAAGAAAGCCACTACAACCATCGCGAATTTGTAACTTCCTGGAATGGCAGAGCTCGCAAATGAGGTCCCGATCGTGGACAGCGCAAAGATGAATGGTAAAAGAATCATTGTTCCATAGCCGCCAGGGGTTCGACTAGCGGTGATTTCAACGTTGGAATCTTTGTCAAGATTCATTATAGAGCCACCATATTCTCGATAGGGCTCACCAAATCTTCGATTCCAACACCAATTGCCAGTGTTGTAACAATATTCAGTTCCGTCGTCATAAGTGTAACACTCTTCAATGGTATTGTCATCACACATTTGCGTTTCGCGAAAAAGGGACGTAGCATAAAACAACTGGAACATGACGAGTCCATAAATAAATTGGATTGCAAATGCATAACCGGCTGTTCCAAGAAGAAAGGATCTTTCAAGCAAACCCTGTACGCACACAAGTGTAGAAAAGACAAACATCAGTATGCCGGTACGTATAGAGGTTCGATCACATTTTTCAAATTGAGGCTTTTGTCTTACCTGAGTTTGCATTATGTGCAAGAGTCCTTTCGTTTTATCATGATAAAAGGGGGAAATAATACTTGGAAGCATAAGACTAAGTGCCAATGCAGGCACTGTTAGTGATGGAATGAGTATTATCCCATCCCCTATCCCTGGTGCTGCGATTCCGTAGAAGATGGTACCTAGAATCAAAATTCCAAAGAATATGTATTCGCCAATAGATCTTTTACCAGCCCACTTTCTAAGGAATGCCTGTCGCATCCAAGCCTCAACTTGATTGGTAACAGTCAGGCGAGGTTGAAAGGCAGAAATATGATTTACCGGATCAAAATCCTGTCCATCTGCATTCACGACTGGACCAGTTTCTTGGTTATTTGTGCGACTAGCGCCAAAGCAACAACGTCCTTTGCGTGTAGTATCACTTTCAGAGTGTTCGGCATTTGGCTCGTCATCATCCTTTGTAATAGCGATGAAGACTTCCTCGAGAGAACTATTGGAAAATTCATATTCAGTAACGTCAGATTCATCACTTTCAAGCCATGACACAAAATCGGTGAGTAATTTGGTGCCCATGTCATCGACTCTTTCAAATTTGACTGTGATATTACCAGAATCTACAGATGACCATATCGATACAGCTTCTGACTGACGCTTGAACATGTCTTTGATCTTGACGTCAGTTCTTTGAACGTTGTCTTTGTCTACTAGAATTGAAAACTGAAGGGCTGAACCATGCTCGGATTTCAATTCTAGTGGTGTTCCCTGTGCAGCAAGTTCTCCCTTTCTCATTATTGCGACCTCGTCTGCTAGTAAATCCGCCTCTTCCATTGCGTGTGTTGTGATCAAGACTACACGCCTGTCTTTGATTTCGTCCAGATGTTTCCAGACATAACGACGACTGACAGGATCCTAAAAAGTGTCAAATTGGGCATGAATGATTGTTAGAAGTGGTCGGAAGAATAGCGTAAGAGGTAAAAAAGAGGCAACTCACCATACCGGTTGTCGGTTCGTCCAATATGACAAACGGGCGATCACCGATGGTGGCCAAAGCAACAGAAAGTCTTCTCTTCATACCGCCACTGAAGGCTTCACTAAACTTATCTTTTACCACTGTAAGGTCAACGCTCTCTAACCATTTTTGAACAATGGTATCATGAGCCTTACGATCCAGGCCACGCAATCCTCCGAAGATATCGAGGTGCTCTTTTGCCGAGAGATCAGGCCAAAGATAGTCATCTTGTTTGCATACCCCTATCAATTGTCGGACTGCGAAAGGATCAACAACAGATTTTCCAAATACTGATACCTCACCACTCGTCATTGGCATTTCACAAGAGAGAATGTTGATTACCGTCGATTTCCCCGCTCCATTTTGCCCGAGAAGTGCAGTGACTTCGCCACCCCGAAGTTTCAAGGTCAAATTATTTACTGCTTGAAATGAACCGAATTTCTTGGATATGTTATTCATCTCGATACATGGAGAGTTTTCGTCACCCCTATTCTTACGTTCAAACCCACACCAATATGACGGAACGAGGAAGAAGTAAAAACTTTTCCTAGCTCCGTTTCCGGCTGGAAATACTTGCATCCAATATGATGCCAGAAGCAGATAAATTACGATCAAAGATACTTGGTATCCCAACATATCATACGTGGATGGTGATCCTGGCGAAGCTACCGAATCCGGCACATATTGACAACTACTATTCATGCAGAAGTTAGATCCGTTGACCACGTTGTTTGGACACACATGTGGATATTCGATATTCGTGTAAATATTCGTGTAATAATCTTCATCGTCCCAGCCTTTGCCATTTTGCTTCTCCATCCAGGCCTCCCACTCTCGGTTCCCTCTACTATACCTTGTTGATGGAGTATATTTAGTCATGAGAGTACTTCCCTGCGCAAAGAGCGAATAACCGTGTGCATTATCTTCGTTCATGGGAGTTGGCGAAGAAGCAACTGCCAAGTCTTCGGGAGATGCGACGGCTTGTTCAGCAGTAAAGGTCCTATCAGGCATTCCTGTAAATCCTAGAAAATTGGAATACATGGTCGTGAAATGAAAGTAAGGCACCAAATATAGACTCGCCAAACCGAATGATTCTAAGGAATCATTCGGATTCCAACGTAATGTCGAAAATCCTGCAGCCTTGTAACAACCGAGGAAGATATCGTCACTTTGCACATTTGCTGCCACGTCTTCATATGTTTTAAAAGAGGTTCCTTGTTCCTCGTTTATGATCGGATTCTCACATTCAACGAAGCTCACATTCAATACTTCATAAAAACCCGTGTCATTATATTCCAAGTCTGGATTCAATTCATAGCCATAAATGAAGCTCGCATAAGCATCTGTGGTGTTCCTGTTCATCCAAAACAAACCAGGCGGACCACTGGAATTGTACGAAAACATTTGCAAGGAAATCATCAAGGCTGGCACAAAGACCGCAAGAATCATCACAGCAACAACGAACGATAGCAATCTCTTTAACGATCCACAGAGCGCGGCCAGGAAGAACGAAGCCGCTACCAATGCTAGCTGCAAGAAAAAGAGCGAGTCGAAAATTCCACCAAAGTAGACCGCTTGGAAGACGTGCACTGGTAGCGCCTTAGCGATACCGGCAGCGAGAAGTGAGTTAATGAGAGAAGACAAAAAAAAAGGTGCGTACCACGAAAGCCAATAGACGCTTTCCCTAACTCCTAGCACTCTCAAAACTCCCAAGAGTTTCTTCTCAATCTCTGACTGCACAATTAAAAATGCACAGACTGCCTGAACGAACGGTCCCAAAGACAGAACAGCAACCGGTAACCCATTCCTCCAACTATCGTTCAACGATTCCTTGATATCACTGTAGTCCTGCTCCTGATTCATTTCATATTCAGTCTTGATAGGAACGGCTCCACAATCATCAAACTCGGGAAGTGGATCGTCTGAATTGGGACCAGCTGCCCATGCTAAAAGCACAGAAATGATTGAGCTGAAAAGCATCAAAAACAGCATAATAGGACGCCGGGAAATTAGAAGTATATTCTTGTAGATCGTCCAATAGAGTTGACGAAAGAAGGATGTTGGTTTAGGTAAAGGCATCACATCGGCAGGCAATTCGCGACCAAGGTCAATGGGTGCAGGAATAGCAGTTTCAACACCCTCTAGGTCAATGGGTGCAGGAATAGCAGTTACAAAACCCTCTAGGTCAATTTCATGCCCCATACCACGTTCACTTTCTTTCGTATCGACTTCCATTGTTTCGTGCTGAAATGGCAACAACTGAATTCCCCTGGAGAGACTACGATTCGGGGTTGTCAAAGTTGGTCTTGGTTTGGTTGTTCGTTTGGAACGATTCAAAAGAACAAAACGACCAAACAAATGCACAAAACAAGAGGCATCGCAGGGTTGTGAGATGTGGGACTGCAGCTATATTGATAAATTTATCAACGTCGTTTGAACGGACGGAGCGTTGTGAAACAGACAATCAATTATATATCCCAGTTGTCCGTGCGTTGGAACAAACGTGAAACAGAAGCTCACCACTCGCTTCCACGCATGCGATGAATGAGCATTGTTACCGAAAAAACAGTCAATCTTGAAGGGGGCGGGGGGGAATGGTAAAACTTACTGTAATATCTTGTCTCGTTGCTTTGGTGACAGCAGCACGAGGATTCTTCTTCTTTCGTTGCTGGGACTTGACTCTAGTGCTTCCTTTGCCTTCTATGCATGGTGTAGATAACACATATAACTGGAATGTCAAGAGTGCCAATGCTTCCTTTTGAAACATCTATTTAGATTATGATGCTTTTTTAGAATGTAGTAATGTTCGCAGACGAGAGCTCTGTGTAGCAACATTTATGTGAACGGAACAACCATCACATACAGTTCTTTTATCTTGTTTGGTTCGCACCTGGTAATTTCAATATGTGAACTAATTCTCAGATGAATTGTGTTTCCACTTTAATTTATTTGTTTACTATTTAGTAGCGTCCACCAGATCCGGCGACAACTTCCTCTTCGACGGCTACTTTCTTTCCGGTATCAGCGGTCGAATCACCCTCGTTATGCCACTCCATAAGAGCAGACACATCGAATTTTGGCTTCTTAAGAACCTTAACCTTACGGATGTAACAATCCTTGATAGGGAAAATAGTAGCAGCAGCCTTCTCAATATTCGCTCCGTGGTTAGCGGTAACGAGACTGTGTACAAGGGTCTTGAGGTCACCCTTGTTTCCAAGCTCGGCCATGTAACTAACCATCTTTTCTCTGATTCCACGAACCTGAGCAGACTTAGCGTAACAATGCTCCTTGATTTGATCCTTATCCTTCTTGGTGAACGCAATACAGAACATTCTTACAATGTAACCGTCCGAAGTCTTAATATCAACATTTCCCTCTACAATGGTCTGACGCTTCTGGATAAGACTGCAGATCTTATCACGTGTCATATCCATACCGTGGAAGTTGGTAAGACAGTTGTATCCCTGAACATCCTCGATACAAAGCTTGATCTTGCGGTAGGCGAACTCCTCGTCTTTCTTGAGATCAGCAAGAGAAACCTCTACAACACGTCCCTTAAGACCGTCAGAAGCAATCTTCTGTCCAGCGGTCTTGGTGATGATGGTCTTTCCGAAGTCCTTGTGGGAGAACATGGAAGGAGCCTGAAGTTTGTACCATTCCTTCTTTAGGAAAGGGTCAAGTCTGTGGTGTTCAAGTGTAAAAAAGAAGAGGGGTGAGTTGAGTTGAACAATGTTATTATCACAATTTGGTGTGGGTGGAGAGTGGAATTGGCCGAGAGAGATTGCTGCATGAAGGAGATACGTCAAGAAGAGCCTGATGTAGATTGGATTGTGTTCATGTGATGTGCAACAACAGCACATGGCAGGCATCTTTTCGTCAGTTCGAATATCACAGACTCCTCTCAATGCCACCTTCTAAGCGTTGGCGTTGACTCGTAATATTTTCAACATTTCGACCAGGTTTCCACATGATGTCTATGCTCGACAGATTCAGTGTATCCTAGTTCACAATCACTTCAACTCTTTCGCAGTCTGTCTCTTGCGACCCGTCCAAGACCATTCTCCTTCATTCGACTCTCATCTTCCGTATCTCTTGACACACACAAACCTATTTCAAAACATGTATAAACTTACGCCTTCTTGCGGCTTCCCTTCTTTCCCTTTGTCAGTCTCTTATTCTTTCCCTGTTAATTGAAGAAGGATCACAGCGGTGAGTTAATTCATTTGGTTGATAGTAGAAATCGTCCCACATCTCGGTGCACATGACAGGACGCCGTAAAAGTGAAACATGACAGTTTCACTCCCATTCCACCCAATTCCACCCGATCTTCTCAGCACATGGTATCCACATGATATCATGAACATATTCTTCCATCCAATAAGGTTCATGAGTGGTGATATTTGACGATTCAGACGGCTTGGTCTCCACTTACGACGGCCATGATTGCAAACTTTACAAGATAAACGCTTGAGGGAAATTGGAAATTGTTGTAGCAGAAGGGTCTCTACGTATGTTTCGTACGAGAAATTTGTACGGCCAGACGATGGAAAAACTAGTAAGTGGCAAATCTCAAACCCCAACATGACGAAGATTATGTTCGCGCCCTTTTAGTCTAGCGAGTAAATTTTCACTAAAAACGTCCCTTTGAGCGAAGAAAACTTATCCACTTTCTTTCCTTATTTTGAATTTGGATGTGTTCGAAACAGTGCAACAGTACTACACGTACAGCCATTCCCATACTATTCAACTATTACACAATACACACATAATCGTCACTTTATCAACATGTTTCCAATTCGGTTCCTTACCTACCTGTTACTTTTCTACGTTTACATTCCCTCCACACTTGCTGGCCAGGAGCTGACTGTGTATGTAGAGCAATGCACTGGAGATACTGACACATTCATCATCGATTACCTGACCATCACGTGCGATGATTACTGTACATGGGGATCAAATGGAACTTATTATGGAAGTTACACGCTTGGAGATGATGTCTCTACAGAAACGCCAGTTGTCACGAATAAGATTTGGGGCTTGACGCATTTTCATGATACAGTCGATATCTGTGATGATGGAAGTGTGGTCAATGACAATGGTGATCAGTGCCCAGGTGCCGGAACATACGATTATCTAACAGAAGCAAGCTTACCAGGATCGCCTGGTTCTTGGTATTCTTTTTTCGCTTCCTGGATGTCATTTACTGTTCACTCTACAATTGACTTTGGTGATGCTGTTGTGGTTTGTGAAATCAAGATTAAAGGAATGGGATATGATTCGAGTTCTTCGTCGTACATGACAAAAGGTTCCGCCTTGATGGTTTTTGGCTTTGCAGCTGCTTTCAGAATGAAAAAACGCCGCATCATTGTAACTGAAGATGAACAGGAGGGAAATGGATCTGCCACTCGTTTTGTAGAAATGACCACTGCCTAAACAATTTTGATGGGTACCTGGTACCGAGTACGTGTACGTGTACCAGGTATATGTAATAGATGTAATAGATGTAATAGATGTTGATTTTTAGGAATCATTTTGTATTGTTCTATAAAATGAAAAATAACAAAAAGATGTGTCGAGTATACGTTCAACCAATTCAACGGAGTAAGTACATACGTTTAGTGAGGTTGTACGTGTCAGGGTTGATGACAATTCTCAGTTAAACGACCGCGTTTGGCATAGTGTAGTAACATTTCATTTGGCTAGTCAACTACGTGTAGCTGTTGACTTATAAAGGGTTACTGACCTACTTGATTATTAACAGGTACACAGAACAACTAACAGGTACCCGGTACATACATTACAAGCAAGTGCAGAACATCATCAATATTCAAAAAAATACGCAGCCGCGCGCTCAGGAGCTTTGCCAGCGAGGCTCGTGTGACTAAAAACATCCCATCAGCGATGGGCTGTGATGTGGGAAACTCGATGTTGTTTTATAATTTCAATTCACACACAAATATCAAACATAAACACCCATCACTCTATTCAACATGATGAGTAAAACTCTCATTCAATTTCTTGCTTTACTTCTCTGCATTCCCTCCACACTTGCTTTGAGTGTATCTGTACAGCAATGCACGGGAGATACTGACACATTCAGCATCGATTACCTGTCCATCACTTGTGATGATTACTGTACATGGGGATCTGATGGAACTTTTACTGGAAGCTACACGCTTGGAGACAATGTTTCTACGGATTCTCCAGTTATCTCGGCAAAGATTTGGGGCGTAACGGCCTACAATGAGACAGTTGATATCTGTGATAATGGAAATATTTATAATGCCTACGGCTCATATTGTCCAGACGCAGGAACATACCAATATGTTGCAAACACAGAGTTACCAGGATCGCCTAATTCTTGGTATACCACATTCTCTACTTGGGTGTCATTCATTGCTTACACCACAATTGACTTTGGTGATGCTGTTGTGGTTTGTCAAATCAAGATTGAGGGGCAGAACTACGATTCGAGTTCTTCGTCATACATGATTGCAGGATCTACAATGCTATTTGTGGGCTTTGCGGCTTTCAGAATGAAAAAACGCCGTGTCGTTGCAACTGAAGATGAACAGGAGGGAAATGAATATGCCACACGTTTTGTGGAAATGACCACTGCCTAGAGTGCCCAAAAAGTCCACATGTTTGAATGCAGCAGGCATTTTTGTATCGTTGATAACTATACGTACGAGTACGAGTAATTATCTAAATTTTGTATGAAGATGTATTTAAAGAATCAATTTGTTGCAAGCAAGTATGTATCTGGTATGTAGAGCTGATGTGAGTGCTCACGCACACTGATAAGCGACAGCATTTTAAAAATCGTGGGTCGTCCAAGTAGTAAGTGACCGGAGTGCCCACTGCTAGCATGCTCAATGAAACAAACACATATTATCGACAGGACTACAACTGATGTTTTCACTTTTCACCCAACTTCGAAACTTGAAATCCTGGAAATGGAATGAATATCATCAATGCAGACCCTATGTATGTACCCTCTCTCATCTCTTGGCTTGACGATAAAGATTGAAGATGAAGAAATTTCTATTTTTAGCGCGGATGAGGAAAGAGAGAGAGAAGGGAGGAGAGGAGATAGTTACAACAGGACAACGCAACGGGGACTGACTGACTGACTCGCGGGATTGCTTTTCGACAATCGACTTTCGACGGTCCCTCCACCCACCTCCACCCACCATAAGTTGGAGACAACAACAGAGGCATTGGGTACCAGGTACCTCGGGAATGCCGTACATACACTACACATATTCCCTTTCACAACAGCAACAACAATCTGAATGTAAACGCACTTGAAGGATAATATTATGGCAAGGAGATGGCTATTATACTCGAAGAAAGGCTTGATCCAGAAACACATTTCCAGGGGATACAAGATGCGTCATCACCCTCATTTTTGGGGTAGTAGGGGCTTCACATACTGGGCATCTTCATGTCAATATAACAATTTCGTAGGCACGAATTGCCAGTATTCCTCGTCATCAAAAACTACCCATCGAGCGTTATCGATAAGAGACTTGGCAAGCAGAAAATATTCCAAAAATGTGAATGCATTTACAGGCCGGAACTTCTCATCTTTAACTCTCTACGACTCTCTCAGTGAATCGTACAAATCACTCCCATTGTCGATACCATTGTCAATGTCAAAAGAACCAAAAGGTGAATCTTTGTTTGAAAGCTCTACTAGTAAGCCAGAGCTTGGCCTTGCATGGTACACATGCGGTCCAACAGTATATGATTCAGCACACCTCGGTCATGCAAGAACCTATGTCTCGCTAGATATCATACAACGAGCACTACTGCACAACCACAAACTCCAACTATCAATACAAAATTCTCAATCAAAGCAACATTTAGAAAAAGGAGTAACGCCCATTCCACCACCAATTTTCATTATGAACGTTACAGACGTCGATGACAAAATATTAACTCGTGCTAAAGAACAAAATATACCTCCACTCCAACTAGCCCGAAAATTCGAACAAGAATTCTGGGAAGATATGGATGCTCTCAATGTCATGCGACCAACAGTGGTGACGAGAGTGACAGATCATATTGAATCATCTATAATTCCATACATTGAAAAGATCGAGAGAAATGGCATGGCATATGTTATTGATGATGACGGTGTTTATTTTGACGTGAGGGCTTTCGAGTCTATCAAGGGTTGTTTGAATCGGTATGGAAAACTATCTTCTTTGAAAAGAGAATCAGAGGAAGGTGACGATGATACTTTCTTTGCTTGGGACAATGCTGACAATGAAGATAGAGAAGAGAAGGCCGGCAATTCGTCGCCAAAGAAAGATCCACGAGACTTTGTACTATGGAAACGAAGGGAGAGTGTCGATACTGAAAGCCACGATGATGATAGCAATAGCAATAGCAATAGCAATAGCAAGAGAGAAGAACTCTGTTGGGATTCTCCCTGGGGAAAGGGTAGACCTGGGTGGCATATTGAATGCTCTGCAATGATTGAGTCCACTATGCAAGCATTTGATCAGTATAAAATCCACGTTCATGCGGGCGGTGTTGACTTGAAATTTCCCCATCACACCAATGAAATTGCGCAAGCAGAGGCTTATATGCATCCGAGGAATGAGGAAGAATGGATACCACATTGGGTTCATACGGGACATTTGCACATTGATGGACTGAAAATGTCCAAATCGTTAAAGAATTTTATTACCATTCGTGATATCTTGGAGACGACAAGCGAGGGAGAATTTTGTGACAATGAAGACACATCAAGCTCTTTTCATTCGCCCGCGGATGACTTTCGGCTGTGGTGCCTAGGGCTATCTGGATCATATCGCGGTCCTGCTACATATTCCAAGTCGAGGTTGGTCGAAGCCAAAGTTACGAGAGAGAAGATATTGCGCTTTCTAATAGACGGTGAGCAATGGCTGAGGCAATCAAAATCGAGCGAAAACTGCAACACGTACTCCGCAAATTGGACCAATGAAGATCACGATCTTGTTCAGCTAGCTTCCACTTGTCAAGTTTCGTGCCATAGAGCACTTCTAGGATTGAGTTCGAATTCTCAAGAAGGATCTGAAGTCACAACATGTGACGACTTTGATTTTGATGGATCTAGTTATCTAAAATCGACCATTGATCTTGCAGAAGCTGGGAGTCGACATACTGCGGAAGCTCTTACCGGGGAGCGTCCACTTTACCCTGTGGAGCATGCGCTTGGTGTGTTGAGAGACTGTCTTGCCATAGTTGGTTTCAGTGATGATACTGTAAGAGCAGGTCTTTCTCGAAAACTGGAAGATAATATAGTAGGTGGAAATGAGGCTCTGGTGAATGAATTGGTTGAATTTCGCAGCACAATACGCGAGGAGGCGCTTGATTGCTTGCAGAACAGCAATACCTCCAAGGATAGTCAAGCTGCTGCATTGTCTAAAATGCTCCTAAAAACATGTGATGATTTGAGAGATAAGAATCTACCAGCAATCGGAATTGAAGTCTTTGATGCTGGCGATACATCACCAACTTGGAGGTTCGGGGCACCAACCTCACGGACCTCCTTTCCATCAGAACCAGATATGGAAATGAAAGAGAACAATGACGAAAAAAGAAAACGACCGGATATATCCGCGACACAGGATACAAATATGGCCAATTTCTTCCGAGTAGGTAGGCACGAGGGATCATTCTTGGCATTTGACTGTGATGGCGTCCCAACCCATAATGCAGATGGATCCGAGCTCTCAAGAAGAATGCTAAAGAAGCTGGTCAAGAAGAGAGATGCATTTTTTCGAAAGAGGGCATATAATGCAGTACACTTAGTGAATTGAGTTAATTATTGATCACAGAAAGCAAGTTAAGTTATATCACACTACCTAACTATCTTAGCTTCTATAGTGTACATACACATTATTCATTCATTTTGATTTCCAGGAAATGGCTGGATTTTATTTCCCTTTTCAAAGCGGGACCGGACGAAGACAGGACGTTTTTGCAGGAGCACAAAGCACAACATACAAGATGCACACTCTTCCAAGCAAGATCAACACTGATACCAGCTGTCCTTGCTTACACAAAATAATTCCCTGATTTCATTTTGCTTCTCCGAAATAAAAAGAATGAAAATGCAGCCGGACTTCTGATTCTTTAATTTAGTAGAGACATTGAACATTTATTCGGACTCACTCACTCTCACGTTTGGATATTTTAGCTCAAATTTTGAGCAGTGAGTGTATGATAGACTGCTTGTCGCTTGCACGGCGACGGGGGGGAGCAACATAACATCCAGCACTCAGCCAGCACAGCAGCACACGACAGCACAACAACAACACCATACCTTTTGTTGATTTATGCTCCAATACCCTGTACACGTACTTCTAAGAATCAGTCTAGCCACACTTCTCCTCAATATGTCGGCCACTACGTACACAGTAAAAAAAAATCTTCGGAAACAGATCCGCTCATCCCTTAAATCCCTGACGCCTCAACAATTATCCCAACAAAGTGCGCTGGTCTGGGATAGGCTCTTCGAATTACCACAGTACAAATCATCAGAAAATATCGGTTTATTCCTGTCAATGCCTAAAGGGGAAATTCGTACCGATGAAGCTTGCGCCAGAGTACTGTCCGAGGGGAAAACACTTTTCGTGCCCCGTGTAGGTCTCGATTTTGAACAGTGCGATATGGACTTGATTCGAGTACCTTCCAAAGATATCCGTCCAGATTTACATTCTGTTAGTGAAGACAATGAATTGTTTTATAAAGACTGGCCTAGAAACAAATGGGGCATTCCAGAAGCACCAACTAGTCAAGAGTATGAAATTGCAAAACCTGGTGATATAGATTTACTGATAGTGCCGGGGCTTGGCTTTGATGCGAATGGAGGCAGGTTAGGGCAAGGAAAAGGATATTACGATCGCTTTATTCAGAGCATGAGGAATGATGGAAAGGGAAAGCCTCTTTTGGTTGCTGTAGGTTTGGAACCGAGTTTTGTAAAAAAAGGCATTCCAATGATGGACCATGATTTCAGAATGGACTTGGTGGTGTTGCCCAATGAATGTTATGATACTATGGAACAAAATGGTGAAGAGAAATAGTGTTGTGACTTAGTTTTAATAATGACACATTAAAATAGTTACACGTAGTGATGATATGCAAGGTTGATTCTGACATTGCCATATTTCTCCTTGTTCTCCTTGTGAATATCTTCGGCTACACGTAGTTCTTCCCATTTGCTATCATATTATAAACCTTTTGCCGGACCTTGAGAAAACGATAACAAACTGTTATTTAAAACGGTACTGATTTCAAGATGTTTCTTGACAAAACTGTACTGTATGCATTTTCGTGACGCAGTGGAAATAAAAATGCAGTTTTCTTCAAGTTTTCTTATGTAATTTGTGTGAACCACTTTTGAAACAACCCTACGTGTACTTCACGTAACACGAATCATCCGTTCTTAAAAAACAATTCCTCTCTCCTCAATGTAGTAAATTCAAAATAGCCAGCTACGGAATTAGCTTCAGGAGATAGACTTCAGCTTCAGCTTTTGTATCCAGCCTTGTAAGTTTTGTGTCCAGCCTCAGCTGTCGTTTCGACTGGA
>Ga0115005_10001612_pt1 | contig 18016 bp, 6 predicted proteins | sample ArcOceMetagenome_FD_87163 | JGI IMG/M metagenome (GOLD analysis project Ga0115005, IMG submission 87163) | Marine eukaryotic phytoplankton communities from Arctic Ocean - Arctic Ocean - Greenland ARC118M Metagenome | ecosystem: Environmental > Aquatic > Marine > Oceanic | place: Arctic Ocean... | reverse complement strand
TGAAGAGAATTCTAATTTCGCATGGTCCGCATTCCAGTCTCCTCCAGATGCATCAAATTTACCATTACCGGCATTTGGGAGTGGATCTTTTGACATTGGTTTTGATATTAGTTCTAATGCACTCGCGAGTGATGAGAAATCAGAAATGAATGAACTCACTTCTAGCACTGGGGTGTTAGAACACGATACCAAAGAATTGCTCGACACTCCTGGGGCTAAGGGGAACAGGAACAGGGCGGACCACGAGATTCCAGGAAATCCCGAACGGGGGAAAAAATCGACGAAAGCTGACAGTTCGTCTACCAAAATAATGGAAGAAAGTGCGAGTGGGGTCAATCTTGCCGCTCTGGCCTTGAACGATACCCCGCCCGCCAAACCAGCCCTAGAGACGTCAAGCGTGACAGAGAAGAAAGAGCAAATGGATCCATTGGCAATGCTCATGAATCCATCTTATGGTGCTAGTTCAAATATTGGTATGCATCATCAAATGAGAAGCCCTTATCAACAGCCACTATCACATAATTCATATGGGATGCAGTCACCAATGGCACCGCATGTATATGCTGCGCCGAATCATGCAATGATGGCTCAACCTTATATTCCGCATCAGGTACAAGCTCATTCAAATTATTTCCCAGGTAGAGGAATGATGGTACCAACTTCACCAGGATATTCTGTTCCAGTCATGGTTCCTCCGGGAGTTCCTATGTATGGACAGTATGCTATGATGCCCATGGGATACGGACATCATGTAGCACCTAATCACATGCAGCAGCAGCAGCAACCACAACCACAACACAACTACGAGTATTCCTCACCGATGGCACCAAAAAAAGAATCTCAAAAAATGTCTGCACCTGGATCGTGGGCGGCTAAGGCAGCTGCAAAACCTACCGAGAGCAGCAACAACGATGGTTGATTTGTTTTTCTCTCTGGGGATTTTCAATTTGCTTGGGAGACATTATTTGTGCGTTGGCTTCATCGTTTGGTATAAAGTGCATAGTCTTTATACCATAAAATAAAATTGAATTGAGGTTTTCCTTCATGGATACGTGCAATTTGTAAAACCTGAGGTCTCACAACAATACTAATTTGCAAACTTATTTGAACTCAATCAGCCAGTGCTTCTCCGTTCTTAAAGAGTACTCCTCTGTACTCCCTATTATATCTGTTCATAAAACAAAATCACTTCCCTCTATCGTCATCAAATGCACGTTTTCCTACATTTTTAAAACTTGGTAAAGTTTGCAATTATCGGTACGAGACACATAGAACCAAGATTAAACATTACTATTTATCAGTGCGCTAAACTATAATATTGTATTATTTTCATGTAGTCATTACGAGAACTGAAAAGATCCTGCTCCTTCTTTGATTGCGTATAACAACTTGTCTTTCATTTCATCTTCATTCTTATACGAAGGTAAATCAAGAGAATTGAAACAAGTGTGTGCTGACATGAGAGCACCAACGGATCCAGTTGCCTTGTGGATTGAAAACTTTTGTGTTCCACGCATACCCTGTAACTCGCTGAATCCATTCAGGGGAACCTTTGAGCTTCCTGTTACAAACTGAAGGAACGCTGCCTTCTCACTTTTTGATAGCGTAAACATAATGTTCCAGAACCATGCGATTTCTTTGTCCGCTGCTCTGTATCCATGATATTCAGTGTTCTTCTTCAAATCCATTATATCAATATCAGGCATTCCTGAAATAAGAAGTTCTAACTCCTTTGGTGTGAAGATGGAAATCAAACTAGGCTTGACCAAGTCGTAAAAACCATCCAAGTACGCTTTGATCTGTTTTTCTATCGCAGTAGTCATTCGGTGTTGGCAAACTAGGCTCACATATTTCTCTTTATCCGCATCAGTGACTGGAATGTTCCTCCCATTAGGCATCAGGTCAACAGTTTGGCTACGGCCAAACCAATGTGTAACAGTGGAAAAAGTCAGATCGAGCCCAATGTCTTCAAGATTGTAGTCCAGAATCATCTTGAGATTTTTGTAGTAGTCTGGATCAATAGCCTGCATGTCATGGTAGGTTGGCTGTATAACGGATGAGAACACTATTCAATTTGAACAAAAGATGATCATGAACAAAGGTTGAAACTTACCTTCATTCCCAACATGTGTTTGTACAGACTTCTAGTGAAGTGTGCATCTAAGAGGAATCCATCTGCAACAGCCTTTCCAACAATCCTGCCCACAAAACGGAAGTAGTCAAGATGCTCCCTGTTGATGCTGCTGTGAGGATTTGGTTGGAAAGTACAGCCATCTTCGGTTGAAGTGAAAAGTGCATAGTTGGGATTAAACATCTCCTTTGCAAGAATTCCAAAAAATTCTCTAGATAAACCACCTGCATCGACGCCCTCCTCGTTCGCGAAGGTAATGTGAAGCCGTCCACGTAATTCATCTGCTGTTCTCATGCTGAGCTGGCGATAAGCATCACCGAAGACGTACTGCCTTCGAATAGTCAAACGCAAATTACCGTGACGACGGCTAGCTTGTGACCTCAATTTTCTAACCTGCTGCTTGAACCAGTGCCTTTTCACATCAAAATCAAGAAATGACCTACAACCAGGAATCTGTACCATAGCTCGTAATCCCTTGTCAAGCAGGGTGGGGCTACTCCTGAGCAAAGCGTTGAGAAGCACTTTGTTTGTTGCAATAAATTTCAAGAAGCTTTCGCCCCCGACCAAATTTCCATCACTGTTGTCCGTTCTTTTCACACCTTTGTTGTCACAATCAGTAACGCAGGCATTCACAACAAAGAATGCCTCAATTGTGGGTAAGAACCTTGACAATAAACCAGCTACGCTATTCTGCAACTTCTTTCCTCCTCTACCTCCATTTTCATCGCCATCTTCATCGTCTTCTCCGTTTGATTTCACTTCATCGTCAACAGACAACTTCGTTACACCTTCAAGCACTGATACAGTACTCAAGCACGCATTGAGCTGCTGCCACAATGCATCAAGATTTATGCCTTGAAGTAGGGTCACAAGTTCTTTGCTTGCCTTGGGAATTTCATCATTTCTTTTTGATTGATCATCGTTTGGAATAGCACACAATGAGTGTAAAGTCTGCAGGACTCGCAAGAGCCTCAATTCTGTACTGTTAGTCGACAGAGTTACGGCACTTGATGGCGTTCCGTTCACTGTCCCTGATAGAGTATTTTTGGATTCAATAGATGTTCCAATTTCGTCAGAAGATCCATCATCACAATTCGACTTAAGTTGGGCGTAGTGCACCTATTTAAACAAAGAGCAAAGCGTTGGGAAACATCAACAGAGACAAAAGAATCAAAGTATTGGAAACTTACCTGCACTGCATTATTCAACCTTATTCGGAGTGACCTAAGATCTCGAATAGCATCACTTCCGAGGCCATGAGCAACAGAAGCCAACTCTTCAAGAACACATTTCCTATTCGGTTCTACACGACACAAACGTCTTGCTATGTTGCTGACTTTCGCAAAAAGTGAATCTTTACAGCTCTCAAGTCTAAGGATGGAACACAGCAACTTCAACATGTTGGGAGAGACAATTGCGCGCGGGACGGCAACGTACTCCTTCCCAGCACTCGCTGCTGTTTCGATATCTTTCTTGGACGGAGCTACCTCATGATTAGAATTGGATGGAATGGTAGAGAGTGGACTGCATATACTTTCTATGACGCCAAGAAGATCTTCTAAATTCGAATAGCTCAGAGAGTACTGCGGTTTGACAAGCAAGCTCAACATGGTGTCAAGGCAGGTTATTCCGCCTGTATCACCATTGTTGTCAAAGTTGCTAAGAATATCTAGCGATAGTCTACTCGCATTCTTCGTCAAAACAGACATGGTTCCAATTATTCGCCGTGCAACTACAGGAGAGAGAGATTCATTGTCACCTGATCCTTTTGCGCTTACAGGCAAGTTCATGGCGATCGCTGTAGCGGCACTACTCGCGCGACTTCTCCTGAAGAAAGGTCTAGCACTACTTGAGTCCGAATCAGACATTTCTGGGGCTGTTCCGATTAAGGAAGAAGGGAAGCTTTTCACAGGAGCAAGAGATCCTCCTTCGAGTGATTGAATGGCATCAAGTGCATAACGCGGCTCGTCGTTCAAAAGGGCGATAAATGTAATGGCGACCGTTTTCCTTATATCACGGTGAAAACATAAATTCTGGAAAAGCTTTTGCAACACTTTTTGCGGACGCACTGGCGAGAGCAAATACATCAAATCAACAAGAGATTTCATTGAGGCAGGAGTTATCAAAGGTCCAAAACTATCCCCATTACGCGGAGAAACGTATGTGACGACAGTGCGATTGCAGTCAACGCGTATCTTCGTCTTGTTCCTTCTTCGAATTGGTCCTCCCCTTCGAACTGTCGCTCCACTTTGGTCGCTGGCATTCGGATGCCTACCACCGCGGCGATCTCTCGCACTAGAGGTAGAAGCTTCCATTTCGCGCCTATGTCGTGACATGAGAGCCCGCTCCCGTAATAGTTGAGCTTCAGCAATGAGATCAGGAGGTAAGCTATTGAGAAATTCATCATCAGCTGTCATGAGAATTTCTTCTCTCAGATCAGGAGCGAGAGATGCTATGAAGCTCGCACCATCCAAATCTTCAGCACGCGCTGGATCAGCAGGTGCCTCATTTTGGTTTTCTTGTTCTCTTAATCGGCGCTCGTTGCGTTCTTGCTCGATAACCTCCCGCCTCATGTCCTCGGGAAGTGCAGCTAGCACCTCCGGATCTAAGCCGGAAGCCTCATCAAGCTCGGCAACCATATTGGCACTGACCTCTTGTTCTCCAACAATTTCTCGCTGCATTTCCACCGGCAACTGTGCAAAGACTTCTGGATCCATACCAGGGGGGCATGCTAAAGTGTTACTAGTGGCCGCCGCATCTGCGTGCCCTGCGCTTTGAGCTTCAACGCCAGCCGAGGGTTCTATTTGCTCGCCTTCTTCTGCGTTCCCTGCGTTTTGAGCTTCAACGCTACCCGAGGGTTCTATTTGCTCGACTGCCTCTGAGTTCTCTGCACTTAGGGCTGCAGTACCAGCCGAGGATTCTATTTGCACGACTTCTTCTGCGTTCCTTGCGCTTTGAGCTTCAACGCCAGGCGACGATTCTATTTGCTCGGCTGCCTCTGAGTTATGTGCACTTTGAGCTGCAGTACCAGCCGAGGATTCTAATTGCACGGCTACCTCCACTGCAATTGCTGATTCACTGACGGCTTCCTGCACCTCTGCTTCTGCTTCTGTAGGAGTCTCCCCTGGTCCCTCAACATCCATGCTCTGCGTAGTGCTATCTTCATTGGAATGATCGCCACTTGCTGAAGGTGCAGAGGAATTAGATGCTTCACCATCAATTGTTGATCCAACGTGTAGGTTGTTGGTACTTGACTCGCAGTTGGCATTGCTGGTCTCGTTGTTCCCCTCAGTGCTTTCGTTGGGTTCTTCAAATTCACCTGTATTTCTAGGCCGGAAGAAGTTGGATCCTGGATGGTTGTTTTCAGCTCCTGCTTGGACTTGTTCTTCTCGAGGTTGGCTGGGCACAAAATTTAACAATGTCCTCTCGAACGCTTGACTGAACTCAGATGCATCTGCGCTATTTAATACTTGTCCACTGTTGTCAAAAGTTCCAGGCGGCCGGTTGCCATTGGCGTTCATGATAGGTGCTCTGTTAAGACGAATAATGTTTCCACGAGAATTGGAAACCATTTCAGTCCAGCCACCACCGAGTCGAGGTCGCGAAGTTGCCTGATCGTCAACACGACTGTTGATGGACAATAAAGAATTCAACGGTGCAAGACTCACTCCCGCCAAGAGTGCGTGGAGACAGAATGCACCTCTTGTGTGCGTGCAAGATGCGGGTCCACCAGGAAATAGTTGAATATCAACAGATGGAGGAACAGGCAGCAATCGACGTGCACGGTCTTCCTCTTCTTCGGCTTCGCCTTCTCTCAAATGCAAGTCGTAATAAATTCTGCTCGGTCCAAACACTGGACCACCAAATAAATATTCCATAAAATTGGTGTCTCCACTTCTGCCTATACTACCAATTGAAGAAAACCCATTATCAGGGGGGTTGCTTTGGATAATAACAGGTGAGTCGCCAATAGGGCCCTGGTTTTGTGGACTCAAGTCGGCGTCATTCACATTTGCAGCATTGTTTCTACCAGCTCCAGTTGCTCCAGTTGCTCTAGGAACCGGCATGGATCGGTTTCTCGATCTGGGGTTCTCCGGGTCGAAACCACGAGCAGGTATCCGAATTCCGAGGCTTTGTTCAATTTCAGCTATAGCATCCATCTGTATCTCTCCAGATCTCAATATATTATTTAGAACCGAAGCCGCCGCCTCAATCATGAGACCTCCTTGTCTTGGACGCCCCACAGGAGGCGCACCATTTCGTGATGAGAAGAGCATCCCCCCAAGGCCAGCAGAATCGATACTGGTCCAACCCTCTTCGTCCAAGTCTCCATGACCGCTTTCATCTTCATCTCCTTCGCCATCAACATCCAGAAAATCATCGTTTTCCTCATCTTGAGCTTGGAAGTCGTCATCATACGCTTCTTCAAAGTCCATGTGCATGTCATCGGCATCGCCTTCCTCGTCGTCGCTTTCAACTTCACTTTCCGAGTCGGACATTATATTCTCATCATCATCGACAATTTCCATATGATCGATGTGGTTATCTTCATCATCAAAACTATCGACGTCGTTATCAGATTCCGACTCGGAAACTTCACTGTCACTTTCACTACTATCAATGTCCTCACTTTCAGAATCTGACATCATGATACGGTCGTCGTCGTCATCATCGCTATGCCCATCCTCTGATGAAGACGATTCATATCCATCTTCTATGAGAACATCATCACTGGCAGCAGCGTCTGCATCAAAATCTTCAGCTAACATTCCATCATGTAGTGCGCCTTCTTGATGGGACGAAGAATTCGAATTCAAAGTTCCTTTCGTCAGTGACTTCGAGGGATCGCCACTAGATCCTTGAAGGGGCTTTTTCTTTTTCTCTTCCTTCTCCGACATCACTTGTAGTGTATCTATGACCGTCGGTCGGGTCAAAATCTCAAGGGGTTTCAATAAGTTGGCGCAAGTCGACGGAGCTTGAGGGTGGTCCAATGAGACATTTTTTATGGCACCCATGAGAGAGTGTGCCATTCCATACTCCAACATTACCTTTACAACCTCAAAGCTTAAGCTTGAGTCATCGGTGCTAGCTGGAGTTCTACGCGGAGCTGCAAGACCCAAACATAGTTCTCCCCAAGCCTTGTGAAACAGATTTTGTAAAGGATAAGGGGTAAGTGAAACAAACAGCAAAAAGAGAACCACCGAAGAACATATATATTGACATACCTGTAACGCCAAAACAGTGCTGTCTTTCTCCACGTCATTCTCTGGAATATTTTGTTCGTTCAAAGCAGAAGATAACTCAGATATCACTTTACGCCTACCTTCGCCGACACGAGCAACTAAGGCGACCAACAATCGCGCTGAGCTTTGCGCGATCCTGATCTTCATGTAATTGTCTCTTTTCTTTCCACGTACATCTCCATCATCAAAATCGCTTTCAAAGGGATTATTCACAGGAGGGTTTGAAACTTCGCGCGGTTGTGGAAGCAGGGAATGAAGAAGATAGTGTATTATATTCCGATGAGACTTTTCTTTCAACAGGCCTCCTGGTATACGATAGTTACAGATGGCAGCAGAACAGGAAGGGATAGCTAGAAGGAGGTCCCCAAGAATTTCTAAATATTCAAAGACACAAATGAAAGGGACCTCATGCAAGTTTGAACGGTTCCTGTCGCCTTGGAATGACTTGATAGTTTCAGTTAGGACTTGGATTGTTACATGGGTGACTGAAGTTCCAACAATCAACGCCTTCTCTTGTTTCTCTTTTTTCTGAGATTTCTTGCTCTGACGGTGGAGAGGTGACTTATTTTTCGGTGCTTTTTGAGAAGAGCCATTTTTCTTCCTCGAAGCCCCGGCCTGTACCTTGACGGGGGTCTTTTCGGCTTGAGAAGAGTTGGAATTTGAATTTGAACTCGTTCGAAAGCAATCATTAATGATTCTTGCGTTCCTTGAACGTTCTTCTGCGGGTAACAAAACTACAAGAGTATTTTGCTCACTGTCTGTTGATGATCCAGATTTTACGTTGATCGATGTTGCAGCTGCTCTGAAAAAAACAACTGGATCCCTGCAAATGAAGGGACCAAGAGCTTTCACAAAAGACTTCCCTGATACACCATCGCTTCCACTTTGTTTCTTGAGAAGTTTTGTGACAACAGTACGAATCTCGATCTCCATTGCTGTCTGAAGCACACTTTCGTCCTCCATCATCCTACGCAGTGCCAACGTTACGAGGGCGACATGTCCCTTGAAGCGACTACTGGGATGAAGTGAAAGAAGGAAGTCCGCGCCACCCATTCGAAGGCATCGAGTTGATACCTTTTGGTAGCAAAGGATTTTTGTGAGCAAAAGGATTGTTGCTTGAGCAGTGCTAGGAGGAAGAAACGCTACGCTGTCCTCTTGGATTCGCTTTTGACGTGTTTGATGCCGTAGGAGCTGCAAACATATTGATAAACAATGATCAGCCGATTCTTGATTGATCAAAGGCGCAAACGTTGGGAACTCTGCGAAGGCTGTAAATCTTTCAACGTCGTCATTTCCCCCTCTAACTTTCGATATTTGTGCAAGAGCAGAAGTAATCTTTTTTGAGGTCTTCGATAACGCCGCTCGCTGTTTCTTGTGTTCTGAAGCAACTTTTTCGTAATCGTCGCGGCGATTTGATTTTGTTGGAGTATCCATAGGTTTGGACGCGGTATCTTTATCATTACTTTTCACGGGCAGAGCCATCGGTTGAGCCATGACTTCCAGAAATAACAACGCTGGTGAAGCCCAAGGAGGCAATGATAAAAAACCGGCACTTTTCACCTTGGAGGTGACAGAACGTAAGCAGTGGATTATCAGACTGACAAGATTGTTTTCTAGCACAATTATTCTGGTTCTTGGTAAAGCTCTTAAGAACAGTACAAGTGAGTGGCAAAGGGTTGCAAAAATTTCATCTTTCCCCTTTAAAACATTCGCATTAGAACCTTTCGAACTGATATCCATCAAAGCTATCATACGACGAAGAACTTGCTGTACAATCTTGGATCGCTCTGCTGGAAATCTCGAGCAAATTTCGATTATGAAAGAGCTAGCAACTACGGTGCAAGATTCCGATTCTTCTAAATCTTCAAGCCTTTTATCACGGTCTCTCTGTGCTTCTCCAGCAAATTGCGCCCCTTCAATGACATCTAATCCAACTTTGACAAGAGAATCTTTGAAGAATGCATAGCAGGCCTTATTAATTCCAAGCAACTTCGAATCGAATTCTTTTTCGGCATCTTTCTTCCTTTCAGTCTCGGACTGCTGAACGGGTTCATTCTTTTCTAATTCAGCTTGGGCGTTAGTCTCGCTTGGTTCAGATGTCGGATTGCTACTTGAATCTTCTCGTGGTGGGGTACTGGACTCTGCTGTTCTCGAGACCTCTTGCGCATTGGATACGGCCATGCGGGTATGTTGACGGAAATCAGAGTCGCCATCATCCTGCGTAGATGATTTTCGCGCAGATTGTTCGACACAAGTCAAGACCTCAAATACAAGGGAGAGAATTGAGTTCAACACGTACGGAGGACAATGCTTCAAATCAGGGTTCATCCAAAACTCTTGAGTGATAGCTCCTATATGGCAATGAACTGATCTAGCAAATGAATTGTGTCGAAAAGAAAAAATGCGATCATCGGCCATTTCTGACGAGTCATCCAAAAACATCTGGAAATCAGATACATTCATTTTTTGGAGAGTATTGCCCAATTGAGGGTCAATCAGCAAACTTTGGGACGATAGCCTCCTCAGGAGTGACACAGCTGATGGAAAACTGGATGCAATAGCTCTGCTGAGACGCTGCTTCGTTGAAGTATGTGATTCAAGCTGCAAGCGCATTTTCTTCATACCATTAAGACCATTTCGCATGACATAGCGAATAGCGCCATAAAAACCAGTTGAGGGTAAACAGGGGTTCTCTTCCTCATCTGAAACAGTCCTTTTATCCGTAGGGAGTAAAAATGAATCTTGTAACCCGTCATGATAGAGCGAGTTGCATAAAATTAGTACATTGAGATACTGTTTATCTCTCCTCTCTTCGTACAAAGTTGAATGGAATGCACTAAGCATGTTACCTAAGTACATAGAAACGCAATTGGGACTCAGAACAGACTGCTTCTCGTCAATGATGAAATGCTGACTAGCGTCGAAATTGGCTCGAAGTGAAATACTGATTTCACGAACAAGGGTTCCTATGTGGGACGCTATAGGACTATGCAGTGTACCTGAAGTTGAAGTCCGCATCCTTGATCCGATCATTGTCACTCGGCTGAGGCTCGCGTAAAGACTGCATTGGCTATTCTGAAGACGGGCTAAGATAGAACAACCAGCACTACACAGATCAGGTAGACCAAAATCAACTGGTTTCCTCGCTTTCGGCTGGTCTTCAAATTTCCTTTCACGGCGACTAGCAACACCTGCGACCTCAAGAACTTCAGATATTGGCTCACGACCATGTCCTCTAGTTTGTTCGCTGACCCAACCCCAAGATGTGCGATATCTCATGATACCAGATCGATTTATACACCGATCATATGCTTCAACTTCCTCGCCCATTTCTAGATTGGTGACACTATCACAAGAATCGATATCAATTCCGTCCCTAACAACGGCGCCATCGCAACACACGATGCGTAAACGATAAACTGCAGGCTGATGGTCGGATTCACCAGGGGGCTTGCAACGCTGTATCTCTCTCTCGTCATATTCCGCTTTCGATCGGACGCGGCACACTTCAAGCATAGTCGTGCGGTATATTATCCCGAGTCTACGCAGGATTGAAGTAAACGAGGGTGATGTAAGGTCTTTTTGCCATTCTAACCTGCCATTCCTATCTAAAGATCTGACTTCTGGAACACTCGTACGTTGACACGATACTCTGATCACCTCGGAGATAACTTGTGAAAGCCATTCTGTGTTTATGATTTCGAGGAGAAAAGTTGAAAACACTAGAAGTAAATCGCTATTCAAGACAGTGTCTTCAAGTCGATTCAGGGGGGTCTGGGGAATACTTTCTAGGATTCCAAATGTGTTCAGACCTTCGCCTTGACCTTCTAAAACAAAACCTTCAAGGAGTGTGGAAGAGACAGCAGATACTTTTCGGAGGGCAACGTTTGCTGCTTCCAAAGAATCAAGCTGATTTCCTAATGCAGCCATTACCTTCTTGATAACAGTTGATGGGTTGTCATTTACCGTACAACGCTTGATAGCTGTCACCAGACTTGTCGCTGCAGTCGAATGACTAAGATTGGCTACAGTTGGAGAACTTTGACAACTAATATGTGCAAGCAATTCCCTCCGTCTCACTACCAGAAGTGGATGCAGTTTTAGGATAGCGTCAACACCTCCTGCGTTGACAAAATCCCCACAGTTTTCTTCGTTCTGTAAGATATGTTCGAGGGCCTGTCCTATATTGCTAGCATAGTGCATCAAGCATATTCGACAGTCTAAATCACCCCCGTCGATATCCATACTTTTCAGGTCGCTGTCACACTCATTTTGTACAATATTTTCTCCTAAATACACAGCCCTTTCAATCATGGCCACAAGAGATTTAATCACTGGCGACTTCGAGTTTTGAACATGTCTCATAAATTCATCTAACCCTGAACCTATTATAGATGCCATATCATTTAGCATGCAACGAGTATAGGGCATCGAAAATTTTGAGGTACACATCAAAGACATTAATTCTGGAATGGGATTGACGTGTAAAACTCTTTTTCGACCTTCTTCGGTAAGAGATAGAGCAATGATAATATTGGGAAGTGACATTATGAGCTCGGCTGAAGGAGGAATATCTGGTTCGTGCCATTGCTCGCCTTGCACATTCATAATACCGTTTGGTTTAGATTTCTCATCCCATTTCTCAAATTGCGATCCCTTAATCATTCGAAAGAAGGTATCAGCAAGACCACACTCATACACATAGTGCACAATTTTTGGATCAGAATTCATAATGTCTGATAAAATTGTTGTGGCAAGAGCACCTAGAACACCTCCATAAGAATGCACATTTTTCATTATGCCCATCAAAACTTTTGTCATTTCAGGCCTTCTTAGAACGTCAGCTGGTGTCAAAGGGGCATTGGAAGATCGAGGATTCGTCTCTTGATGATGGAATACAACAGTGAGACAATTGAGAATGCTAAATAACAAAACCCTTGTCGAGCCCTCAATTGCAGTAGCATGAACCAAATCACTGCCAGATTGTTCAAATGTTTTTTGGAACTCAGAATGCAATAGAGTCACCAACAAATCCACCGCTTTCAGATCATGAAATGCTAAAAGTGCTGGATTGTGCGTTATTATAGCGCCCTCTAGGATCTGTATTGACTGAGCTGTGATAAACCTTAAAAGACTCGAACAGTATAAATTTTCACCATAAAACGGGACGCTTTTCTTATCATCGACGACGTGAGAAGTCAGAGCGATAGTGCTCACCAATGCTGGAACGAGACCACAGTCTGTCAGAGAGGCAGTTCCAGTCGTTACGGACACAATAGACGATGCAAGGGATAACACTATCTCCACGAATTCAAGCGCCTTGGCTTCCATATCTCTCTTGTCGACGGCTGGTGGTTTCGTCGCTTCTAAAAATGTCAAACCAAGATCAAGACCCAACTCTTCAATATCAAATGATTCGTCGAGATTTCCATTTTTCAGAGCAATTTCTTCATCATTATCCCCATCTTTGTCACCTCTCTTCGACAGGAATGCATTCAGAGATGCCAGAGAATATCGTATCAGTGTAGGAAGCAAGCCCAAGAATTGTCCTTTCCCGACACCTAATTCACCAAGAACATTGGTTTGCCTAGCAACTGGACTGAGACCTGCACCAGAAACGTCATCTTTGCGCGCAACAAGCGCTGTGAATACCTCCAATGCAACAGCTCGAATACTGTAAGGAATATTGGAAGTCGTTGCAGGATCTACAATAGAAGTAATTGCTGCCTGTCTTCTCTCTTCCTCTACATCAACACCATCTCCCTTGAAACTGCCCACCCTTTTTCTCGACACACCCGTCGCTGAAATGGCTGTTGGTGACACAATAGGCCTTACTAAATCTCCAATTTCTGCGCATAGTTCCGGCTGTGCATGAAAGTATCCCGCTAATACATCTTGTGAGGGATGAGCATAGAGTACAGATATCAAAGCATGCATACGCCTCTGAACAGCTGCAGTTCGCAAAGCCTGAGAGTGAAATGACGCAGCTAGACGAATATGAGCAAGCAGACCGAATAAATTCTCTGGGGTGATTTTTGACCGACCACCAATTTGATCTAAGCACTGGAAGAATAGATGGGCGGTTGGCTTTGTTTGACGCGATGCAGGACCGTTGATACCGATACTGCCACCAGACATCTTCCGGCGTTTTTCATTTTGTCGGTCTGGAGTTGATGTGGATGTGGATCTAGCTGAGGACGTCGAAATTGATGCGAACGCAGATGTGGAAGATGTATCCGATTCCAAATTGTTGCTGACGACGATATCCTCTACAGTTAGTTCCACAGTAACCGAATGTGAGGAGGAAGGCGGCAAAAAGTCATAAACCACCTTTCCTGCAAAGCGCGGTAAAGCACCCTGCCCAGAGGCTGAGTCATCTGTTGTAACACAAGTTGCAAGACCTAAATCACACCCTCGAGTTCCCCAACCCTTCGCTACAACCATCAATCGTGCGTGAACAACTGAACTAGACGCAGCATGGAGCATGGTGGTATGCTGTGCAATTTCCTGGGATTGAAGGCGGTGTACTAATGGTGGTGCCGCAAGATTAGAGAGGACTTCAAGAGCCAGAGCGGCAATTCCATCATCTGCAGCTGCAAGTAGACTTGACAATTCCGTAACTGAGTTGAAGAGTGATTTCTGCATGGCATGTCGGAGAAGCGTTGATAAAAATCGGAGAATGGTGGATGTTGCGTGGATTATGGATGGCGGTACAGAATTTACATCCGCTTCGGATTCCGCTTGAGGGCATGTTGCAGGTTCGGTTGTTTCCGACGCATCTGTTTCCATCTGATTCTCTTTCTCGTCTTTGTTCTTCTCGGCGTCAACTTTTTTCTTTTTCATGGGACCGATGAGCAAAAGAGCTGGGAATTCTTTCATAATCTGTCGAAGAGCAGCATCCATTGCATTGAGAGGTTTGATCCACTCGTACAAGTCAGCCTATTGTGATATTGTGTGTAAAGCGATTGAATAAAAAAATGTTGTCAGATACACGTAAAGTAAATTGAGATATAATCATTGCTGCGATTGCAAAGAAAACAAATGATAATGAAACATGACGCGTACGTAGGTAACATTGTGGTACGCATACGTCGCATTTCAAAAGTATAACTCACCATTTCTTGGAATTTCCATTGAGTCCAACGCTCAAGTTCTCCCACCAACCCCTCGACATCAACCCTTGCAGTATCAGTATCAGCATCAGCACTCGCACCACCAGTCTGAGAGTTCCCACGAATAGGCTTTGATGTGCTGACATCATACGAGGACAAACGTTCCAATAAAGCAAACAATTCAGGATCATCAATGAACTGACGAGGGATTCCAGTTGATGTCGCCGTGACAGGAGCCATTGTCTACGTTAATCGTAATAGTCCACGATAGGCGTTGGGAATACAATGTGATGGCAACAAAGAGCTTTTTCTTCTTTCCTTTTATTTGTTCACCTTCCCGCTGCTCTCAATGCTCAATTTCCCGATCTTATTTGTGACAAGATTGACACAATACCAGAGAGTAAGTGATGATTGATTAGAACCTTCGTGAAACCGAGATGAGTGCTGTTCCCCGTTTTGTTGAATGGTGTATGGTGTCTGGCGTCTATGGTGTTCTGTGTTCTCGCTCGCATTCGTCTCTCCCCGTCGTTTTGGGCTTCCGTTCTCCGCTCCGGGATTGGATTTGGATTTCTTCGGAGAGAAGAAGAGGATAGGAGGGTTCGGATGATCGATGATGGCCAAGAAAAAAGGGGGGACCTTCAGCCCCCCCCCAATTCTTCATTCATTGCATTGAAATAGAAAAGTGACCACTACCGGTACGTACATACGTCAATTTCAAATTAATGATCATGTACAGTACTAATATATGCATCCTGACTGATTCAGGATCACCGCTCCTCGCATCAATGATACTACCAAGCTCAAGCAGCTCCGCATTTCTCTTTTGCCACGACCCCCGACCGGCCGCTGGGGGGATGAGGATTGAACAAGCCAGGAACAACAGCAAACACGACAAGCAAAAAGAATATAATCTTTAAAAAATAAAAATAAAGAATTGAATGACGATAAATCCTTTTCTACTATAGCGCTCTTGTAACGATCTGATAAACCTTCTTGTTCTTGCTCAACAAGAAAGGCAAGAATAATTAAATTCATAATTTAGAGCATGGAATTACATCATTGCTGCTGTTCTTCAATTTGTTTCATTCCCATACCTAAAATCCTACAGTACACTATCATTTTCCAAATAAACAACATGACTTCTGATGGTTCGATAGAATTGCTTGTTTACCAGCACAACTGAAACAATCTGTAATGTCCTCCTCCTCATCGTCCTCAAAATTTTGTTCTTCTTGTTACATACACAAGAATTGGTGTGCGGGCTGTCTGGGAGGATAGGAGTACGTCTACGTCTATTATAATGAAACACATCTGCAGTCTACAAAAAAGGCATTGGAAACTGGAGACTGGAAGTTCATTAATTAATTATTTGAAATTTTCAAAATGAAATTGGAGCAAAAAGCTTCAAAAAGCATGTGCGACTAAAATAAGGACATGAAAATCCTCCAACAACTATGAAACTATGAAAGTGCTGACGTAAAGATTCATAAATGGCCTCTTGATGTTGCTGACTGACTGACTGACTTGCTGATGATACCGAACGACCGAACGAACGCACAACCAACGAGAAAATAGCCCAGCCAGGGAGAAACAACGGAAGGACGCTCAAATCAATGGACAGACGACCACCTCCCCAAACACAAACACGGGAAAAGAAATTAAGCAAAGGACAGACCCTGGACAGACCTAATTGGAATCGAATCGACGGACAGATCACCTCACCCCAAATTCAAAATCTAGAAGCACGAAGCAGCATGGACAGCGAATATCACATTGACACAAACGAGTTGCTACACGCAGCTGACACCACCGACGTCGCAGGAATCCTCACCGAGGACCACAGCACTATCGATGATAAAGACCGCAAAAATGAAGAACGCCGGAAGCGCTATAAGGAGAAGAAGGAGCTAGAACAACAGGAGCAGGAGCAGGAGCAACAACATCAAGAGGGTCAAGTGGAACATTTTGAACACGAGCACGAACACGATACCGCCGTTGCCATGGCAGATGTAGTCAAGACGCAAGATGACATTGACCCGAGCTCCATCCTCACCAGTAACATATCCGCCGAGGTCGTATCTGCCGCTGCAGCGGCTGCGGCAGCTTACGGTGGCCTCCTCCCCGATGCGGATGACATTGTCCAATCTCAAGAAATCGCACAGCTCACTCAGACGACCATGGGGCATGGGGATCATTCAGATATGGACATGCACGGGGATCATGGGGATCTCCAGGTCTCGCATGAAGAACACTTGGCGTCGCGTCGTCAGAAGGATCGCGAGCGGTATGCCTCCATGTCCCACGAACAGCGTGACGTGTACAACTGTAAGAGAAGGGAGCAGTATCATCGCCAGTCGAACACTTCGAGGAAAAAACGAAGGGAGAGAGAGAGGATACGCTACCATTCCCTCACCATGGATAGGGCCAAGGAGAGGAACGTGAGACGTGCCTCTCTGGAAAGGGATCGCTACAAGCGTTTGACTGCGGACGAACTTTCTGCGAGGAATGCCAAGAGGAGAGGTAGGGCTGCTTCACTCCGACATCAAAAGAAGGCTGTCGCTGCCGTTGTTAATGTGGGCGTGAGTCTCCCCATGGAGGCTCCGCCTGCTGCAGTGAATATGGAGGTGCCGGGGGGTGTGGCTGCTCTGCCGCATATGGATCCTCATGTGCACCCTGCGATGCCTGCTTTTATGCCACCTGTGATGGCTACTGTGTCTGTGCCGGAGGTCAATTCGGTTGACTTATCGTCCCTGCCCACTGTACTTCATGGGGAAGTCAAGGAGCAGACAGAGCCAAGTGTTTCAGTCTAATGTCTGATACCATCATCAAGTACATCAAGTTCTATTTGTATTGCATTTTCATTGGGGCCCAGGATGAATCAAGACAGCAGTCGTTGCCTACTTCACTTGCGGAATGGAACCCGTCGTCCAAGTTTGGATATTTTAGGCTACATGTAATCTTCTTTTTCAAAGTTAGAAATAATTTTATTTATAAATAAATGAGTACACGTACGTGTGTACAGTACTTGTACAAGTATTTTTATTTTCTTGTCGGTCTGGATGGATTCTAGATTTGCGTATCTACGAGTATTTCATACCAGAACAGAGTATTTTTAATGCATTCGTTAAAATTAGATTGATTTGATTCCGCCCTTTGTCTACGTGTAATACTAACATGCCCTAAAGCTTGCTTGGTGGTGCAGGCATCTTGGCGTACAGTTCATCAATCTGGCTCTGATAATAATCTCTGAGTTGCGGACGCTTCAATTTAAATGTTGGCGTAGTCAGTCCATTTTCTACAGTAAAGGGCTCGTGCTCAAGATAGATTGCTCTCGGTGTTTCGAAGCCATGTAATCCATTCTTCTTTGCAAATGTTTTGATCTCATTCATAATGCATGCTTTGAGAGTTTCAGTCTTACACAAAGTTTTCACGTCGAGACCTGATAGCGATGCATCTCCACTATCAGCTGCCCACTGTTTCACAACGTCTTCGTCAGGAATGACAATTGCAACCAGTGCACTTTGGTATGA
>Ga0115005_10001610_pt1 | contig 18019 bp, 17 predicted proteins | sample ArcOceMetagenome_FD_87163 | JGI IMG/M metagenome (GOLD analysis project Ga0115005, IMG submission 87163) | Marine eukaryotic phytoplankton communities from Arctic Ocean - Arctic Ocean - Greenland ARC118M Metagenome | ecosystem: Environmental > Aquatic > Marine > Oceanic | place: Arctic Ocean... | reverse complement strand
AGTTGCTGAAGAAGCTCCTGTTGCTGAAGAAGTAGTTGCTGAAGAAGCTCCTGTTGCTGAAGAAGCTCCTGTTGCTGAAGAAGCTCCTGTTGCTGAAGAAGCTCCTGTTGCTGAAGAAGAATCTGAGATTAAAGATTCTTCAGATGATGAAAGCAAATAGTATAGATAAAAATAATCTTATATGTATTGCTTCCATAGGGAAGCCCAAAGGCTTGAAAGGAGAGTTTTTCTTAAATTCCTTTTGCAATCCAGCAGAAAATATTCTTAATTACTCCAATATAATCATTGAAGCTAATAAATTAGCAAATTTTAATATTGAGTACATAAAAAAAGTTAATTCAAAGTTTATCTCTAAAGTTATCAATATTGATAACGTTGATGATATTAAGAAGTTTACAAATCTTAAACTCTATATTTCTAAAGAGGAATTACCAAAATTAGAAGTTGGCCAGGTTTACTGGCATGACCTAATAGACCTAAATGTTATTGATTTCGATTCTGGAGATATTTTAGGACAGGTACAAGATCTTAATAACTTTGGCTCAAATGATTGTCTTGAAATCATCCCAACTAAAGATTCAGTAGATAATATTAAAAGATTAATACCATTTGTTGAAAATAAGATTATCAAATCTATTGAAAAAGAAAAATCTATAATCTACGTCAATTGGCCTAAGGATTTTTTAGTATGAATTTTAATGTACTTACAATTTTTCCAGAAATTTTTGATATTTTTGAGAGTGGAGTTATCTCGAAGGCCCTTGCCAATAAAAATTTCTCTCTTAACTGTTTAAATATTAGAGATCATGCCGTAAATAAACATGGTCAGATTGATGCTAAGCCTTATGGTGGCGGAGAGGGCATGGTTATGATGGCAGAGCCACTAAAAAAATCTTTAGATGATATTCCGAAGAAAGAATTAGGGCATGTAATATATTTATCACCTCAGGGATCTAAATTAAATCAAAGTAAAGTTATTACTCTTTCAAAAATGGAATCATTAACCTTAATTTGTGGAAGATACGAAGGAGTTGACCAAAGGTTTATAGATAAATATGTAGATGAAGAGATTTCTATTGGTGACTTCATTCTCAGTGGAGGAGAATACGCCGCTATTTGCTTAATTGATTCCATTGTAAGAAATATACCCGGAACTATTGGAAACAAAGAATCAGTTACAAATGATACTTTTTCTAATGGACTTCTTAAGGGCTCAGTCTATACAAGGCCAGAAAATTTTGAAGATTTAGACGTTCCAGAGGTTCTTTTGTCAGGTAATCATGCAAAAATTGAAGACTGGAAAATGACTAATTCGTTGATTCAAACGCATTTAAGGAGACCAGACCTTTTAAATGATGTAAAATTAACAAATAAACAAAGAAAACTCTTGGAAGAATTAACATCTAAGGATATCCTATAGCACTTTTTAGGCAAATATAATGAATGAATCAGACAAAGACAATATAACTAACGAAGAAGAAAATGTTTCAGTAAACGAGGCATCTGACACTTCCGTTGAAGATAATACATCCGCTGAAGTAGCTCCTACTGAAGAAGTAGTTGCCGAAGAAGCTCCTACTGAAGAAGTAGTTGCCGAAGAGGAAGTTGTTCCAACTGTCTCTCTTAAAGAAAGAACACCTGCACAGATTGTTAGTGACTTTGAAGCAAAACAAGTAAAAACAGACCTGCCAGCTTTTCGTCCAGGTGACACTGTTATAGTAAATGTAAAAGTTAAAGAAGGAGATAGAACAAGACTTCAAGCTTTTGAAGGTGTTGTTATGGGAGTTAAGAAGGGCGGACTAAACGCATCTTTCATCGTTAGAAAAATTTCTAGTGGAATTGGTGTTGAAAGAACATTTCAGACTCATAGCCCAATCATTGACTCAATCACTGTCAAAAGAAAAGGTGATGTTCGTCAAGCTAAACTATTCTATCTTAGAGATAGGTCTGGCAAGTCAGCAAGAATTAAAGAAAGATTAAACTAATTAGATGATTAAAAATTTTAAAAAGGAGCATTTAATTGGCTCCTTTTTAGATTATTTATATATAGAAAAAGGTCTTTCAAAAAATACTGTTAAATCATATGAATCTGACATAGAGGCCTTCAATAACTGGTCTATCAAGGTTCTTGGTGTTTCATTAAAAAGACTAAATCCTATTGATATTAATCAATACACCGCTCATTTATTTAAATCAGGCTTAAAAAGCTCATCAGTAAATAGAAAAATCTCTGCAATTAAATCTTTTTACTTGTTTCTATTAAAAAAGAAAGTAATTAAAGCATCTCCAGTTGAGGATATTGCGACCCCAAAACAAGAAAAGTATTTACCAGTATCAATGTCTGAGGCAGAAGTGGAAAGTTTGATAGATAGCCCAGATATTTCGAAGCCTATGGAAAAAAGAGATAAGGCTATGATTGAATTATTATATGCAACAGGTATGAGAATCTCTGAACTTATCAACCTAAAACTTACAGATGTTGATATTCAAAGATCAGTTGTCAAGGTACTTGGAAAGGGCTCTAAGGAAAGATTAATTCCTTATGGTGAAAGTGCTGCAGAGGCTTTAAATGATTATCTAAATGATAGAAGAGATTTAAGGGAGAAGGAAATATTTCTAAGCAATCGAGGTACTAAAATTTCAAGAGGAGCTTTCTGGGAGAGAATTAAGGTTTACATTCATAGAGAGGGTTTAAAAATTTCTATATCACCCCACACATTAAGACATGCATTTGCAACACATCTTCTCAATAGAGGGGCTGATCTTAGATCTGTACAAATACTTCTAGGACATAGTGACTTATCAACTACCCAAATATATACTCACATTGCAAAACAACGACTGGGTGAAATTCTTAAAAAACACCACCCTAGAGGATAACAATGAATAATTTAAGATATTTAAGCTTATTTCTTTTTTTTAGCAGCTTAACTTTTGCAGACAACTCCATTATTAGAGAGAAACTAAAATCTGTTCTTCCACCTGAGGCGCAAATTGAATCAATAGAGCCATCTGAAATAAAAGACATATTTAAAGTATATTATGGTGACCCCCAACCAATCTACATAACCTCAGATGGAAACTTCTTTATTTTTGGAGATATGTATAAGATCAGTGGCGATAGAATCTTAAATATTACAAATAAGGATCTTGAAAAAAGAAGAGCTAAAGTTTTAAGTGATATACCAAGAGAAGAATTTATATCATTTAAATCAAAAAATGAGAAATATAGCGTAACTATTTTTACCGATGTTGATTGTGGGTATTGTAAAAAACTTCATAGCGAAATGCAGGAATATAACAATCTTGGAATTACCATTAATTATGCAGCCTTTCCAAGATCAGGAATTGGAACGGAGTCTTTTACTAAAATGGTAGGTGCTTGGTGTTCAAGCAATCCCAAGAAAACATTATCTGCTTTAAAAAGTGGAGAAAAACTTAATCTTATGTTCTGCGAAAGTCAGCCTGTAGCTAGGCATTATGTGACTGGACAGAAAATAGGTGTTACAGGCACTCCAGCAATTTTTACATCTAGTGGCTTTCTAATCCCAGGTTACAAGTCACCGAAAGAGCTTTTAGAAATTTTAAAGGGGTAATTAATGCCTGATAAAGAATTTAATAATGCTGAAAAATTACCACCCTATATTTTTGCTCAAATAGGAGAATTAAGAAATGAAGCCAGGGCAAACGGCGAAGATATAATTGACTTTGGCATGGGCAATCCAGATCAAGCAACTCCAAAGCCCATAGTTGATAAGTTAATTGAGACAGTACAAAACCCTATAACCCATAGATACTCGCAATCAGCTGGACTACCTAAGCTAAGGATGGCTATAAGAGATTGGTATGCAAGAAAATATAATATTGAACTAGATCATGTCAATGAAATAGTCACATGCATGGGCTCAAAAGAAGGAATCGCCCATCTCGCCTTAGCAACACTCTCAAGTGATGATACTGTTTTGGTCCAATCGCCTACATACCCAATTCATTCTTATGGTGTGGTGATAGCAGGTGCTAGTCTTCACTCCATAGCCCTTAAGGATGACCTAAATGAATTTCTTGAAGATATAGAAAGAGAAATTATTAAAGCTGAGAAAAAGCCCAAGATGATAATTATTAACTTCCCATCAAATCCAACTACTCAAGTAGCAAATTTAGATTTTTTTACTAAACTAGTAGAAATAGGAAAGAGATATGATATCTGGATAGTTCATGACCTTGCTTATGCTGATATTGTTTTTGATGACTACAAAGCACCTTCTATATTAGAGGTAGAGGGAGCAAAAGATATAGCAGTTGAATTTTTTACATTATCAAAGTCATACAATATGCCTGGATGGAGGGTAGGTTTCTGTTGCGGTAATAAAAGTCTAGTTCAAGCCCTAACTAAAATAAAATCATATATGGATTATGGAACTTTTACTCCAATTCAAGTTGCTGCAATAAAAGCACTCAATGATTGTGATCAAGATGTTAAAGAAATATGTAAAATATATGAGTTGAGAAGAGATGAATTATGCGAAGGTTTGAATAGAATTGGCTGGGATGTTGAAAAGCCTCTTGCTACAATGTTTGTATGGGCAAAAATACCTGATAAATATAAAAATCTCGGATCTTTAGAATTTAGCAAGCTGCTTATACAACATGCAAAAGTAGCTGTATCACCAGGAGCTGGTTTTGGCGATCATGGTGATGAGTATGTTAGATTTTCTTTAATAGAAAATGAGCATAGAATCAGGCAAGCCATCAGAGGCATAAAAAACTTTTTATCAATGGAAATGTAATGAAAGAACTTAAAATAGGAATATGCGGATGGGGGAATGTTGCAACAGGTTTATATAGGTCCCTGAATGAACATGCACAAATCATAAGTGCTAATTCTGGTACCAATATATCTGTGGAGGTTATTGGGGCAAGGAGAGATAATCCAAAATGCGATTCAGGCTCAACCAAAATAGTTAGAGACATATTCGAAGTTTCAAAATATGACATTGATGTCGTTGTTGAGCTTATTGGAGGAGTTGATACTGCTAGAGAGTTAATACTTGAAGCTATAAAAAATAAGAAGCATGTTGTAACTGCAAATAAAGCAGTTATCTATCATCATGGTGATGAAATTTTTAGCGCAGCAAGAATAAATGGTGTCAAAGTTCTCTATGAGGCAGCTGTTTGCGCAGGAACACCGATAGTTAAACTTTTAAAAGAGGAGCTGGCTGCAAATAATATTTCTAAAATTTCAGGAATGCTTAATGGCACTTCTAATTTTATCCTTTCAAATATGGAAGAAGGAAGTGAGTTTATGAGCACCTTAGAGCTTGCTCAGCAAGAAGGGTATGCAGAACCAGATCCAACATTTGATATTGAAGGAATGGATGCGGCACATAAAATTGGCATTCTTTCATCAATTGCATATGGGACATCTCTTCCTCCAGAAGAATTTCATGTTGAGGGTATTACTAAAATAGAGAAAAGTGATTTTAATCATGCAAAAGATATGGGTTACACGATAAAGCACTTGGCTGTAGCAAGAATTAATGAAGAAAATATTGAGCTCAGAGCACACCCAGCATTAATAGATTTAAACTCGCATCTTGCCAATTTAAAGGGGGTAAGAAACGGAATTGAAATCAATACTGATTTAGTAGGCAAGATACATATCGCTGGATCTGGAGCTGGTCAGGAATCAACTGCATCAGGGTTAATATCAGATTTAGTTCATTTAGTTAATACTATGGGGTCAGATGCAGATTCATTTGATCAGATTATCTCCAATCTTCCACTAAAACCCTTTGCAGAACTAGCTTTTCAATATTATTTCTACATTGAAGCTCAAGATATTCCAGGGGTTATGGCTTCAATTACATCATTGCTTGCAGCTAAGGGCGTTGGAATTGAATCAATCCTTCAGAAAGAAGAATTAGGTGGAAACTTAGTTCCAATTATCTTAATTACAGATATTTTTAAAGATAAAGATAGTATAGAACTTCAGGGTGAACTGCTTGCTTTAGATTCAGTTAAAAAAATTAGATCAATAAGAATTGAAGCAGAATAGAAATGTTATTTCATAGCACGAGAGGAAAAGATTCTGGAAAGACCTTTGAAGAAGTTTTGATGCAGGGTCTTGCCAGTGATGGCGGTCTTTTTATGCCTGATACATGGCCCCAAGTAGATATCCAAAAGTTAAAGCAAGCAGATACATTTATAGATGTGGCTAAACATATAGTACCTCTTTTTACTAAATCATCTTTTTCAGATGAAGAAGTTATAGAGATGATAGAAAATACTTGGCATGATTTTTCAGATTCAAGCTTTGCTCCAATAAAAGAATTAGATGACACAAAGTCAGTTTTAGAGCTATTTCATGGTCCTACAGGAGCATTCAAAGATTTTGGTCTTCAGCTAGCTGCTGCATTTTTTAATAAAACTTTAACGAAACATAACAAGACAGCTATTGTCCTTGGAGCGACATCTGGAGATACCGGCTCTGCAGCTATTGATGCTTGCAGAAGATTTGAATCTATAAAAAGCTTTATTTTACTTCCAGGTGGGAACATGTCAGAAGTGCAAAGAAGACAAATGACAACTGTTAATAGTCCAAATGTTTTTACTTTAATAGTGGATGGAACTTTTGATGACTGTCAGGAAATAGTAAAAGAAGCATTTAACGAAAGGTCTTTCTTGAAAGATGATCAATACCTTTTAGCTGTAAATTCAATTAATTGGGTAAGAATTATTGGACAAATTTGCTATTACTTTTATGCATCATTAAAAATAAACAAATTTGAGGAGTCTTTAAATTTTTCTGTACCAACTGGAAACTTTGGAAATGTTTTTGCTTGTTATTCTGCTCATAAAATGGGTATGCCTCTGAATAAAATTCTTGTAGCTGTTAACAACAATAATATACTACATAGGTTTTTTTCTAATAATGATTACTCTAGAACAGAGGTGTATGAGACTGACTCACCTAGCATGGATATAAGTGTTGCAAGTAACTTTGAAAGGCTAATCTATGACTTCTATGCCGAAAGAGATGCTTCTTTATGCAATGATTTTTACTCTAGCTTCCCTGTCTCTCCAATTAAGCTTGAAGACCGTACATGGAAGAAATCTAAAGACCTCTTTTTAAGCTATTGCGTAGACGATATTTCAACGGTTAACGCCATGAAAAAGAATTATAATTCTTTTCATTACCTAATGGATCCCCATACTGCGGTTGCGTCTGAGGCTGTAGATGAGCTTTCTTCAAAGCTAGAGGGAAAAACTATAATTCTATCAACTGCTCATCCTGCAAAGTTCCCCTTGGTTGTTAAAAAGGCAGGTCTTAGCTTAGAGGATATTCCTGAAAATCTTTCTATTATTTTTAAGAGAGATGAAAGGTCATATAGGTTTAAGGCTTCAAAAGAATTGATTTTTAATTTTATTACTGAAAATAATTCATAATATGGATTCTAGTGAGCTTAAATCTAGTCTTAATGATTTAAAAGGTCGTGTAGATGAAATTAGAGATGGTACTTTTAATGTTCCTGAGAAAGAAAGAAGATTAAAAGAAATAGAGATAGACCTTGGAAAGGAAGAGGTTTGGTCAGATTTAGAGTTGTCACAAAAAATTAGTAAAGAAAAAACTTCAATTGAAAAATCATTAATAGTTTTTAATTCTGTTGAAGAAAGAGTTTCAGATGGCTTGGTGCTTCTAGAAATTGCTGAGGAAGAGTCAGATAACGAATCTATCTCAGAGATAATTAAAGATTATCCTTCATTAGAAAAAGCTCTTGAAGAGCTTGAGTTTAGTAAAATGTTTGTAAATAAAATGGATCCGGCTTCTGCATATGTTGAAATTCAATCCGGATCAGGTGGAACAGAAGCTCAGGATTGGGCTGACATGCTTCTGCGAATGTATTCCAAGTGGGCTGAAAGCAGAGGCTTCTCAATAAATATTACTGAGATATCTCATGGAGAGATTGCTGGTATTAAATCAGCAACCTTGCATGTTGAAGGTGATTACTCATACGGATGGCTAAGAACAGAAACGGGAATTCATAGACTTGTAAGAAAATCACCTTTTGATTCTGGAAGTAGACGCCATACATCTTTTGCATCTGTCTTTATATCACCTGAGGTGGATGACTCTATTGAAATTAATATTAACAATGCTGATATTCGAGTTGACACATATAGAGCATCAGGCGCTGGAGGCCAGCATGTTAATAAGACTGATTCTGCAGTTAGATTGACTCACACACCAACAGGTGTTGTTACACAATGTCAAAGTGGCAGATCGCAGCATAAAAATAAAGAAAGTGCCTTTAAACAATTAAAATCAAAGCTATACGAGTTAGAATTACAAAAACAAAATCAAGAAAGACAGATACTTGAAGAAAGTAAGTCAGATATTGGCTGGGGAAGTCAGATTAGGTCTTATGTCTTAGATCAATCTAGAATTAAAGACTTGAGGACGGGTTACGAGACTGGGAATACTTCAGCGGTTCTTAATGGTGATCTTGATGAATTTATGAAAAGTAGTCTGAAAGCAGGAGTTTAGATGTCAGAAGAAAATATTGGTGGTGAAGAGGGTATTATCGAAGAAAGAAGAAAGAAGCTAGAGGCTCTTAGGAGTAAAAAGATAGCTTATGTAAATGATTTCTATAAGGAGCATTACGCTTCAGATATCCACTCCGAAAATGAATCCTTTTCAAAGGAACAACTTGAAGAAAAAAATATAGAAGGTATTTCTGTAGCTGGAAGAATTGTTCTAAAAAGAGTTATGGGTAATGCTAGTTTTTTTACCATAAGAGACTCAAGCGGAGATATTCAAATATACGTAAGCAAAAATACTGTAGATGTTGATCTCTATGAGGATTTTAAAACTTGGGATTTAGGAGACATTGCCGGAGTTAGAGGTAAGCTATTTAGGACTAGGACAGAAGAGCTCACCATAGAGGCTAATGATGTCGTACTAATAACTAAATCTATAAGACCGATGCCTGATAAATTTAAAGGTTTATCTGATATTGAAATAAGATACAGACAAAGATATCTAGATTTGATGAGTAACGAGGATTCTAAGAAAGTTTTTATAGATAGGACAAAAATTGTTGAATCTGTAAGAAGTTCATTGAAGGAAAGAGATTTTATAGAGGTTGAGACGCCTATGATGCATCCTATTCCAGGTGGTGCAGTAGCAAGACCTTTTATTACTAAGCACAATGCTTTGGATAGAGATTTATTTCTTAGGATTGCTCCAGAATTATATTTAAAAAGATTATTAGTTGGTGGCTTTGAGAGGGTATTTGAAATCAATAGAAGCTTCAGAAATGAAGGACTTTCTACCAGACATAATCCTGAATTTACTATGCTTGAATATTATGAGGCATATTCATCTCTTGAGAGAACAATATCGTTTACTGAAAGCATGATTCAAAAAGCAGCTGAGACAATCAATGGAACTCTAACTGCAACTTGGGGCGATGATGAGATTGATTTATCTAAGTTCGAGCGAATATCATTAACTGACTCTGTTCTATCGGCTAACAAGGATCTTGCAGTATCTGATATAGAAGATAGAGACAAGCTAGAAAAATATGCAGGTTCTATCGGCATTAAAGTTGATGAGAATTATGGAGCAGGAAAGATTCTTTTAGAAATTTTTGAAAAAACAGTTGAAGAAAACCTTGTGCAGCCGACCTTTATCACTGGCTATCCAGTTGAAGTTTCCCCCTTATCAAGAAGAAATAATGAGAATCCAGATATAGCCGATAGGTTTGAACTTTTCATTGGTGGTAAAGAGATTGCCAATGGGTTCTGTGAGTTAAATGATCCAGACGATCAGGCAGAGAGATTTAAAGAGCAAGTTAAAGCTAAAGATGCTGGCGATAATGAAGCTATGGCTTTTGATGAGGATTACGTTACTGCGCTTGAGCATGGAATGCCCCCTGCAGTTGGCGTTGGTATCGGAATGGACAGGCTAGTTATGATGATTACAAATCAAACATCAATTAGAGATGTTATTTTGTTCCCACAACTTAAATCTTAGAATTTACCACCTAAACTTGTCAAAATTCTCGGGGTTAGCCCATCCTTCTGCATTATTCCAGGACCTTTTATTATTGTAGGTCTTAAGGTTGTATGAAAAGCATTTAAGATCATTTTTTGAATCGTTTATTTCAAGCACAAAACCAAGTCTGGTCATTGAGCCTTCAACATTCTTACTATCATCAAATGGTGTAAAGATTATAATTTTTTGACTTAAGAGGTTCTTGATAGTTCCAACATCACTTTCAGACAAAGGCACGTCTTCAAGCACGATAAAGATATCATCAGTGCATTCAACCATTTCTTTAATATTAGGCGCAATATTGATGCTATTGAGCCCAGCTTTTTCTATTTTTTTTATCAATTTTGAAACATCTTTTGATGTTACAAACTGAGCACTCAAACAGTTTTCATTTTTAAGGATATCCAACAAAAAATTATTTTGAATTTTATCCTTCTGCATTATTTCATTAAATGCTTTACAGCTTCTCTTTCTGAAGACAGCTCATCAATTGAAAGTTGAAATCTCTCTTTTGCAAAATCAGAAAGACTGATGTCTCGTTTAATTTCCACACTTCCATCTTCTAATGTCATTAATGGGTAGCCACATATAAGCCCTTCAGGAACTCCATATGATCCATCACTTGCAATGGCTGCACTAAAGCAGTCACCGGCTTCTGTAGTGTTCTCACAGGCAATAATAGTATCTAAAGCTGCTTTTGCTGCAGATGTTGCAGATGATGCCCCACGAGCATCAATAACAGACTTTCCTCTTTGCTGAACAGTTGGAAGGAATGCATTTTCTACCCAGGTCATATCATTGATTGCTTCAGTACCTGATTTTCCATTTATCACTGCATTCTCAACATCAGGATACATAGTAGGACTATGATTGCCCCAAATAATCATATTCTTAACTTCACTAACATTAGTATTTGTTTTCTTACTTATTACTGACTTAGCTCTACTTGCATCTAGCATGGTCATTGCCATCCATAACTGTGAATCTTTTCCTGCAGCATTTTTTCCAATCAATGCATTGGTGTTTGCAGGATTACCTACTACTAAAATTTTTGCATTATCTTTACCATTCTCGCCAATAGCCTTACCTTGATTAACAAAAATACCACCATTGATTTTAAGAAGATCAGATCTCTCTTCAATCTTCTTACCTTCGTAAACAATTCCTCTAGGAATACTTCCCACAAGTAAAAACCAATCTGCATCATGCGAGGCTTCATCAAAATTATCTGTATAAGTTACTTCCCCCATATGAGGAAAATATGAATCCTCAAGCTCCATAACCAGGCCTTCTAATTTACTTACCACTTGAGGTATCTCAACTAGACATAAATCTACAATTTTATTTCCAAATGTTTTGCCATCAACCAGTCTTGGTATTAGCGAATATGCTATTTGACCAGCTGCACCAGTAACTACTACTTTGACTCTTGAACTCATTTTTATCCTTAAAGTTATGTTTACAATTAACTGATTATATTCCTAAAAGTAAGATTAATTCTTGGGTTTTTAATTTTTTTTGTCTTTTTTATACCGTGCTTCCAAAATTCTTGAGTATTACCCTTCATTACAATTAATTTGCCACTTTCTTGAGGTACGGAAAAGCTAATATTCTTATACTTATGCTTAAAGAAAATATTTCTTTCTTCCCCAAGAGACAGTGAAGCAATTACAGGTTTAGGCCCCAGTTCTTTTTCATCATCAGCGTGCATGCCCATAGAGTCATCTCCATTTCTATATAAATTTGCTAATACTGAATTAAATTTAACAGAGGTCTTTGACTCAATATCTTTTTTAATTTCATTTAGTATCTCATTCCAATCGTTTCTTGCTAAATTTTTCCCAGAATATGCATAATTAATATTTTTATCTGCATACCAAGACTGGAGCCTTGGAATCTTATGTTCTTTACCAAAAATTTTAATTAATCCTGAAACCCACTCTATTTCTAATAAGCATCTTTCAAGCCATGTCGTTATTTTTTCTTCATTATTATTTAGTTGATAGATATCAATATCAAGATCTGGATATTCGTCTAGGGGCTCTTTTAACATGGTAATAGTTATAGTTTTTGATTAAAATAAAAATCTATTTTAAAGCAAAGTATTAGTTCCAACAAAAAAGGAGAAATTAAATGAGTATTAGATTTGATAATCAGGTTGCAATCGTTACGGGTGCAGGCGGCGGAATTGGAAAACAACATGCATTAGAGCTTGCAAGAAAAGGAGCCAAAGTAGTTGTAAATGACTTGGGTGGAAGTGTTGATGGAAGTGGGACTAGTGATGCTGCAGAGGCTGTAGTTGCTCAAATTAAATCAGAGGGCGGAGAGGCAATGGCTAATGGTGCTAGTGTTACTGATTTGCCTGCTATCCAAAATATGGTCAAAGAGGTTATGGACAAGTGGGGAAGAATAGATATTTTAGTTAACAATGCTGGAATTCTTAGAGATAAAAGTTTTCATAATGTAACTTTAGAAGATTTTAACTTAGTTATGGATGTTCATTTTCAAGGAACTTTAAACTGTACTCATACTATTTATCCAATCATGCGAGAGCAGGGCTACGGAAGGATTGTTTTTACAAGCTCATCAAGTGGTGTTTTCGGTAATTTTGGACAAAGTAATTATGGAGCAGCTAAAATGGCTATGGTTGGCTTGATGAATACTCTAAAAATTGAAGGCCAGAAATATAACGTCTTCTCAAACTCAATAACCCCTGTTGCTTATACAAGAATGACAGAAGGTTTGATTCCAGAGGACTTTGGAAAAAATATGCAGCCTGAATACGTAACTCCAGCAGTTATATATTTATCAAGTGATCAAGCTCCAAACGGAGCTATTATTTCAGCAGGGGCAGGTGTTTTTTCAAGAATATTTATTCATGAAACTATGGGTGTTTCTCTTGGCACGGGAGAAGATATGACCGCAGAAAATATTGCTGCAAACTGGGATGGCATTTCAGATATGACAGATGCAAGAGCGCTACAAAATGGCGGAGAGCAGACATTAAAAATATTTGAATTAATTAACAAAGAATAATTAAATAGAAAAGCTAGGGCGTCGTGAAATCTGAGTGATATATTCGCTCAGATTTTCATACTCAGAAAGCTCAATCTTATTAAGCTTTACCAAATACATAAGGACCGAGGCGACTTGAATGTCGGCATAGGTAAATCTTTCACCAGCTATAAACTCTCTGTCTGAAATAACCCTATCAAAATATTTTAGAGATTTTCTAGCAACCTCTCTTTGAGCTAACCCAAATTCTTTATTCTGATTTTCTAGTTCTTTCATTCCAGGATGAGTATGTCTAAAACCATGAGCAAGAGGTAGCATTAGCTCATGAGATGATAGTGCATACCACATCTCTATAGTTGCTATTTCCATAGGACTCTCTCCAAATAGATTTGGTTCGGGATAGAGACATTCTAGGTATCTACATATTGCACTAGTTTCAAGGATAGCCGTTCCATCATCAAGCACCAAAGAAGGAACTCTTGAGTTTGGAGCTATTGCTTTATATTCATCTGTTTTGTGTTCTTTATTAGCAAGATCAAGATTAATAATTTCAATATTTTTAATGCCTTTCTCAGCAATAAATATGAGAACCTTCCATGGGCTTAAGGCAAGTTTTGCGGAATACAATTTCATATACTTTCCTTAGCCAACTATGGAATATATAACTATGAAGTGCAGGATTGCTGCCACAGAAACCAATATATGAAAAAACTCATGATAACCAAAATACTTAGGACTAAAGTCTGGAAACTTTAATCCATAACCAATAGCGCCAACTGAATAAATAGTTCCTCCTGCTACGGTTAATGCATAGTTCGTAAAACCCATCACTGAAGATAGAACTGATAGATACGGAATAGCCATGTATCCTGCGATAAGATATATTCCAGCTCTAACCATGCGCGGTGTGTTGGTAAACAAAACTGTTTGAATTATTCCTATACCCGCAATTATCCATATAATTAGAAGTAGTTGGAGCCCAAGCTTATCAGGTAAAACAAGAAGACATATCGGAGTAAAACTACCAGCTATCATTATAAAAATTGATGAGTGATCCAGTCTTCTCATAACCTTTAAGACTTTTGGTCTCCAGTTAATTCTGTGATACAGAGCGCTGAATCCAAACATCATAAATATACCCATTGAATAAACAATAGTAGCTATGAGTTCATTGGGGTTTGTGCTTTTGCTAATTAGTGGAATGCATGCACCAATGGAAATAAAGAACATCCATTCATGAAAATAGCCTCTTAAAAGAGGCTTTTTCTTAGTAGGATTCACTATTCCCAGTTAAGGGCTCCGCCAACTTGATATTCGGTGACCCTTGTTTCAAAGAAATTCTTTTCTTTTCTTAGGTCGATAATTTCTGACATCCAAGGAAAAGGGTTTGTTACACCTTTGAACTCTTCATCTAAACCAATCTGAGTAAGCCTTCGATTTGCTATAAATTTAAGATATTCTTCCATCATTGCTGCATTCATTCCTAGTACGCCTCTTGGCATAGTGTCTCTTGCATACATAATTTCTAACTCAGTCCCTTCTAGGATCATTTGAGCTGCTTCATTTTTCATTTCTTCGTCCCAAAGATGAGGATTTTCAATCTTAATTTGGTTAATAACATCAATACCAAAGTTCACATGCATTGATTCATCTCTAAGAATGTACTGAAACTGCTCTGATGTTCCTGTCATTTTATTTCTTCTTCCCATTGAAAGGATTTGAGTAAACCCACAGTAGAAAAATATCCCCTCTAGTACACAATAAAAAGCGATAAGATTTTTAAGCAATTGCTTATCTGTCTCTACTGTTCCAGTCTTAAAGTCAGGATCTGATATCTCTTGAGTGTACTTAAGTCCCCATGATGCTTTTCTTGCTACACATGGAATCTCTCTATACATATTAAAGATTTCTCCCTCATCCATTCCTAGTGATTCTATGCAGTATTGGTATGCATGGGTATGAATTGCCTCTTCGAGACTTTGTCTTAGAATGTACTGTCTGCACTCTGGATTTGTAATTAGTCTGTACAGCGCCAAGACTAGATTATTTGCTACAAGAGAATCAGCTGTTGAAAAGAAGCCAAGATTTCTTTTAACAATTGTTCTTTCATCTTCTGTTAATCCGTCTTCCGATTTCCACAAAACAATATCACTAGTCATATTCACTTCTTGCGGCATCCAATGGTTAGCACTGCCATCAAGATATTTTTGCCATGCCCAGTCATATTTCATTGGAACAAGCTGGTTTAAATCAGCCTTACAATTGATCATCATTTTTTCATCTACCTGAACTCTTCCCATTCCTCCATCAAGCTCTTCATTACCTGCTGTTTCATCAAGGTTTTTTATAGCCTCTCTTGCTATTTTTGCTCTAGAGCCTTCCTCAATTGGTTTTGCTTGCCTGGCAGGAGCTTCAATGTCTGTCATGACAGGCACTTCTACTTCTACTTTTATCTCAGGTACTTTAACTGGTTCGGGGTTGCTTACCGCAGTTATTGTGTTTTCTTCTTTTCCATAATCATCCCAATTCAACATCATAATTCTCCTTTAGTTACTGACATGCTTCGCAATCTGGTTCTTCCATGGAAGCTGCGGTTGGAACTGGCGCTGCAGCTCCGAGTTCTTGCGGTGCTGTTTCTGCTTGATCTGAGCTAACCGCGTTAAGTTTACCTTGCTGAACTGTTGACTTCTCTGTAGAAGTGGCACCAATTGATCTAAGGTAATAAGTTGTTTTTAAGCCTGAATACCAAGCCATCCTATATGTAATATCAAGTTTTTTACCATCAGCATTTCCAATATAAAGATTCAATGATTGCCCTTGGTCAATCCATTTTTGTCTTCTACTAGCTGCTTCAACAATATATCTTGGCTCAACTTCAAATGCTGTTGAGTAAATTGTTTTAATATCGTCAGGAATCCTTGATATCTTAGCAAGACTGCCCTCAAAGTATTTTAAATCATTGATCATTACATCATCCCATAAGTCTAATTCTTTCAGCTTACGGACTAGATGTGGATTAACTATTGTAAATTCTCCAGAAAGGTTGGATTTCACATATAGATTTTGATATGTTGGCTCTACTGACTGAGTTACTCCTGTTATATTTGATATTGTTGCTGTAGGAGCTATAGCCATTACATTTGAATTTCTCATTCCATCAGAAAGAACTTTCTTCCTTAGGGTGTCCCAGTCAAGAGTTTCAGATCTATCAACATTCAAATACTCATTACCTCTATTCTCTGCAAGTATTTCAATTGAATCTTTTGGTAAAATGCCTTTGCTCCACAAGGATCCTTCAAACGTCTCATAACTTCCTCTTTCTTTAGCAAGCTCTGTTGATGCATGGATCGCATGGTAGCTTATTAATTCCATGCTTTTGTCTGCAAATTCAACAGCATCATTGCTACAGTAAGCAATATTTTGTACGTATAAAGCATCCTGAAACCCCATCATCCCAAGCCCAATAGGCCTGTGTTTGAGGTTAGAGTTTCTTGCAGTTTCGACTGAGTAGTAATTAATATTAATTACGTTATCTAACATTCTGATTGCTGTCGAGACGGTTTGTTTTACTTTTTCTTCATTAAGAACGCCATCTTTCATATGATTTGCTAAGTTAACAGAACCAAGATTACATACAGCTATTTCTTCTGCACTAGTATTTAAAGTAATTTCTGTACATAGATTTGATGAGTGAATTACACCAGCATGCTGTTGCGGAGATCTTAAGTTACAAGCATCCTTAAATGTAATCCATGGATGTCCTGTTTCAAACAACATGGTAAGCATTTTTCTCCAAAGCTCTTTTGCTGGCATTGATTTAGATTGATCCATTTCTCCAGAAGCTGCCTTTCTTTCATACTCTTCATATTTCTCTTCAAATGCCTTACCAACTAAATCATGAAGCTCTGGAGTTTCTCCTGGTGAAAAAAGAGTCCAGTTTTTATCCTGCTCAACTCTTTTCATGAATAGGTCTGGAACCCAGTTAGCTGTATTCATGTCATGAGTTCTTCTTCTCTCATCACCAGTATTTTTTCTTAACTCGAGGAATTCCTCAATATCTAAATGCCATGTTTCTAAATAGGCACACATAGCACCTTTTCTTTTTCCGCCTTGATTGACTGCTACGGCTGTATCGTTAGCAACTTTTAAGAAGGGAACAATGCCTTGGCTTTTTCCATTTGTTCCTTTGATGTAAGAATTCATAGCTCTTACTGAGGTCCAGTCATTTCCCAAACCACCGGCCCATTTAGATAGAAGTGCATTGTCCTTCATTGCACCAAATATTCCGTCAAGATCATCAGGAATAGTAGTTAAGTAGCAAGACGATAGTTGCGGTCTCTTAGTTCCTGAGTTAAATAATGTGGGTGTGGAGCTCATGTAATCGAAGCTGGATAGCAGTTTGTAAAACTCTATTGCTCTTTCTTCTCTGTTATCTTCCTCAACAGCAAGACCCATTGCAACCCTCATAAAAAATACTTGAGGCAGCTCATATCTTACGTCATCACTATGTATAAAGTATCTGTCGTATAGTGTTTGGAGGCCGAGATACGTAAATTGATTGTCTCTTGTATGATCTATAGCATCTCCAAGTTTGTTAAGATCAAATGTTCTTAATATTGGGTCTAATATATCGAGCTCTATACCTTTCTCTATATAAGCGCTTAAGGCTTTTGGATAATATTTTTCCATATCGTGATAACTTGCCTCATCAGCAATGCCTAGGAAGCCTAGTGCCTCACACCTAATTTGATCCATTAAAATTCTGGCAGTTACGAATGAATAATTTGGTTCTTTTTCAACCTTTGTTCTCGCTGACATAACAAGACTTGTTCGCATGTCAGCTAAAGATACTCCGTCATAAAGATTTTTTAAGGCCTCTTCTAGGACTTCATTCATTGATACTTCTTCGAGTCCTTCACAAGCATCATTGATTAACAATGCAACCTT
>Ga0115005_10001609_pt1 | contig 18021 bp, 16 predicted proteins | sample ArcOceMetagenome_FD_87163 | JGI IMG/M metagenome (GOLD analysis project Ga0115005, IMG submission 87163) | Marine eukaryotic phytoplankton communities from Arctic Ocean - Arctic Ocean - Greenland ARC118M Metagenome | ecosystem: Environmental > Aquatic > Marine > Oceanic | place: Arctic Ocean... | reverse complement strand
TTTGTTATCAGAAATAATGTTACAACAAACAATTGTAGCAACAGTAATACCTTACTTTTTAAAATTTATAAAAAAATGGCCTACAATTAATCATCTAGCTCAAGCTAATTTTAGTGCTATTTCTAATGAATGGTCAGGGTTAGGTTATTATAGGAGAGCTAAAAACCTTCATGAAACAGCAAAAATTATCTCTGTAAAATATAATGGATGTATTCCGGATAATACTTCTGAACTATTAACATTTCCTGGTATTGGTAATTATACTGCTGCGGCAATAACAGCTATTGCATTTAATTCTTATGAAAATGTTGTTGATGGAAATATAGAGAGAATTTTTTCAAGATTATACAGAATTGAAAACCCATTGGAGTTATCAAAAGATAGGATTAAAAAGCTTGCAGCAAAACATGTGCCTAATAAGAGAAATGGAGATTACGCTCAAGCTCTAATGGATTTAGGATCTAAAGTTTGTATTTCTAAAACGCCTAGATGTAAGCAGTGCCCTCTTATTTTTGCTTGTCAAGTCGCTGAAAAAGAGGAGGCTAGTGAATATCCTAAAAGGTTACCAAAAAAAATTAAAAATACTAGGTATGGATTATTTTTTTGTTTGTTTGATGATCAAAATTCTCTTCTTTTTACTACTAATAAAGATAAAGGGCTATTGTCTAATATGGATATGATCCCCTCTAAAGGTTGGTATGAAAGTGAAAATCGTTTAGAAAGTTCTCCATTAAATATATCCAAGAAATTATCTTTTCTTGGTTTAGAATGGAGAGTGCTTCCAAACGAAGTAATTCATACTTTTACTCACTTTAAGCTTCATTGTACTATTGCTTATTATAAGATAAAAGATAAAAGAGGTATAGAACAATTAAATCTAGATTTCCCGTTTAGATTTGTTAAACAAATAGATTTTAAACACCTGGCATTACCAACTTTAATGAAAAAAATTATTAAATCTGTAAACGACAGTAAAATCTAAAGCTATTAATGTTTAAAGTGTCGGATTGAGGTAAATGCCATTGCAATATTCCTATCATTTGCTGCAGTGATTACTTCTTTATCTTTTATAGAACCTCCAGGTTGAATTACAGCTGTAACTCCTGCATCAGCGGCTGAAATCAATCCATCTGGAAAAGGAAAAAAGGCATCACTTGCAACAACGCTTCCAATAGTAAGAGGTTCTTTTAAGTGAGCTAAATTAGCTGAGTCAATTGCTTTTTTGGTTGCAATATTTGTTGAGTCAATTCTACTCATTTGCCCTGCACCTATGCCGGTTGTTTGTAGATTTTTAGCATAAATAATAGCATTAGATTTAGTATGTTTTGCTACTTTCCACGCAAATAGTAAATCATTTATTTCTTTAGTATTAGGCTTTCTTTTAGTAACAAAATTTAGTTGTTCTTCTTTTAAGACATGATTATCTCGACTTTGAACTAACATGCCACCTGCAATAGATTTAAAAAATAATCCATCATCACTAGGGTTAGGAATTGATCCAGTTGATAACACTCTTAAATTAGCTTTTGATGATAATATTTGTAAAGCTTCAGCAGAATATGAAGGAGCAATAATTACTTCTAAAAATAGCTCTTTCATACGTTTAGCTAAATCAAGGGTTACATTTCTGTTGATTGCTACAATTCCTCCAAAAGCACTAATGGGGTCTGTTTGAAGAGCTTTTTCCCATGCTATATTAATATCTATGTTCTCTGCAACACCACAAGGGTTGGCATGTTTTATTATTGCTACTGCGGGGTTTTCAAATTCACATATCAATTCAAAAGCAGAATCCGTATCATTAATATTATTATATGATAATTCTTTACCTTGTAATTTTTTAGCATTAGCTGCGCCTATTCTATTATCGTCAGTGCTATAAAAAGCTGCTTTTTGATGAGGATTTTCACCATATCGCATTGAGAGGGATTTATTTAGATTAATTGAAATATTTTCAGGTAAATGTTTGATATTATCATCTTTTTTAGATAACCATTTAGTTATAGCATTGTCATAATCACTCGTTAATTTATATGCTTTGGCTGCGAGGTATTTTCTAAAAGCATAAGACGTAGATTGATTTTCTTTTATTTGAGTTATTAGTTCTGAATAGTCATTGGGGTCTGTAATTACAGTTACGAATTCATGATTTTTAGCTCCTGCTCTAATCATTGCAGGGCCTCCAATGTCAATGTTTTCTATAATATCATACTCTGAATTAGTTTTTTGTGTTGTTTCAATAAATTTATATAAATTTATTATAATTAGATCAATCTCAGTAATATTATGTTGTTTTATTTCATCTAAATGATTCTGATTATTTCGTCTGCTTAAAATTCCTCCATGTATTTTAGGATGCAAGGTTTTTACACGTCCATTAAGGATTTCAGGAAAAAATGTTTCTTCAGAAACATCTTTAACTATAATTGATTTTTCTTTTAGTAATTTTGAAGTTCCTCCTGTTGATATGATTTCTATTTTACACTTTATAAGTTCAGAGGCTAAATGATCAATGTTACTTTTGTCTGTCACGGATATTAAGGCTCTTCGTATTTTTACATCATCAGTAAAAATATTTTTTTCATTAGAACGATCCATTAACTCTCACCATTTATTATATTTATGATTAGAAGGACTAAATACTTTTAACCCAATAAGTCAATAAAAACTTAATTTTGTAATTCAAATGCCCAGTTGCAGGATTCAATTTTATTTGATCGTATATTTTCAAGGTTTAGATTAATAATTATTTGCTGGCATTTTTGAGGACCAGAAGGAAAAAACATTATTGATTCTTGGGTTTCAATATTATTATTATCTGCAATCATTTTCCATATAAATCCTTTTTTATGTTTTAATAGTATAGAGCCATTCCGTACTTTAATAAGATTGATTTCAGGATGAAGATGAAATCGAATATTAGCTCTTTTAGGGATAGAGCCAATGTTTTTAAAATTTAAAATGTCATCTTGTCCTCTGATTTCTCCTTTATTTTTTGAGAGATAAATTCTACGTCTGTGGTGTACACCAAAAATCAATTCATAACCTGAATGAGTAATGTCAATTAAGTTGCCTTCTGCGGCTTTGCCAATTTCTAAATTTAATGTTTCTGTTTTTCTATTGCCTGAAAGATCTATATTATTTCTATCATCAATACTTAATGTAGAATGAGCTGCTGATGATGCTAGTGAATTATGTGCGTTAATGGTACTTGAATTTATCACATCACCTAAATTAGAAATAATCTTTTGTTTTTTATAGTAAAATTCAAAAGAAAATAAGCCTGCTTTATTTTGTTTTTTTAGATTTTTTTTTGTTCCAATGTCAGCTATTAAAACTATGTCCTGATTTGAAATTCTACAAAATCCAGTTTCTTCAGCTATGTGAAATATTTTATTTTTATAACCAATTCGATTTAATGTTTGTTTAATTAAGTCTTTTGAAACTATTGATCCACCATTAAACCAGGCTAAATTTTCATTTGGCATCTGAAAGCTTCGACAAAATTCACCCATTTTAATAGTGCATGTATGCAAATTTTTAGTATCAATATTTTTTAAAACAGCGATTACAGATCTGATTTCAATTAGATGTCTTAATAACTGTATTTGAAGAACCGGACTTCTAGTTACGTGTCCTCCATCTTTATTAATAAGAAATTGTAATTCTATATCTATTAGTTCTATCAAGATACTTATGTTTTTAATTTCTTCGTATAAAATTGATTTGGCTATAATAATACCTTTAATTATTATTATTCTTTCAAGACTATCGATAGATTTTTCTAGTTTCAACTCTAAGTATTTTGCTTGAAATGCGATAGAATTAAGAAGTTTTTTTTGAAAGTTACGTTCACCACTTTCTGCAAACCATGTATAACAAAAGCTCCAAACAATAATTCTTGATGAAATTACAGTTGCATCGTATATTTTAGAAACTAAATTATGTTTTTCTTCAATCCAGTTATTAACAAATGTTCTTGCAGTTGATCGTGATTTTAATGATCCTTCTGCTCTTAAATCACGTAAAAATAAAAAATTGTGAAAATTAGATATGTTGCTCGTTGTATGCATTTCATCTAAAATTCTTCTTCCTTTTTGTGTATTCCCTCTCCATGTATCAGTTAGTCTTCTCATGGGCTTTTCAAATAATGGCACCTGTAGTTTTTGTTTTAGAAAGTAATTATTAGTAATCAAATTTATAATTTTAAGCATTAATTTATTATTCCATTTTAAGTAAGGAAACAAAAAATCCATCAGAGCCACTGCCTATATCATTAGAGCCTAAGTTAAGAGAATTAGGAAGTATCCTTATAAAACCTTCTTTTGTAACAGAACCTTCTATATTAGGGTATTCATCAGAATAAAATGGAACTATTGAAAAATTTAATTGTTCTTTTAAAAATTTTTCAATTCTTCTTTCACCTTCTATTTTTTGCAAAGAACAAGTTATGTACATAATAAGACCATTTGAATTTAATATTTTTGCTGCATTCTTTAAAATATTATCTTGAGTTTCAATTAAGTGATCAAGGTTTTTTGGTGCAGGTTTAATAAATATATCAGGATTTCTTCTTAGAGTTCCAGTTGCGGAACATGGAGCATCAATTAAAATTATATCAGGCTTGAACTTTGGATCAAAGTTTTCAGCATTTTCAATGAATACTTTAGGTTTAAAGTTTAGTCTTTTCATGTTTTCATCTAATCGTTTTGATCTTGATAAACTTTTTTCAACACAGACAACTTCTAGATCATTATCAAATAATTGAGCTGTTTTCCCCCCTGGCGCTGAACATAAATCAATTATTTTTAATTCATTTAATTTTATATTATCAAAATGTTTAGATATTTTGGTCAATAACAGATTGCAGGGAATTTGAGATGCGGCGTCTTGTACCCACCATATACCGTCTGAATATCTTGGTAAAGATTCAATAGGCCCATTGAATTTGCATCTAAATACATTGGGTAATATTTCTTTGGCATTAAGATCTAATTTTAATGTTTCTTTTTCTTTTTCACTTATTTTTTTTGACACACTGATATCTAAAGGAGGAGGTTCCATAGCTAAGCTTACTATTTTATTAACCGTTTCTTCTCCGTATAGAGAGCACCAACTTTTAAACAACCATTCAGGTAAGTTAACACTATTATTTGGAAGTAATTTTATCCATTCATCTTCATTTCTTAACATGCTACGAAGAAGGCCATTAACAAGTTTTGATTGTTTGTCTCCTCCGTATTTTTTAGCCTGCTCTACAGCATTATTTAAAACGGCGTGAGGAGCTATTTTAAGCCAAATCAATTGGACACTTGCTATGATTAAAATGCTATTTAAATATCTGTTTCTATTCTTAATTCCAGAATTTGCATAATGGTTGAATACAATTTTAGCTTGCTTTTGTCTTCTCATAGATGTGTTTATTATTAAGTAGACAAACGCTTTATCTCTTTTATCTAATTTATTAAAATCAATAGAATTTTTGATTATGTCATCAAACTTTTTTTCTTGATAAAAAACAAGCATCCATATTTCTAATGCTATTAATCTAGCATTTTTATTTTTTTTTGAGCTTGGGTTATGCTTATTCTGATGATTCAAAATAATTAGTTCCTTGTTTTCACGAAATTTTTCAATATTATACTTAATAATATTTCATCTATAAAACGAAAGTATACACATATGAAAGACGAAGTTTTAATAATTAATAATAATAACGAAAATAAAAAAATAAGTAATAATAAAATTGAAACTAATTCATCAAAAAAAATACTTAAACAAGATCCTGTTGAACAGGGTGGTCCAAAGGGTCTAGAACCTACTAGGTACGGTGACTGGGAAAAAGGAGGAAGATGTTCTGACTTTTAATTTTATAAATTTTTATTTTATGTTAAACTTATATTAAAAATGAATGAATTAAAGTCTCAATTAATAATAAATGCTGGAATTAGAATTGCTGAACAAAATCTAGTAAACGCATATCTTGTAAAAAGAGGGGATAGCGAAGCAGGTTCAATTTTTGTAAAAATTGATACATTAGATGGAAACGCTAAACTTTTCTGTAGAAATTTAAGTTATGATTTAGAAAATGACAGAACCTTTGTGGAATTTGTTGATCAATACCCTGATAACAAAATAAAAACATTTGATGTTGATAAGCGAATTAGTAAAGAAGTTATGATCGATAGAGATTGTTGGGTTGTCGAAATAGAAGATAAAAACGGTTTTAATCCATTTTTAAATTTAGATTGTTAGTGTTTCAATTACTTCATCTCTTTTGTAAAGCCCTAAATATTCTGCTTTTAATTTAAGAACTGCATTGATATTTTTTAGCATAGGTGTTGGTACATTTAATTTAACACCTATTTCTATCAAGGCGCTCATAATTGGATCAATTTCGAGAGGCCTCTTCATCTCAATATCTTGTCTTGTAGAAGGTTTGTGTCCAATAATAGCTGCGGCACCATTAATTCTATCATGAATAGATATATTAAATTTAATTCCCAAAGCTTCTCCTACATTTTGACATTCATTCATCAGTTGAGTTACTAAATATCTTGTACTTAGATCGTTTCCAATCATATCCAAGCTTGCTCCAGTTATTGCACTAATTGGGTTAAAAGAACAATTGCCCCAAAGTTTAATCCAAATTTCATCTCTTATACGTTTTTTTTGAGGAGCTTTTAAGCCTCCATCAATTAGCAAACCAGATAGTATTTTTAATCTTTCTGAATTGATACCATCAGGTTCGCCAAGACTAAATCTATTACCTTCAATATGTCTAATAGTACCTGGTTTTTCAATTTCACAAGCAGGGTAAACAACACATCCTATTGCTCTTTTTGGATTTATAGTTTCCCAGATTAATCCTTTTGGGTCAACAGATTCTATATGCGTATTATCTAATTGAGTTCCAGAGTGGGCATTGTAAAAGTACCACCAAGGCAATCCATTAACAGCTGATAGAACAGCAGTTTTTTTATGGAATAAAGGTTTTAAAGAAGTGGCAATACTTGAGATAGAATGAGCTTTTACGGCAAGTATTACATAGTCTTGAGCATCTAAATCATTTGGGTTATCTGTAACTTGTAAATTAAAGTTTTCTGATATATTATTTGAAATTAAAGTTAATCCAAATTTTTCAATAGCCTCTTTATGAGGCCCTCTAGCTATTAATGATACGTTTGCCCCTGCTTTACTTAAACAACACCCAAGATATCCTCCAATTGCCCCTGCTCCATAAATACAAATATTAACCATTATTTCTTCCTACTCTAATCCTAATTTGGCAGCTAAACCTATACGTTGAAGTTTACCAGTAGCTCCTTTTGGTATTTCATCTAAAAAACAAATATATTTAGGAATTTTAAAGTTAGCTAATTTTTCACTAGCATATTTTTTTATTTCTTCTTCACTACATTCGGCATTATTTTTAAGAACAACCGCAACCCCAATTACTTCGCCTAGAAGATTATCTTTAACTCCAAATGTTACTACTTGTTCAATTGCTTCATGTTCCATCAAAACATTATCTACTTCTAATGGAGATATTTTTTCTCCTCCACGATTTATTATTTCTTTTAATCTTCCAGAAATTTTAAGATATCCATCTTTATCAAAAAAACCTTGATCACCAGTTCTAAACCAACCATTAGTAAATGCTGTTGTATTAGCTTCATCATTGTTTTCATAACCTTTAGTTACATTATCTCCACGAATACAAACCTCACCTTCAAGGCCGTTTTTTAAAAAGTTCCCATTTTTATCCATAACACATACTTCTGGGCCGGCGGCTTTTCCAACAAACCCAGCTTTTTGTGTCATTGGAGGCATAGGATTTGAAGTCATTTGATGAGTTGCTTCAGTCATGCCATAGGCTTCTATTACTGGTGATTTGAAAACATCACGCAGTTGATCAAAAACAGCTGGTGGCAAAGAAGCGGACGATGATCTAACAAACCTTAGACCTAAGTTTTCTGCGAGTATTAAATTCCTTTTAGCACGCATTAATATTGCTTGATGCATGGTTGGCACACCAGAATACCATGTTATGTTTTCTGATTTCGCTTTTTCCAAAAATTTTAATGCATTAAATCCACTACTTGCATAAACAGATGCACCAGCACCAATTGAGGCACTCAAAATGGCTATAAGTCCATGAATATGGAATAGAGGCATTATATTAAAACAATGATCATTAGAAGTTAACTTGAGAGTTTTTGAAATATTTATAGCAGAAGAATAAATGTTCTTATTAGTAAGTGGAACAACCTTAGGTCGAGAAGTTGTTCCAGAGGTGTGAAGAACTAAGGCTTCGTTTTCTTCATGTGGTAATTTAAAGTTAGATTGTTGATCATATAAGTTAAAAATTCCTAAAGGCGCTCCATCAATTTTTTTTATTTCACATATTTCTATGTTTAGTTTATTTGCAGCTTCTACAACGGGATTTGAGCTATTTTTTTCTACAATCACGATTTTAGGCTTTAGATCATTTAAATAAAATTCATACTCGCTAAAAGTATATGAAGGGTTTAATGGGGCGGCAGACATATAGCTAGATACAGCTAAAAATGCTGTGGCCATTTCTGGCCCATTAGGTAAAACGATTGCTGCTCTATCTTTATTAGTCAGGCCTTTAAAAGATAATTGGCCCGAAATATTGTGAATATGCTGCTTTAAATCTGAATAAATAATTGTTTGGGCATGATCTGAAGTTATGGCAACGTCATTATTTTTATTCTCATTTATTAAATTTCTAACCGTTTTTGTTATCATTATAAAGTTCTCCCCAAAGAAATTTATTTAAGTTTAACAGTCAAATTATTTTATTTACAATTTAAATTATTTTATTTGTTAATAAAAATTAAATTGGATTAAGAAAAAAATATAGTTATATGGACATCTATTTTATTTATATGAGTAAGGAACTACAATTTTGTTTGATCAAATTATATTTCTTGAACTTTTGCCTTATTTTATAGGTTTATTGGCCACAGGTGTTATAGGAGGACTTATAGCTGGTCTTTTAGGTGTAGGTGGAGGCATTGTAATAGTTCCTGTTTTATTTTGGATATTTACTTCTCTAAATTTTCCTGATGAAATTTTAATGCATATGGCGATTGGTTCATCTTTAGCTACAATTATTCCAACCTCTATATCTTCAGCTCGAGCACATTATTTAAAAGGTTCAATTGACTTAAATATATTAAAGAAATGGGGCTTTGGAATATTTTTAGGGGCTTTAATTGGCGGTTTTATGGGAAAGTATTTTGAAGTAAACGAGTTAAAACTTATATTTGGCTCGGTTGCTTTTTTTGTAGCTATAAATATGTTTAAAAAAAATTCTTTTACAGTTAGTAAAAAATTACCTGTTTCAAGGTTCATAAATTTTCTTTTTTCTAGTTTGATTGGTTTTATCTCATCTCTAATGGGAGTTGGTGCGGGGACAATAGGAGTCCCATCTTTAGTATCTTTTTCTGTGCCTATACATAAAGCAGTCGGAACTGCGGCTGCATTGGGTCTTTTTATATCTGTGCCAGCAACTATTGGGCTTGCTTTTTCAGGCCTTGATGTTCCTAATAGGCCTCCTATGAGCATAGGATTTGTAAATCTAATTGCTTTTTTTATAATGTTTCCTGTAACAGTTTTTTTTGCACCTTTCGGTGTTAAAATTGCTCATTTAATCAATCAACGGTTATTAAAAATAATTTTTGGTGGTTTTTTAATAGTTACTTCACTAAAAATGCTTTACTCAATATTGCTTTAACTAAGAAATTTTATTGCTGAAGGGCTGAGTTCTTTGTGTTTATTATTAGATTCAATTTTTGATATTAATTCTTTGCCAAGCTGAACTCCATATTGATCAAAGCTATTTATATTCCATATAAATCCACAAGAAATAGTTATATTTTCATATAAGGCTAATATCATTCCAATAGAATAAGGGTTAGATTTTTCCCAACTTATTATTGTAGAAGGACGTCCTCCAGAAAAATTTTTATTAGTATCAATATTGTCAGAAGAGCCTATTGCTAGCGCTTCGGCTTGAGCAATTGCATTAATCACTAGATTATTATAATTGCTTTCATAATCATCCAATACTTTGGTATTAATTATTTTTCGTGATATTAATATGTCTAATGGTATTTTTTCTATACCTTGGTGTAAAAATTGAAAAAAACTATGCTGTGCATTTGTTCCAACTTCTCCCCAAACAAGAGGACTCGTTGGCATTAAAATTTTATTTCCTTTAATATCAACACTTTTGCCATTACTTTCCATTTCTAGTTGCTGAGCCCAAGAAGGGAGTTTTGCTAATCTATGGCTGTATGGAACGATACAATGACTATAACTATTTAAAAAATTACGATTCCAAATTCTTACTAAAGCTAAAATGACTGGAATATTGTGATTAATATCTGCAGTCATAAAGTGTTTGTCCATTTCATGGGCGCCATTTAAAAAGTCTTTGAAATTGCTTTCTCCAATACTTAGAAGAATAGGTAAGCCAACAGAAGACCATAAGGAGTACCTTCCTCCAATATTTTCAGAGAACGCAAATATATTTTTTTCGTTAATACCCCATTCCATAGCTTTGCTTACTGAAGCTGTGACTGCAATCATTGAGTTTTCAAAAGATCTTCCAGACTTTAACAGCCATTGTTTAGCTAGTTGGGCATTTTTCATTGTTTCGGTAGTTGCAAAGCTTTTGGAAGATATAATGAAGATAGTTTTTTTAGGATCACAGTTTTCTAATAGATCGCTTATTTGAGATGGGTCAAGATTAGAAACGTAAGATATTTTAATCCCTGTTGAATAGGACTTTAATGCTTCTGTTACCATAAAAGGTCCTAAATCTGATCCTCCAATTCCTATGTTAACAATATGATTAATTTCTTTTTTATCTAAAATTTTATTTGCAAAATTTTTTAATTTTATCCATTCTTTTGTTTGAAATCTATTAGGGTTACGAAGAGAAAAATGGTCAACAGATCTATTTTCAGATGTATTGATTTTTTTTCTAGAAAACATGTCCATTATTTTTTGTTTTATATTACTAGCTTTAGCAAGTTTTACTAAGTCGTCTTTAATTTCTTCATCGAGAAGTTGTCTAGTCAAATCGATAGTTAAGTCTCCAAGTTTAAATTCAAAATGTTTTATTCTATCTTTTTTAAACATTAAGTTTTGAAGATTAGGAATTCCATTTGATTTTAATTTTTCAAAAAGAATTTTTGTAATCGGATTATGGGCTAATTGCATTTTATTTCTCGTAACCTGCTGAAGGATTTATTTGATAATTTATTATCATATGATAATAGATTAATATCTTAACAAAAATATTAAAAAGAAACAAACCTCAGATGATTTATAAAAAAGTTGTAATTATATGTTCATTATTAATTTATATTATTTTTCATTCCTTTAGTTTTGCAGAAGATATTAAGTTTAATGGATTAATAATATCTGATTTTTGGATAAAAGAATCTATTGGAAATAGCTCTACAACATCTGGATATATAACTATAAAAAATAATAATGAATTTGATGATTATTTAGTTGAAATTAAATCTAACATATCCAATAAAGCTGAAGTTCATCAAATGATTGTTGAAAATGATATTATGAAAATGAAAAGTTTAGTGGGTGGCATTAAAGTTAAAGCCAAAAGTATAATCTACTTAAAGCCAGGAGCTAATCATATAATGTTTATGAAATTACAAAATAAAATAAAATTAAATAGCGTTCATCAAGTAAATTTAGTTTTTCAAAAAGCAGGAAAATTAATTTTAAATATGCCTGTTCATAAAACATCTTTTGTTGTTAAAAACCATAAAGATTAATAACAATGATTAATAGCTAAATTAAACACAAAAAAAATATTCTAAAAATTTATCTAAATTAGAAAAATATTTCTTTTTAAGTAAAAAATAAAAAATATAAAGAAAATATAGTAAATAAAAAATAGATAATAAGAAAAATTTTCTTTAATTTATGATTTTTATTTATGAGGATTTAAAATGACTAATTCGATACATCCAGAGACTATAAGTTTACATGCCGGTTGGAGAGCTGATGAAACAACCGGATCAGTTGCCGTCCCTATACATCAAACAACAAGTTATCAATTTAAAGATACAGATCAGGCTGCTAATTTATTTTCTTTATCTGAATTAGGAAATATTTATACAAGGATAATGAACCCAACTAATGATATTTTAGAGAAAAGAATTGCAGCTTTAGAGGGAGGTGTTGCAGCTTTAGCTTTATCATCAGGCCAAACTGCATCTGCATTTGCTGTTCAAAACTTAGCTAAGGCAGGTGATAATATAGTAAGTTCAACAGATCTTTATGGAGGAACATGGAATCTATTTGCAAATACATTAAAAGATATGGGTATTGAAGTTAGGTTTGTAGACCCTACAAATCCTTATGCTTTTGAAGAAGCTACAGATGATCGAACAAGAGCTTATTACGCTGAAACCCTTCCAAATCCTAAATTAAAAGTATTTCCAATTTCTGAGGTTAGTGCAATAGGAAAAAAATATGGTATTCCATTAATAGTTGATAATACTGCTGCCCCTGTAATATGTAAACCTCTTGAGCATGGTGCCGCTATAGTTGTTTACTCTTTGACAAAATATATAGGAGGACATGGTAACTCTGTTGGGGGTATGATTGTTGATGGAGGAAACTTTGATTGGGAAGGCGCAGGTAAAGAAAGGCAACCAGCACTAAATACACCTGATCCATCATATAATGGTGCAGTTTGGGTTGAAGCTGTAAAACCTTTAGGGCCAATTGCTTATATTATTAAAGCAAGGGTAACATTATTAAGAGACTTAGGCGGAGCTTTAAGTCCATTTAATGCGTTTTTGATTTTACAAGGCCTTGAAACTGTCAGTTTACGAATGAAGGCACATTGTGCAAATGCAAGCAAAGTAGCAAAGTTTTTAGAAAATCATGATTTGGTATCTAAAGTTATTTATCCTGAATTACAAATTGGAAATTCTAAAGCTTCTGCAGATAAGCATCTTAAAGGAGGCTATGGAGGATTAGTCGGATTTGAATTAAAAGGTGGTATTCAATCTGGAAAAAAATTTATTGATAGTTTAGATTTATTTTATCATGTGGCTAATATAGGTGATGCAAGAAGTTTAGCTATTCATCCTGCGAGCACTACTCATAGTCAGTTAACATCTGAAGAACAGATTAAAGCGGGCGTTTCAGAAGATTATGTCAGATTATCAGTGGGAATTGAGAATATAGAAGATATTATTAATGATTTAACACAGGCTTTAAGTAAATCAAAAATATAAAAATTAATCTAATTAATTAAGGTTAAAATTAATTTTAAAAGCTAAGAATTTTTTCTTGGCTTTTTTTTTTACTAATATTGGTCTATTAATTTAAATTATATAAAAATATTTTTTAAAAATTTATAATGAGTATGACTTTTGAACTTTGATGAAAAATTTTCAGTTGCTCCAATGATGGATTGGACGGATAAACATTGCAGATATTTTCATAGATTAATATCAAGGCATTCAACTTTATATACAGAAATGATTTCTGCTGATGCAATTATCTATGGCCCAAGGGAAAATTTATTAAATTTTAACAAAGAAGAGTTGCCGTGTATTCTTCAATTAGGTGGCAATGATCCATATAAATTGGCAAATGCCAGCAAATATGGACAAGACTATGGATACTCTAAAATAAATCTTAATATAGGTTGTCCATCAAATAGAGTGCAGAACGGAGCGTTTGGGGCTTGTTTAATGAAAAGTCCTAAATTAGTGGCTGACTGTATTAAAGCTATTAAAGATAAATGTCATATACCTGTTACAATAAAATGTAGAATAGGTGTAGATGATATGGATGAGATAAAAGGGTTAGATGAATTTGTTGATGAAGTATCTCAAACAGGTGTAAATGAATTTATTATTCACGCAAGAAAGGCTATTTTAAATGGTTTAAGTCCAAAACAAAATAGAGAAGTTCCACCATTAAATTATGATAGAGTTGGTTCTTTAAAAAAAAGAAGATCAGATTTAAAAATTATATTAAATGGAGGAATTTCATCAATAGATGAAGGTAAAGAATTAATGAAGACATATAGTCTAGATGGGTTTATGTTAGGAAGAGAAGCTTATAAAAATCCTTATGTATTATCATCTGTTGATAAAGATATTTTTGAAAAGAAAGCTAATTTAAAAACAAGATATCAAATTGTAATGCAGATGGCGAAGTATATTGATAGTTTTATGAAACAAGATGAACCTCGTGTTCATTCTGTTACTCGTCATATGCTAGGTTTATATAATGGTTTGCCAGGAGCAAGAGAATGGAGAAGAGTTTTAAGTGAAAAAGCAAAAAATGCTAAAGATGGTGATATTTTAAGAGTTGCCACAGATAGTATAGAAAATGTAATACAAAGAAAAAATGTAGCCTAATTAGGAGATTTAAAGTGAGTGAATTAAACAAAAAAGAAAGTTATAGAACTATTTTAGAAATGGGGCCTTTACTTCTTTTTTTTGGAGTTAATTATTTTTATGGAATTATGGCCGGTACAACAGTTTTAGTTGTTAGTACTTTGATATCTTTAGCTCTTTCATGGTACTTATATAAAAATATTCCAATGATGGCTGCTGCTGGATGTGTCGCAGTGGTTTTCTTTGGAGGGTTAACAATATTTTTTGATGATGATTTTTTTATAAAAATTAAACCAACTATAGTTTCTATCATTATAGCTGGTGTGTTAGCTGTTGGTAAGATTTTAGGAAGGAACCCTTTAGCATCTGTTATGAAATCAGCTGTGAGTCTTCAAATGGAAGGATGGAATAAGCTGACATGGCTTTGGATTTTTATGTTTATTATAATGGCTATTGCTAATGAAATAGCATGGAGAAACCTTACAACAGATGAATGGGTTTCATTTAAAGCTTTTGGAATACCTGTGCTATCTCTTTGTTTCGGGTTGCTATCATTACCAATCATGCAAAAATATCAAATCAAAAAGGATTAATTTTCTTTTTTAAGATCAATAATTTTCTTAATAATTTCTTTTTTTATAATAGAATCTTTTGGTAAATTTTTAATTAGAAATTCCCATGTATTTATGGCACGTTTGTTGTTTCCTTTTTTTAAAAATATTAGGCCTTTAAAAAAAAGGGCCTCAATATTTTTAGATTCTAATGTTAATATATCTTGGATTAAGATTTCTATTTCATTCGTAATTTTAGGTTTTGCATCAGATGGCATTAATTCTTTTAGTAATATAATTTTCAGATCAATTTTGTCAGGACTTATTTTAGTCGCTGTTCGTATAGCATTAATTGCTTTTTCTTGATTATTTAATACTTTGTAAGATCTATAAAGTTTAATCCATCCTGAAAGATCACTTTTTACCTTAGTTAAACGATTAGCAAGTTGTTCAACCATTTCATAAATTCTTATATCTTGATCTTTTTTATTTAAATTTGTTATTTCACTTATTACTGTATTATCATTTTTTTTTGAAGAAGGAGTGATGTTGGATAGTTCATTTTTAAGTATGTCATCATTTATTCCAATATTTCTGGCAGCAGTCTTTATATTAATTTCAAGATCTTTTTTCCATGGATCGTTAATTTTAGTATTTTTATATAAATTAACCCATATTTCATAAGCCTTTTTCTCGTTGCCAATTTGAGATGCAGCTAATCCAGACAGAAAGTTCGCACCAGGATCAGCTGGATTTTCATCTAGTGCACTGTTTATTAATTGGATGGCTTTAGACGTGACTTGACCATTAGCTCTTCTTACGATTGCTTGAGCAAGTAAAGATTTTATTTTCGGGGTGTCTGTAATTAATATCAATTTTTCTAAACTAGAAATCTCTAATTCAATATTGTCTGTTCTTGATGCAGTTGAAGCTATTTCTAAAAGCAAACCTGTATCTTTTGGAGTTTTCTCAAATTGTAAAACTAATTTTTTTAATTCTTTTTTGTTTTTATTTAAGATGTCATTTTTTAAAATATTATTTTTAATTATTTCTTCTTTTGAAGAGTATATTTTATTTATTTTTATATTTGGAGATCCAATTTGAAAGTAAATAAAAAAACTTATTAATATTATAAATAAAAAAGATATAACAATAAAATTTTTTGGATTTCTTAAATATGGTATATTGAAGTTTAGAAACGGCTTATCGATATTCAATTCTAAGTTTCTAAAAATATAAAAAATTAAAAAAAAACTTATTAAAATTATTATAAAAAACAACATATAAAATATTTTTTTCCTTTAATAGATTATTTCTTTAAAAATTTAAACATTACAAAACAGCCACTTATTAAAATTAAAAAAGGCAGTAACCAAAGTAAAATGGTGTTGGTCTTAAATGGAGGATTTAAAAGAATATAATCTCCATATCTATTACTTAGGTAATTATAAATTTCTTTATCACTTAATCCATCTATAATTTTTCTCTTTATTAAAACTCTTAAGTCTTTTGCTAGTTCGGAATTAGACTCATCTATGCTTTGATTTCTACACACTAGGCATCTAATGTTTTGTGAAATTTCTCTTGTTTTGTTAATTATTTCATCCTTATTTAGACTTTTATTGTCAGCAAACACATAAGATTGAGATGTAATCATAAAGCTAAAAATTAATATTATGTAGAATTTTAAAATATTTATCATTGTCAAAATCTTATTGTAATAAGGGTAAAATATCTGTTTTATAAACATCATATAATAACGGGCCAGCATGCCTATAAATTATAATTCCATCCCTGTTAATTAGAAATGTTTCAGGAACTCCGTATACGCCCCATTCTATTGCAATTTTACCTTTATTATCTAATCCAATTTTATCATAGGGATTTCCATAATCATTTAAAAATTTTTTATTATCTTTAGCGTTATCTTTATATGCTATTCCAATTATAGGTATAAATTTAGATAACTCTTCTACAACTGGAGCTTCTATTCTGCATGGTGCACACCATGAAGCAAAAAAGTTAACCGCAAAAATATTGTTTTTAAAGTCATCAAAATTTATATTTTTATTTATTTTTTTATAATAGTTAATTTCAGGAATTGAAATTAAAGGGATAGATTTTCCAATTAGTTGTGATTTTAGTTCCTTTGTATCTTTTAAATCATATTTAACTTGGTAGAGAACTAATCCTGATACAAGCACAATAGAAAAAAATAATGTTAAAGGTAACATCTTAATAATTTTGACGTTATAACTCATTTAAACAGTGTTTCTTATAATTATGTTGGACTTTGTTTTTCTATTTCTGAATATTGATATTATTCCTCCTAGTGCCATTAAACACGCTCCACCCCATATCCAAGATACTAACGGATTGTAATATAAACGAACAGACCAACCTATTTCTTTATTTCCGTCTCCTAGAACTAAGTAAGTATCGCCAAAAAATTCACTAAGTATAGCCGCTTCTGTAGTTTGGTTTTGTTGAACAGGGTAAAAGCGTTTTTCGGGCTTAAGAGTGTCAATTAGATTATTGTTTTTTGAAAGTGTAAATATAGCCATCTCAGACTTATAGTTTGGACCGTCTTCAAATTTTACATCATCAAACTTTAGAGATCTATCTCCTATTTTTATAATATCTCCAATATTTTTTCTACCATTAATTTCAGTTTTAAAAAACTGTTCTCCGGTAACTCCTGCTAGGAAAACAGCAACCCCTAGATGAGCAATATGCATTCCTAAATTATTATTTATTAATTGTTTTAGCCAAGATCTAAATTTACCCTTTTTAAGGTTATTTAATTTAGTTTGACTTATAAAATTAATCAAGACTCCTGAAAAAAGCCAAATGGAGAGAGAACCACATATTATAGAAAATAACGTTGCACCTTTAATCATCGACAATAGTAGGGCACCTAGTAAAGTTATAAAAATAATAAATAATATTTTTTTTGAAAGATTATTACTTATTTTGGTTCCCCAATTTAAAAAAGGTGCGATAGCCATGATCAATATCACTGGGGCCATTATGGGAGC
>Ga0115005_10001608_pt1 | contig 18033 bp, 17 predicted proteins | sample ArcOceMetagenome_FD_87163 | JGI IMG/M metagenome (GOLD analysis project Ga0115005, IMG submission 87163) | Marine eukaryotic phytoplankton communities from Arctic Ocean - Arctic Ocean - Greenland ARC118M Metagenome | ecosystem: Environmental > Aquatic > Marine > Oceanic | place: Arctic Ocean... | reverse complement strand
TCCATTTGTTTACGCAAATAGAGATTCCTGACGAGTTCATCTGTCGAAAAGAAGTATTCGACTTGCTCCACTGCGGATTTTTTGAAATCTGCTAGTTCCTGAGGTGTCGGAATGTAGTTGGATCCACCTTTGGCATTGGCCTGGTTTTTCTTCTGAGATTTGTTCTTTCGCTTGGTCTGCTTCTTATTTTTGATGGCTTTGTTCTTGTTTTGGCCACTAGGTTTCTTGTTATTGGATGCCTTGTGGTTGGTCCCGTTACCACCAGGGGCACTGTTCCCATTGTTGGTCTTCTTGGATTGAGACTTATTCCGTTGGGGTTTGGTGGAGTCGTCTTTGTTCTGTTTCTTTACTACTGCAGGGTTGGCTACGGCTGTGTTATCACTAGCATTACCAGTGCTGACCTGCTGAATCGACTTGTCTCCTTTCTTTTCTCTGGGACTAGTATCACTCGTACTCCCCGAGGTAGATATCGGCGGTTGTTTTGGTCCAGGTACGGATGGTTTTAGGGGCGATGAAGGAGCTTCAGACTCCTTGATTTGCTGATCGACCTTGCCAGTAGATGCTGTGAAAAGAAAATTAGGTGAGACGTCGACTAAAAATAAAATTTTGAACTTGAGCAACGAAAACATCCTCTATGCAATTTCGAAACTTACGTTTGTCCTTGATCTTTTTATCTCTCAACGTAGCACCAGCGTTGACACTTGTATCTGAGGAGACAACAGCAATAACAGGATTCATGTCTTTACTTTCTGCCGGTGTAGGAGCATTCTTGGGACGCTCAGAAGCTGCAGGCTCTTTTTTCACCAGATTCATCTTCCATGGATTTTTCGCAGGAGCGGCGGTAGAAACAGCAGCTGTTTGGGACACGGAAGCTGGCACAGAAGCCGCTTTGAAGCCTTGCCTTGACGGTGTATAGGTGGATGCCGAGCTGGTACTGTTTCCATCGGTGGAAGCAGTGGCGTTACTGCTCTCACCGCTGTTTGAAATCCCATCCGAAAGAGAAAACGATAGTTTCCCGTTATCGAGAATGGGTTTGGATTGTTCTACTTGGGGCACTGCAATCGGCATACTGGAGATGGTAATAGAGGTTCCGACGGCGGCCATTTCTGCAAACGATTTCTTTTTCTCAGCGGAAAGAGCGGTCATTGTGCGATTTATTTTCAAAACGTTTCCTGTGCGTGTAAGTTTATGCAGTTTATTTTCCGAAGCTTGTTGGATGTGTGGAATTCAAATTGTATTTTTATTTATACAATGGTACGCGGGTGTAGTGATGTTTACAAAGGTACAGTGCGTGCGAGTGAGTTCAAAGGAGGATGTATTATTGCTCGCTATTATATGCAGTCCTATCTTTGTTGTCTCCTTTTGATTTTTACAGATTACTCTTTGTATAGCAGAGGCAATGGATTGATTTGTGCAAGTATTTCGCGCTGAGCTTTGTTGAGTACGGTCTTTTTAAATAAGTTGTTGAAGATAAGATCGGATATGTACTATCTATCGGATATGTACAGTACTTGCTATCCGGATAGAATAATGCAATCTTTCTCAGTCTGAAAGTGAGGTTGAACAAAATGATGTTTTTGAGATCGCGAATCTCAAAACGCGAACGAAACACCAACTTGAGGTTGTATCGATCTACAAAAGTAGATTTCCCGCTCTTTCTTACGGTAAATACAGTACGCACTCCACGTCACTGATTCAATAAATACAATGATGAGATAATTTGATCAGAACTCAAAAGCAAGAAGATCTCCGTTAGCTCAGTTGGTAGAGCGCGAGACTGTTAATCTTGAGGCCAATGGTTCGACCCCATTACGGAGAGTATCTTTTGCCCTCGTAATTATAGTTTTTATTGCCAGCTTAGGGGTTTCAAAACAATGCTCATTTGTCATTTGAGACGTGCGACTTACCGTATTCTGTACAACTCGAAGCTTCGTTTTTGAAAAGAAAATAATGACTTTTAAACGCGGAGAACATTTTCCACAAATGAGTACACGTAGGATGGCTTTAGTTACAGTTCGTTACAGGCAGTGAAGATGTTCGGGGTGAACATTTTCCACAAATGAGTAACATGGCTTTAGTTACACAGAAGATGTTCGGGTGACTGTACAGATTTGAAGATGAGGATGCGTTTTTCTTGGACAAGACAATAGATTTTGAGTTAGAAGACTAAAATAACAATGAAGTACTTTTATGTTTGGTTGCCCCTTGTCTGTGTCCCGCTATGAATTGTACTAGATTTGTCATCCCTTGTCTATGCATTGTGCTATTCGAAAAAATCCTCTGGGAAGACAATATATTATTTATTTCCACACATACACTGATCTTCGTCACTCCATTTTCGCTACTGTCATGATAATCTCTCAACATGCCTAATTCTAAGACTGTAAATTCATTCTTCGTCATGAACCCATCTTGTTGGTTATTGATACGCACCACAAATTTCTTTTCTACACCACCAGTAGCATCTGCAAGGGTATTCATTGCACGGGTAACCTCATCATTACTATGCATCGTGACGTTATGACTATTGATATTGTCGTGCCTGCCTTTCTTTCTACTTGGAGTAACGTGTATTGATAGTTCGATTTCAGGTTTGCTTTTGAAAGAAAGAAGGAATTCAATTTTGAGTTTTCTTCGCCCTCCTTTTCTTTCTCTGTTGTTTTGTTCGCGTCGTTTTTTGTTCGTCGATGATCTACCCATCACGATGCATCATGCATGATGCCAAGTTAGTTTATTCAACATAAAAAGAGATACCGATACATGACATATCACGATGTTGTCAACATGTTCTTCATCGATAGCGCTGAGATGCTCATTTCGGCAACCACGGTTCATAAAACAGCCGCGATTATCTCATATCGCGTCATCACGAACAGTTCGAACCAACACGAAATACACAAGAATTCTGAACTGCTCCAGCCGCAGCCGTCGTACCTTTCCGTCGTCTTTTCGTAGAATCACAACTATAAGTAGAGGCGACACAGTCCGACATCTCTCAACTTCGTTGCCCGAGGACTTCCAAATTACAGGCGTTCCAGATGACGTCGCACAAATGATACACAAGCATGCCTCTAGACCTCAGACTGGTGCATCCCTACAAACCCTGATGAAAACTGGCAGAGGCGAATTACTTCCCAAAACATACAAAGACTACGAACATGACCCCCAGTCAGAAAATTGCAAGCTCGCAACAAACAAAATATTAATGCAAGTTGCAGGATTTCTACGACATGAGTTACCTATTAGGCTCTCCCACCGTATCCTTGATCTAGATCGTGTGCCGCTCATGAAAGAAATGTCCTCGGTGAAGCAGGTTCGCGATTTGTATGTTACCTCATTTTTGGAACTATTGAGTGTGAAGAAACGGATTGAAAGCGTCCAGCAGGAACAGGCTTTTGCTGAGATTTTGGATAGTGTCTATGAGAGACATGCAAGCGTTTTGGTGCAGATGGCTAGGGGTGCTTTTGAGTTGAGAGCTGCTATTAAAAAAGGTAATTTACCAACTACTACTATCAAACAGAGCATGGTGCAATTTGATTCGATGGAAGATATGCATGCTTTCTTGGATCGATTTTATGTCAGCCGTATCGGGTAAGATCAAAATGTTGACATTGATTTGATTTTAAAAATACACAAAATCGCATTTTTATTGACCCTTTTGGATTTCCTGTTACAGCATCCGTGTACTTATCGGACAATACCTTTCACTCAGACAACCGCCAGTGGAGAAGTACATTGGACTCATTTGCCTGGAAACATCGCCGTACGAAATTCTGAAGAGAGCCATTGATGATGCTGCATTTATGTGCACAAGGAAATATGGCGATGCGCCAGAAGTGATTATCACTGGACGACTAGATCTCACTTTCCCTTATGTTCCTACACATTTGCATTATATAATGCTAGAATTGCTCAAAAATAGCATGAGAGCTACTGTCGACTGGCATGGAATCGACGCCGATTATCCACCGATTAAGATAGTCATCGCTGATGGGAAGGAGAATGAAGATGTGGTAATAAAGGTTTCCGATGAGGGAGGTGGGATTCCAAGGTCAAATATGAAAAGGATATGGAGTTACTTATTCACGACGGCAGATCCAGCAATTCAGGAAGGTATGGTTGCTTTCAACGAGAATGTAGATCATAGTATTGATTCTCCTTTGGCAGGACTTGGTTACGGTTTGCCTATCAGTAGGTCTTACGCAAGGTACTTTGGAGGCGATTTGAGTTTGATGAGTATGGAGGGTTACGGTACAGACGCGTATGTTCATTTACGACGACTTGGGGACACACGTGAACCACTTCCTGTTTAAATGTGAGCAAGATTGGTGATGCACTTTACCAAGCTTGACTTCACCATCGCAAGCAAGAGATAATGCTCTTTAATTAATTTTGAAAATGACAACTTCTACTTCAAACTTCCAACCCAATGAGACCGTTCTTTTGGTTCAATACTTTGAACTTTAGAAATCTCTGATTTTTGTCACCTTCATCTTTTGCAGGCATTCATTCAGTCGTGTCGTTGAATTGAATCGTACGCCATTCTCACACAGGAGCAGAAAACAGTCGAATCATCGTATAATGTTTATACAGTTTGATTCCTCTCTCCTTGAAGCATTTGAGGATATCATAAAGGACGATGATCCTGATGCTGGGGTAAAAGCACACGGAAACGGTTCAGACGACGATGAAGAGACAACAAACATCCCCATTCTCGATGCAAACTCTCTCACCCTGACAGATTTGCTCCATGAGATGGAACGAAGAGGACTTCATCCTCGAGGATTTTTTGCGGATGATGCAAAAGTGCTGCAAGATGAATTAAACAAGGAACACGAAGAGTACCTCGAGTCAAAGCTGAGAGAAAAGCGTGAAGCCAGGGATCTAGAGGTCTCACAACGATTGTTTCAACGTCGGAATTGCTTGACTGAGATTGCGCTGAGGGAAGAAAAGGAAGAAATAGAGAAGAATGAAGTTATCAATGAATGGTGCTGTTTGATTAAACATGGAAAGGCGCCTCGTCGTTGTCGGATAGATGTCAATAACGTATCAGCACGGTCATTAGCTCGATTATTGTGGTCAGATTCACGAATCGTTTCTTTGGATGTGAGTAATCTCAACCTGTCAGATACAGCAGGTGCATACCTCGCAAGAATGTTGAAGAAAAATCGATCTCTTGTGAAGCTTGAAATGGGCGACAATATATTGGGATGCGATACATGTGTAACTATTGCAGAATCTTTGAGAGAAAATAATGTATTGGAATACTTGTCAATAGAGTCAAACCCGTTGACCTTAAAAGATGGAGCATCAAGCATACAAGCATTGGCGACCATAGTACGAGAGAATGAATCATTGCGTTATCTAAGCCTCTGGAGATGCAACATAGGTGTGGAAGGAGGTCGAATAATATCAGAGGCAATGAAATGTAATGAGAGGTTGATATGCGTGGAGATGGGTTACAATCACTGGCAGCACTCAGATATAATTATGATTAAAAGGATCTTGGGAAAGAATAAAGAGATCCAACGAAATGAAGAAGCGATCCAACGCAGAATTGAAGAAGAAGAGAGGGAGGTTCAAGACTTGATCAAGAAACAAGAGGAGAAAGAGAAAAATGAAGACAAAGACCAAGAATGGCTAGAAGAACAAAAAAATGAAAGATCAAAGATGCGACGAATAGAAATGCATCGATTAGAAGGAAAAAATAGGATCGAGGAGGAAGAACGACAGAAAGAATTAGAAGTCCAGCGATTGGAAGAAGAAAAGAAGAAGAAGAAGCCGAAGCGCAAGAAGAAGGGCAAAAAGGTAAGCTCTGGCACAAAGGTTCAAAGTACCGTATGTAGACGTCCACATGAAATGAAACTTATTCTATTCTCTTGATACTTCGTGTATGCTTGCTCAGAAAAAGTGATGATCAATAGCGGAAAAGGCCGAATGTTGGTCTAGAGAAGAATTCCTTCAGAAAGAAGGAAATCAATATTTAAGGCGTATGACCCTTTAGTGAGATGGATAGATGGATAATGTGCGTCGTCTTCTCTTGTCATTCGATAAACACAAAGGAAAACGTGCATTCTACTGCTAGATGAAGCCTTCTGTACAATGTAATAAATGGGCACTTGTAAACAAATAGATTGCAAGATTGTTGTAGCTTTAGTTTATAACAATATTGACTGTTGGTGTGGATTAGAGTACAGTTTAATTAGTCGTGTGACGAGATCTAGAGTATCGTACATGGCACTGTCCTGTCTGTTTCTCTCCTGTCAGGCAAAAACTAAGGAAGATAATGCATCCATATTTGTTACACTCAAAAGAATGTTTTGTTCATGAGAGCACTGGATTAGTGCATCATGCATGAACTTAAGGGTGCCATACGGGAAGAGCACCGGGGATAACCTCGTTACTGACCCAAGCAGCGATGGTCATCATAGCAACACGTCCATTCTTGATCTCCTTGAGTCTCAAGCTAGTGAGCTCTTCAGAGTCCCATCCTCCTTCACGCTTGGTGAATCCAAGAGGATCGTATCCGTAGTCTCCAGGGATTGGGCTCTCCTGAACCCACTGACGGTAGTAAGCAACAGACTCGAACCATCCAGCAACGAAGAAGATCTGAACCCATCCAGCCATGGGTACCATCTGAATAGCATCCAAAGGGGCAGCATGGGCAACGTCGCTGAAGGTTACTCCTGTGGTGGAGGAAAGAAGCCAAGCAGTGCTACTCTCAGGGCTGAAGCAGTTGGATCCGGTGGGTCCAAGGTACAAGGGGAAGTGAACTCCCATCTTTTGAACCATGAAACCAATGGTAGCAACCATAGCAATACGTCCGTGCTTGATCTCAGCATTTTGGAACCACTTGAGAGCATCGGGCTGGGTGTCTTCAAGGATCTTAGCACCGAGAGGAGGGCACTTGTTTCCGGTCTCGATGGAGACTCCGAAAGCCTCATCGATGGATGACATCTGAGCTACGGTGGTAGCAGTACGGGGAACATTAGCAGGTGCAAATGCTGCTGCGGAACCAGCAAGGAGAGTTAAGATAGCGGCGGTCTTCATTTTGATTGTAATATAGGTTAGGTGAAAATAAGCTAATTGGATTGTTCCCTCTTGCCTTTGCATTCTTGAGCATGACGACAGAAACATATCTTCTGAATTCAACTTGAGGTTTGAGTATCCTCATTGTGTTGGTAGGATAGATGAATGAAAATCCCGTGATTTAATGGAAGTTAGCGGATAAGTTTAAACTTATTTTCGCGGCAACCATTTTGTTTTTCAGGTGATGGATATTTGTAGAAAAAAATTTGCGCGTGAGCTCCAAAAACGCATATCTTCAGCAGTTATTACATTACTGACACAAGATGAATTTGATACAAATTAGGCATCAAAGTTGATAAAACAAAAAGAGAATTTCGCATAAAACTTGTATTGCTCATATTTTCAATATTGTTAGCATATTTTATGTAATTCCTGCAAGTTATGAAGTGGTGAAAATACTAGAGGTACAACGCACTAGTATTTATCATTGTCAAATGAAAACAGTCCATCTTCCATCGGATCTACGAAACCTCCATCCATACTGTTATTAGGGTCAACGCCAATTCCGCCAACATCTGCCCCAGTATCGATAGGAGGACCGCGTGTCCAACTATCATCCCCCTCTTTGAAGAAGTCATGCATGCTTTCGTTCGTAGTAGTGTTGCTAGCATGAACAGCTGGAGTGGGGACAGACATAGATGCGTCAATCTCAAGGGCATTGTCAAGTGGTGAAGATGCGGGGGTCCCAGAGGTGGAAGTGCTCACTCCAGTGGAGGTGAGTGAAGGATCAGTATCGTCAGTTCGTTGCTTTTTCAGCGCCCATGACTCATCAACTGTTCGAAACTGGTTGTGAGGATGGTTGTAGCTATGATTGTATCCGGTATTCATTGAGTTGTAAGGACTAGGGTCGGAAGAGTGGTGCGGATAGTTTTGGTATGCAGCCGAGGTTGCATTTGTCGAATATCCTCGAGGGTCATATGGATTTTGATATTGTTCCGTTGTATAATTTTGAGTATACCCATAGGGGTAACTTTGTGCATTAGGGTGAGGGTGGTGAGGGTAGGAGTAACCATGAGTGGAGTGCGTTTGTCCTTGTTGATACTGATTCTGATGCGGACGCTGGTGCTGACCATGATACGCAGGATCAATACCTCGGTTGACTTGATTGTGGTTCGTGTAACCGCCACCGCTCGAAGCTTGCGTAGTCTGTTGCTCAGAACTGTGTGCAAATCCTGGTCCAGAGGCAGGGGTAGAGCTCGTGTAATCCGGAAAATTAGCAGTAGGATGACTCGCCACCGCTGCACTTTTCTGACTAGCGTGTGAAATGGTGTGGATAGGACTGGGGTGTCCTGAAACCATTGTTGCCGCATTAGCATTTGAATATTGGGTGTGGATTCCAGGTCCAGATTGAGCTCCAGTTGCATGGCGAGAAATGGGCATAGACGAATAGACACTTGCATAGTAGTCATTGTCAAGCTCGTCTCGACTCCGTTTACCACCTGCAGATTGACTTTTAGCTGTTCCTCTTTTCGAAATGGATCGAGACTGGCTGCGCCCGGGAGAATATACCGCACCATCATATCTTTGGGCTTGGATTCCTAAATATGTTTGGTCCTGCCGATGATGATTACTTTTCAAAGTCGATGCGGCAGCAACGGCCCTATCCTTCACTGTAAGACCGGCCTTGCTAGCTTTGTCCACGGCCTTCTTCACATCGACGGGAGCACTGACTCCCTCTGCGTACCCACTCCGATCGTGCCGGTTGCAGTCTCTCAGTGCTTGGCATGTCTTTTTGACAGTATCCTTCTCGCTCAGCTCTTCCCATGGGCCATCTAATCCTCGGCTGACAGCCCCTCTCCCTTCCCGCTTTAGGAATCGACCAGGTGGATCGAGATTCTTGATGTGTTTGACGATCTGATGTGCAACGGCTTTCTTCTCAGTGACAGAGTAACTAGTGCAATATGCTTGATCGGTGTTGGACGTGACAAGAGATCGAAAACGTTCGTTACCAGGGTGATGAGCTATGTTTACTCCTCGCCCTGATAGCACGTCGTGGTCGTGGACCGTAAGGATCGAACTGCAACTCGTTACAGCAAGCGACTTATCTCCTAAATTCTCTGATGAAATGGAACTCGCAAGCGGTGGATGGGTTGAAGAACGTAGATTGGCAGATATACTAGAAAAGGCAGAGGATCCATCCGTTTCATTTTGAGGGGCGGTTGCAAAAGCTGACTGAACATTTGGTTGGCGAACCTGTTGGTTTGCGTTATCGTCGTAGCTGTGATTACTCATTGTTATACTGTTCTGTTCTGTTTTATTTGGTTTCCTATTGTCCGGTCTGTAACAATGAACAGTTTCAAAGTATCTGACTTTGAACTTGTTGGAGAAACCGTTTTGTGTGGTTTCGGCCCAAATGGACAGACGATGAAATTTGTACCAGTTGGCAAGACTGTTGCAAAGAGAGCTGTAATTGAACTTGAAAAGGACCGTTGAATGTATCAAATTTTTATAAAGGTCGAATGCTTCAATTTTCAGATGTTTAGAATGTTCAGTGTGTGCCAGAATGATGTGCTTAAGCACATGAAGTGGATCAAGTTACTAAAAACTCCAAAAAGTGATTTTTCCAAACTGACGAATACAAATGAACAAAGTTATATTTTGAATGGCAACGAAATGGATTGACTCATGTAGTCAGTGAGGTCTAGATTTGTGTGTGGTAGAACTAGCTCTGGATTTTGTAGCGTGAGCAGATTATATTGCAAGTGGTCCTTCGTTGGACTGGATGCATTTTATGAATGTGCCCACATTCCCACCCACATCCTGAAAGGTGTCCGATGCGAGAGATGAGCACCTCGCCATCCAGTCGAGATAGAGAGAGAGAGAGAGAGGTCGTTCGGGAAACACGATATTTCACTCCCCGGCAATAGTTATCAATTTCAAATTAGCGAGATTGGATTGTATGTTGAAACCGATTGTTGGGGAAACAATTTATTCCAACCGTGTTGATTGCGGGATTTGAGATTCCCAAAAATAAAAATTGAAAAATAGGAAAAATGTTTTGAAACCCCCGAGTTCCGACACAACGAAAAGCAAATCAAACTCGACACACACACTTTCAGTATCTACTATACCCACCACGATGGCAACCAACCCGACAGCAGTCGAAGTAGAAGAGACAATAGCAAGGATCAGGTCTCACAAGGGTGTAGAGGGTGTTGTGATTATGACAAAAGAAGGTTAGATTTTCCATTTTGTTTTGGTACCATATCGATTGCTTGTTCAAACATGCTCACTCCCCTCGTTACTTTCGCCCTTGATCATTCAATAAATCAAACAGGTGCAATACTTCAATCAACCCTTTCCGAAGACCAATCGAAACAGCATGCTGCACTCGTATCGTCCTTGACGGAGAAAGCGTCTATCCTGGTCAACACGCTGGATCCAGATGACGAATTGAGCTTTTTGCGGATCAGATCCAAACGGAAGGAGATTATGGTTGCGCCTGATAAAGAGTTTTTGATGATGGTGATTCAGAACCCTAGTGTTGCCGAGAGCTTTACGTTAGAATGAACGTCAGAATGAATTGCTTGTGAAGATAGGAATGGGTTGGTGGAAATCGTGTCATTGTACAGTAAATAAGTTCAACGGGTAAATGGACTTTTTAGATTAGATTTTTTAACGGCGCATTATGAAGTGCTAGCTTTTGAATTACCTTGTTACATTATTGCAATTAAAAATGCCGTTTTTTAATCCATGGAACAGCAGGGAGATAGATTTCTACTTGCAGATAGTTGTATTGTCGAAACTACAACTACACGTACCGTAGTTGAGCCAACTTCAAATTCTACTAGACTTTCCGAATAATAATGACCGCCATCAAAACCACTCCGATTCATCAAAAAAATCGAAACTCAATAAACAACATCAAATGGATCCCTTTTCTAAAGGTAAGAAGGCATCGCGAACATATGCCGACAGCGAAGTCAATTTCATTTTCAAGAAACCATGTTGCGCCGAGGAGTCTGCAAGTCCAACGACATATGTGTTTGAAGTCGCAGCCGCTATTCCCACCAGACCCTTTGGAGCCATAAAATAACATACAAATTGAGAAGGCGGCATTCAAAACACGTTGATGAGGCACGTAATGGTGATCACCGAACTCTTACGTGCAACCACAAGACTTTCTTACCTTTTCCATTTCAACAATGAGACAATTCAACTTCCCCCGCTCTTTATCCTTCCCATCTGCGATATTACCCTCCTTTCCATTCCCACCACTACCCGTATTACCTACAACCCCACTCGCATTCGATTGTTTGTCAACGTTTGTGTTGGGGGGGTTCAACAGCGCCAATTCTAAACCGAGACGTTTATAGTCCTCCACTACTTCCGCCACAAGTGCCCCGATGTCGCTCGGATCCATATTCTCCCAAGTTGACCGTGGATCTTCGCTATCTTCTGGAGATATTGGTGATGTATTTTTTGGATTGGAACTGGAACTTGTACTATGTGGTTGGATATTGCTGCAGCCGAGTAGTTCGCCATCTATAGTTATGAGGTACGAGGAAACGATTCCATCGGTGCAGATTCTATTCAATAGTGTTGGAATACGGCTAGATCTCAGCATTGTATTTTTTAAATGTTGATCTTTATTGGAGCACGGTTTAGAGGTTCAAATGTGCTATAAAGTCGGTGTTGATTGGGGACCATTGTGGCAGTTTTAGTGATGGGTAAAATAAAGGTCCGGAGGCCCTCTCGTGAATGATTTTCAGCCACCTGCTCGGGACTCATTGAAGAGTAAGTTCTCAACCTTTCGCGCGGACACAATTTGTTCTTTGTTCTTTGAAAATGGAAAACACGACTCAAACCATCCAAGGTTGGGGTAGTAAGCGCGGCCTGCGCGACACACGGACCACATATTTCAAAGAACAAAAAGATCCAACAACACTACGGTATGTACTTCAGAATGTTCAAATGTGAAGGTCGAAAGTATGAAACTTGTGGTGGAGGGGCAACAGTACTGAACCAAAATACTTCCTTCACATTAGATTTGCCCCTACCCCGCTTTCCAGCTGCTCAAGAATCAATCAACATGGCAGACGAATGGTCAATGTTCGGGTCAGATGACGAAGAATCAGATGCCGACGATGAGCCACCCATTACCTCTGGATCTGCTCCTCACTCTTCTTCTGCACAAGCGAAACAATTCATGACCTCTCTTGAGAAATCATCTGATGCAATCGCTACCCAGTCAACTCAGATTTTTTTGAAAATGAATCGTACTGTCCCTCTTACTCAGAGATATTTTGGCGTCGTGAATTATGGAAATGAATCTGCAAATGCTTGTGGTGACGAAGATGAAATGATGGGCATGCTGAGTCAAAGTCTGTCGAAAAAGATTCAGCAGAGAGGTATGAAAGTTGAATCTTTCAGTTCTTGTCTATCGGAAGATGATCAGGACAAAGCAATCTTTGATGGTGCTGCTAATGTTTGTGTATTTCAGCAGAGTGAAAACATTGATGGCGAGTACAAGCGTGCTCTGAAGCTAATTCCAGGCAACTCAGAAATTACCCTCCACCAGCAAGAATCTAGTAGCATTCGAAAGAAACTTGCATTGGGCGGATTTCTCATGGTGACAACTGTGATCAAGCATCACATTGGCCATTGTGAGAACGAAAATAATGAGACAAATTGGACTCCAAAGGAGTTACTCCAACAGTGGAAAACAACAGGCGCTAGGACTGACAACAAAGGAGAAGAAGTATTTTCAAACGCCGTGTGGGACATGGAGAATGCAACAATCATTCATCACGAGAGAGAAATAGCTAATGATGCAATGGTTAATTCGTTCTCTATCTACACAGTGTGTGTAACCAAAAGGCCGTGCACAGTGAACACACTTTCGTGCTTGTGGAAAACAAACCATAGAAAAGTACCACAATCCTATTATGATTCATCTGACGATGTAAAAACAGAAGAAAAATGGATTGATTTTGAACATCGAATACTTTCCAATGCCACAATCCCACAATCGGTTTATGAACAGAATATGGGGTTGTTGACGCGTGAAAGTATAGATCGAGCTGTGGAGGCCCTGCAGACACATGGTTTTGTGGTGCTGCCTGGATTATTTCGCAATGCACCACAGCAAATCCAGGCAATACAGGAGTGGTCCAAAGCTATACTCCGGGATTTTGACAGTGCTACAGATATTCTAAAGTCAAAATACAATGTGGATATTTTGAATCCTGGTAAAGGATCGGATCCATTATCATATCGTGAGATGGCCATGAGAGAAGATTTTAGAGTTGACCTGCGTGATGGGCCAAACATGAAAGAATTCCGAACTTGTATGGAAGGCGCCGATAAAGAGGTCCTCGAGTGTTTGGGGTATAAAGTCATGGATGGTGGGGAAGGAACGATGCCAAGCATTATTGACAAAAAGGATGGAGGTGATAGCCAGGTTAAAAGAAATACAATGGAGAAAGCTCAGGATAAGAAAACACTTGGAAGCCTTCGGTATAATCCATTCATTTTGGATATCGTTAGGAAATTGCAAAACCCTCATATCAAAGAAGACATTCACAAAGATTCGAACAACCAACCTCTATACAAGGGGAATTTTGGCAAGTGGAATTTTTCTGGGTCTGGACCCAATGGATCACCTCAGCCCATAAGAATCGGACAAATTGGATCTGTGATTAGTTTACCAGGTGCAGCTGATCAATGCATTCATGCCGATACTGCTCATATATTTGAGACACATGATTGCCTGCCGTGCCACTATGCTAACCTTTTCATTTTGGGCGAGGATGCTGATGATGAAGCAAAATTGAAGGAGAAAAATGTCGATAGCGATAATAATTTTACTGGCGATAATTTGATAGGAGGAACAGCATTTGTCGCTGGTAGTCATCGGCTATCCATGACAGCTAGACTCACGGCGGACAAGGGCATTTCTGCTGCAGGTTCTGAAGAAAGTACTCAGAATGAAATGCACATGAGGACTATTCGTCCAAGTTTGCAACTCGGCGACGCGATTATTTTTGATACAAGAACACTTCACTTTGGGCTTGCAAATAGGGATTCGAATGGATCCTCGTCGTCAGAAGTGTTAGGTTTGAGAAGACCTTTGCTGTATGTCAATCTGACGCATTCATGGTTCTTCGATCCTAAAAATTGGGATGACAAACAGAGTATCTTTTCTGACTAATACTTGATTATAGAAGAACAAGTCTACTTGTTAGCAGCTACCGGTATCTAGCTCTAGTAGCTATGAATAGTCCACCCGTGTATACTGTACAATAGATCATTCCAGTTACTATTCTCCTTATAAATGTCTTGGTGCATACGAATTTTTCGTACGATGATCGTTAGAACTAGCTGGATAGCTCGATTTTGGAAGGCACTAAAACAAAATAAAATAAAGGTTACACAACGGAATGGAAACTTGTATTATAACGGACACGCCGTTGCTAGATTTGTTTTTGAGAGAAAAGATTTCTTCCGAACCACATCACCGCACCATCATTGAAAATTGAAATATCATCATCATCAGTACGAGTACACTAATGAATGAAAAATAAAAGATCATTGATTGCACTTGCACAATCTTATTTCAGCGCAGTCAAAAATAGACATTATCCCGAATGAAGCTGTCACGATCCACAATCACAGCATTTGCAGCAGTAGCAGCATCGCCACATTTTGCCAAGGCTTTCTCGTCAACTGCAGGTTCTGCGGCATCGAGCCGTCTAGTAGCGACTTCTTTTCCAACGAAAGCATTCCTCAAAACACACAATAATAGAATTAGTTCCACAGCCCTTCCCATGATATTCGACAAGCTTTTTGCATCACTTGGAGGCGGAGGAGGGTTCGCTGCCAAAATTGATTACGAAAAAATACCGTTCCCTGTACCGGAGCTTGCTTCCATAGCAATGGAAGGTAAAGCGCCTGAAGAGATTGAGAAAAATGGAAAGACATATAAACTAGCAAGTTTCGCTGGGGGTTGCTTTTGGGGTTTTGAATTGGCATATCAGCGTGTTCCTGGTGTAGAATTTACTGCTGTAGGTTATACTCAGGGGCCGGAGACTGAACCGAATTATGATGCTGTTTGCGCTGGGTAAGGAGTTGAGGCAATGACATCCATATACTATGCTGTTTTCGAAAAATCTTTTACTCATCAAGATTTGAATCCCCTTCTACATAACTTATCTTCACGTGTAGCGCTACTCGGCACACAGAGGCTGTGACAGTCCTCTACGACCCCGAGGAATGCAGATATGAATCTCTCCTAGACGTATTCTTCGGGCGTGTCGATCCCCTCACCGTAAATGGGCAGGGAAATGATCGTGGGACACAATATAGAACTGGAGTTTATTATCATTCGAAGGAACAAGAAGATATCGCCAAGTCGAGGTTCGCTGTAGAACAAGAAAAATACCCGAAGAGAAAGATAGCAACAGAGTGCTTGGCCGCGCTACCATTTTGGCCTGCTGAAAAGTATCACCAGCAATATCTTGAAAAGGGCGGCAGATTGAATTCTCCTCAGAACGCAGAGAAGGGTTGCACAGATACAATTCGTTGCTATGGCTAAATGTCCGGCTCGAGCTGCAGTCAACAGAGATAGAAAATATGATCTCCATTACGTGTATTATAAACCATCACTTTATGTATGGTCAGCACTTAAATAAAAAGTTAAGGTTTTCGTTTGTACAAAACTTTCACGAATTTATAATTATTAGCTGCCATAAGCATCTTACGTTGATTTTGACAAACTGCACTATGAGTACATATAAAGAAGTATTTTATTACATGCGTACGTGTAGTAAACTATATGATGCATCCCCATCAAGCCTGTTTGAAACGTGTAGTTCTATGCTCAAAGGCATTTTAGATTTTGATGATCTACCCGACAACAACTAACAAACTGCATTTACCATATTCAATGTGCTTTAATTTTTGGGAAAGAGAATCTCTTCAAATTGTTTCCACAAAATAGAGAACAAAATTCCTTGCATACCATTTGCCAAAATCTTTGTTTCCAAACCTCTGAAGAATAATCCACTCACACCACTCTCTGCAATGACATTCCTCACTACCTGAGGATAACTAATGGCCTCTGTACTAGCCTGCTTGTATACCTTTATAACACGGATGGAATTGGAACAGGTATCTGAAATGGCAGAAGCACAGAATCCCATCACAGCTCTACGTCCCAATTCTCCCATTTTTGTATCTTGTTTGGGAATCTTTTCTGAAAGGTAATTGTAGGTGAAGAACCAGGGGTAATGACCAACGAATGTAGCCGATGCTGAAGCGAGTGCTCCATGGTACAAAACAGTTGGACCAGATGCTTTAACCTTTGATACAACATTTGAAAATTTACCCGTAACCTGCATGGTAGTCTTGACTGTATCAATGGGCATGAGAAAAATTCTGAATCCAGCGGCTGAAGCAGATGCAGCAACTGTCTTAACACCAATGCTCATATCCTTAGTACTTTCGAGGGAGTTCATGAGAGTAAGGATTCCGGTATTTGCTGCAGTATCTCCAAAGCGAGATAGAGGTCCCTGAAACAAAGCAGGGAGTACTCCACGGTAGAAACGAGGAATACCACCATCGGCATAAAGAGTTTTGAGAGCTACTGGAAAAGATACTCCGTTTCTGTATTGATAATTCACCTGTGAGGTTTAAAAACGTTTGGACGGGACATGTTAAAACAAAATGACAAAGAATTTCAACTGCGTCATGACCTTCATGATGATCAGTGCGCATGCAGCACTGATTGACTTCATCGTGGTGTGACGAGCATCAACAATGGCATCTGGCATGTGATGAATAGAGCTCATTTTGGTGGTTTTTGAATCACGTCATCACGTCACAACTTACGGTGGTCCTCATCCACATAAGACAAGCAACGTTGGCTCCCATAGCACAGGCACCAGCAGTACCACCACGAATAGCAGACGCGGAAGCCTTCTTCATGATTTCATTGAAGCTAGGAGGTGTTTCGGTTTTATCAGACATGGTAACTGTTGGATACGTTTGACGAACGTGCAAATGAGTGTATTGGTGGTAATGGGATGGGTCTATTATTGAATTCTGAGCATTGCTTTCGTTTTAGATCCTAAGATTTTGGGTCATCTTTCCCTTTCCCACCACTTATTGAACATCCATCATGCGTAAAAATTCCGGAGGTGACGTGTTTGGGTTGGGTGTGCTGTTTGGGTTGTTTGGTTGGGTTGGGGGTGTGCTTTCTTTGTTTGTTTGCTCCGTCCGTCCGTCCATCCGCCTGCAAGTGTCCGTGTTCGGTAGGTGCTAGTCAAATCAAAAACAATTTCGAAGCGAAGCAAAGTTTTACTACCCGCCGGTATGTATGTACGGTCGGTACAGGAGGTACCGGTTTATATTGAATGATATGATACGATACTCCTCGTACGACTCCGAGAATACGGTACGTACTCTTAGATTTGCTATTATGAGAACCGTAGGTCAAGGTATGAAACGTTCTATTACTTGTTGCAAGCTTGTTGGGTGGAATTTCAGTCCAGCACTCAACATAATTCAACAATTTGATTAGAAGTAACATACACTACGAGTGAGTACCGTGGTGTACGTGTAATCTTTTAAATTTTCAGTTCTACAAGAGCTTGGAGAATTCGAGGAGAGAAAGATTTTTTAAAGTAATGTTTGTACGTACCCAGGCCAAGTAGCATTCTACAGTACAGTACAGGAAGTTCAGAATATCTGCAACCAGCTTGTACGAAGTAACATGAGTTGTAGCATGCATGGGACACACTAAATTTAGAAAAGAGAAGGAAAGAGATGACACACAGAGAGAGGCCGGTAAGTATCCAGGCTTCGCACTGACATAATTGTACCGATTGTCCTACCGTACTCTCGTACGAGTACATAAGAAATTGATAAACCACAGAAGTCTGCTTGTAATCTTCAGACGATCTCATTGATGTGTTCGAGGATATTTATTCAGGATAGAGTATA
>Ga0115005_10001606_pt1 | contig 18039 bp, 16 predicted proteins | sample ArcOceMetagenome_FD_87163 | JGI IMG/M metagenome (GOLD analysis project Ga0115005, IMG submission 87163) | Marine eukaryotic phytoplankton communities from Arctic Ocean - Arctic Ocean - Greenland ARC118M Metagenome | ecosystem: Environmental > Aquatic > Marine > Oceanic | place: Arctic Ocean... | reverse complement strand
TCGCTGCTGGTAACTTTTGTTTGATTCTCTGACTTGTCGGTTTCAAAGGCGGAAAGAGCTTTCAACATTCCATTCCATGTGACATCAAACCTAAAAGGATTGTAGCAGAAGTGTGTACAATCACCCTGGCGGTGGAGTTGCCGCAATATTGATTTATTTCCCTCCATTTCTATTATGCCCAGAAGGCACCATACAATAAAACGAAGGTTCTGAAGAGATTCTCTAGAATCATCATTACTCGCTGCATGCTTTTCGGTTATTCGTATTTTTGAATCATTCCATTAATCGTACTTGTAGTGCCCAGACAGAGGCTTGTCTAAATTGTTCCTTCATTATTCTTCATGAGGGGCTCTTTAGCACTTTCTCGAAGATGATATGATAATATCACAAAGTATGAACATCTAGCAACATAAAATTCGATTCTTCGCCATATAGATATGAATATAATTACAATACTTAAGCCTTGACAACGCTGTCTTCCTTTTCGACGGGAGCGCGTTCTACTTCGAAAGGTACAGGCATATTAACCTCCACCTTGGAATCTGAAATCATCTTACGTGCTTCGTTCTTGGCGGCAACATCACCCTGGTTTTTTGGTATTTCCACATATTCGAAGCTAGCTGGTTCGCCAAACAATGGCGTCACTGATTGTGGCAAAGCGATTCCCTCAGATATGCTGTAAGTGATGATAGACAAGACCATATCAACAGCAACAGTGGGTGGGAGCTTCAAAACAAAAGTCAGACCGAACACAATACGGCCGTACCATGTATCATGCTTATCATTGTTCGGCAATCCTGGCCACCCAGCTAAGAATCCTGCCCAAGTCTCCAAAGGCAGTCGGAAGAATCCATCAAAGAACCCGCGAAGTCCTTCCACCTTTTGTTTCATCAAATACTCTCCTCCAAAAACAGCAAAGTTTCTTTGCCGAATGTTTTCAGGCGACCACATTGCATTATAGGCTGATCCTGCTACCTTATCTAAATTCGCATTGCCGTCATCACTATCCAAAACGAGTCCATCTGTGATTGCCTTGGCAACAGCACCTGCTCCCATCATATTCCTGCATAAATTATATCCTGTACTAGGATGCACCATTGCCGAAGCACCACCGAAAGCAACAACCCTCTGATCCTTCGCTGGCAAAGCTCCACCCATGGGAATATAGCAAAACTCTTCCTCTTCAATATCCAAAACTTTAATTCCCAAATGCTCTAATCTGGTAAAGCACCTATCCTTACAATCCTGGAAACTCATTGCTGGCCTTGCAACCAAACTCGTCTCCTCGAAAAATATTTTGTTATCCTTTAGAGGCATGGCATACATGAATGTCGGGGCATTTTCTGCTTTTTGCAAAGAATCCTCGTCCTTGAAATGATCCGTACGGTAATCAAATAACGTCATGGCTTCTTTGTCATACGGTCCAACCTTTGTAGTGTCGGCAACATTTGTCTCGTCCACCGTGACTAATGCCCCGTACGCAATCTGAAATCCTGGAGGTAGTGATTTTTCCTTACTCTCTTTCAAGACAAGTTTCGTTTCATGTCCTGTACAATCTACAATCATCTTAGCTCTCACAGTCATATCTGCTGCTTCGGCACTTGTACCTTTCGCCTTCAATTGAATCGTAGATCCATCCTCATCGTGGACCAGAGAACCAGCCGGAGAATACAAATTAGGATTGATAGCTTGAGAGATATGATTGGCTTTTACGACGCGATAATCTCCTTCTTGGGAGAGAGCATCCTGCAGAGCATTCTTATCCACACGATAGTAAGGCCGATCGACGCGAAATCTCTCCGCGGTGGGGATATCAAAGGATCCACCAAAGTAGCAATCCGTCACTTGCCACCTACGATCGATGCAATTTTCGGGTAGTTTGTGATTAAAGGATTGTTGATAGAGGGAAGTGATGGACTGCCATTCGTCCTCCCATACACCGTAATTAGGCGGCCATTCTCGATCGTAGTTTTGGTCTGCAAGGAGCACGTCGAGGTTTTTGGAGAGGAGGGTTGCGATGCATCGTGCTGCTGGTCCTGATCCTAGAACTAACACGTCGCAGTTGTCGTCGTAGGTACCGGTAGATTGTGACTGTGTGCTTCCATTTTTAGTGGAGAATAGAATACTAGTAGTGCTCGCAGAGGAGGAGATGATTCTACCGGTATGTATATGGGTTGCTGAAAGGAATGCCGATGAGGATGGAACAGTGAAGGCATTGACCTGCCATGCCATCAAGGCGATCAGTGCCTGAGAAACACAGACCTGGTACCTCATTTTCAAATGTAATATGCCTCTTTGCTTGGACAAGTTGAGAGTATGTTATGTTCCCAGAAAGATGTAAACTAGTTCAGTGTTCCATTGTTTTCCTTCTTGAAGCAAATGCAAAGTGGTAAAAACGTCACACTTGATTGAAGGAAGATTCCGACTTGAACCCGCCACATTTGGAGAAGAAAACGATAAGAAAGGGAAAGGAAGACCACAACATACTTTTCAGGCCGCGAGCACAAACAAGCAAGCTCGCAAGCGGACAAACTAACAGACAACTCACAGCAAAAGCAACGCCCAGTCAACAACAAAAGCACAATGCACAACAGAACAAGCACTACACGACGAACTTACCTCCGATAATCTTAAATATTGAACCAATAATCAATTCCACAATGAACGTCGATACATATAAAAAAGAGAAATCAGGATATCCATCATCAATGGAGGAACCATCATCAGAAATTGTGCAATTGCGACAACTGGCACAGGAGGCAGACCCAGACCCAGATCCAGATCCCACAAAGACGGCAATGAAACGCACTGCAGAGGATATGCTAAATGATGGAACAGCTGACAACGATGTCAAAAGGATTAGAAGTAATCAGCCACAAGATTCCAATCATGATACGAATACGAGTATTGATCAAACCATATTATCTACAAATGTGCCTGAAACCACCAAAGACAGCACAGCTACAGCTGCGGGTGCTTCTAGTACTAACATCACCAAAAACCCATCGCCAGCGGTTGTGGAGGATATAACCCACAACAAATCTCAAACCAATTCAAGAGGTCACATGATCCTCTCCCCAAGCGCCAACCCGGGAGGAGTAAAAAGATGGAGATCCCACCGCATGGCAGAAGATTACATCAGCCTATGCGCCGATATGATGTTTCCCAGCACACACCTCGCTCCATTCGGATACGACGCTCCTTCAGGACAATACCCCATCGAATCTATCACCGCATTGAGTATCCTTACATCACCCCTTTTGAGACGTCCCACGGTGGTTGAGAAATGGTGTCCGTACGAGATTGCAGTGTTTGAAGCTGCGCTGGCGCTTTGTGGGAAGCATTTTCATCAGGTGCAAAAGTTTGTCAAGACGAAGAATACCAAGGAGGTGATTGAGTTTTATTATGTTTGGAAGAAAACGGCGCATTATAAGGTTTGGAAGAAGCAGTATGTTGCTCCAGAGGATGATGTAGATAGTGATAATGACGAATGAATGAACGAATGAATGAGCGTGTGAAGTAGGAAATGTGAAATGCTTTATAGGGACAGTATTGTAAGATATTAATGAAAATAGCTTGACCTCAAAGAAAGATATATTATCATTCAGAAAAATTCACGTTGAATTATTTGGGCAGTATCATCATCATTATTAGTAATAGTACGTGTACTACACGTAGTATGAAATATTTGTTTTATAAAAATAAGTTTTAATAATAATTATAATAATCAGTTGCTGTTGCCTGAAATGATTCCTAAAAATCCATGCACATTCCTCCTCAATAAGTAATAAATCACAGATGCTGCACAATTCTCATATGAAGCTGCCACCATGAATGGTGGAAGGTTGCCATGATTATGTGCGCCAGCCCATTTTGCATCCAAGGGGAGGCATTCTTCAATAAGTTCAAAAACTTTATCGCCTCCAAACTTTCGAAGTGAGCTTTCAAAGAATGTTTCGTCGCATTCCTCGTCCTTCAAAAATATACGGCCAAGTTCATCTGGATACAATGTCATATTGGTCTGCAGGATCGCGGAGAATTCTTTGAATGGGTCGATGGCGAGGACTCGAGATGAATAGCATGGGAAACAATAGATTACCCCATCACTTGCTAGAGCTCCACCCTTCCATTTGTAAATTTCTTCACCCAAGTCACCCCCCACGAGCGATGGCAATTGTTGTGTCTCGGGGTCAAATTTGAGTACACGATTGGCATTGTATGGAGGCCAATAAATACACTTATCAACTCCAATAATAGCGTCACCCCATCCCACTACATTTCCTGAATAGATTGGATCTCCAATCCAGGTATAGTTGTTGTTTGCTGTGTCAACCTTTAATACTTGACCAAATTCATTCGCAGCATAGATGTAACCATCACCACCCAATACACCATTCCCACACTCAAACACTTCCTCAGCTTCCTCCCCTACAGTAGATGTGGTGTCTGGATCTGCTGGATTATATTTGGCAATGCGTGTGGCATTCAAAGGTATTCCGTACACGCAATCATCATTTCCGACCACCGTTCCACTGTACTTGAACCTTCCTCCTATATCATCCCCAACACTGGAGAGTGAGTCATTATCGGGATTCAATCTCATTATGCGACGGGCATTGGACGGCATGTAGTAAATGTTATGGTCTTGGGCAAGTGCCCCTGATTGCCACAAGCCAGAACCCCTCTCTGGCAGCTTGATATCGTCGAGTGTTTCCACTGTGCCATCGATTGTATCAATCTTGAGAATATGATCGGCGTTATAAGGTGCACAGTAGATGCTGCCGGTGTTGGCTCGCACACCACACCTCCACTTGACTCCACCCTCACCGAGATCAGGTCCAATCTCTGTCAATGATTTGTCGAGGGGATTGAACTTGACCACACGTCGAGCATTGAAGGGAATACCATACAAAAATCCGTTCTTTCCATCCACAAAAGAAGACTATTTATCACGCCCTTGAATCTCATCACTAATGAGTGTTGTGAGGGAAGACTCTGTCATGATTTGTAATTAATTCAATGGCCAAGTATGGATATGTTATGGTCTCACCGCCTCGCAAAACTCGCTTACTTCAACTCGCAATCATGCATGCAGTGTCTTTTTAATTTAGTAGTCCCGCGGCGGTGCGGTGGTAAAATCCAGGAATGTAGTTGTAAAAAGGCCCCTTTCGCACATTTTTCGGACCGAACCCAATTCTTCATGGACGCAAACCTCAAAACCGACAAACGTCTATGATAATTACTAATTACAAACGTCGTCGTATCGTCTCCGACTGACTGACTCCGCTCTTTCCTCTCCCTCATTCACACTCCAACCTCTTCTACTACAACCCAGTCGTTCCCAGCAATCGCTTACTTTTTTTAAAAGTCTAGGTGGTTCTAGTTGCACCAAGCTTCTGAACCGTATTTAGTGTACACTTAGTTTAGCCTGATTTTTCATCATTGGTTTGAAAAGTGAAAGAGACAATGCCGCAGGTAAGCTGAGAATCGAATCAATCATCCCTTTAGAATCCTTATTTCTTTTTTAATCTCCGCTCAGCTAATATGGGTGTAACCCTACACGTATACACTATAATCAGTTTCCTCCACCCTTGGACCAGTCCTCCATCGAGATCTTAAACCACCTTGGCGAGGGATCCTTCGGAACAGTCTTTCGAGCCAAATTCAAGAAAAACAACTCAACAATATTCGCCGTCAAAGTTATCCACAACACCAACGATACCGAAACAGACAAAATGATGAGCGAGATTGATATTTTATCCAGGTGTGATTCCCCCTTTATTGTGGATTATATGGGTTGTTTCGTCACTCCGCCTGGGAAGAATGCGGGCGGCTTCGACCCCGACAGTTTATGTATTATCATGGAGTACTGCGACAGAGGGAGTATCCTGGATTTCATTGAGATTTCATCGGGGATGCAGTCGTGGGTGGAGGGGGAGGAGGTCATCCGGGCAGTTTGTGCCTCCATCGTTTTGGGGCTAGAGTACTTGCACGGTGTGGAGAATGTGTGTCATCGTGATATCAAATGTGGGAATGTGCTGTTGACATCGGAGGGAGAAGTCAAACTAGCCGACTTTGGTGTTTCTGCTGAATTGGGAAATACACTTAATAAAAGAAAGACTGTGGTAGGAAGTCCATTTTGGATGGCACCGGAAGTTATTCGTGAAAGCCATTACGACGGGAGAGCGGATGTTTGGTCATTGGGTATCACGGCGATAGAAATGGCGATTGGACAACCGCCGCATGCTAATTTGCATCCCATGAGGGCCATCTTTATTATTCCAACAATGCCATCGCCTACTGTTCCTGATCCAGATGCATGGAGTCCAGATATGCTGGATTTTATAGATAGTTGTTGTAAAAAGGATCCCAGTCAACGATGCGACTCCGCGAGACTGGCATCGCATACGTTTATCAAAAGGGATGTGAGTGAATTGCGAAAATTTCACGAAGATAGATCCACTTGGCGAGGTTCTTTTGGCAATGGTAAAAAGACTGCAATTACTATTGAGGAGAAAATTCGGCCTCAGTGTATGTTGGTGCTACAACGATTTATAAAACATATGAATATTGAATCCAATGATGATAAAAACAATTCCAAGAATGGGAGTGGGTTCCGGGAATTTAGCACTGATTTTGATGTGAATGGTGCCAATAGTTCAGGTGTTTTTGGTGATTATGGACCCGACAACACTCCTGATTTCTATTCAAGTAATGCCATGGAGCCAGCCACGCCGCCGCGTGGAGGTGGTGGTGGGGGCAGTGGGTTAGATAAGAATTCAAGGGGAAATCAGTCGCTAGAGAAAATAAACGAAATGCCAGAATGGAACCCAGCCTTTGATGCTGCTGGAGCTTTTACTGCAAACCCGGGTTCTGTGCCCTCCAAAACAAAACTAGAAGGGCTTTTCACTCCACAAGACGAAAAGTATTTACCGCCGAAACCGATTGAAATCGATTCTACCCTGGCAAATGATGAGGTCTTTATGAATGAATTGGAGAGGATGAGTAAGACATTTGAGTCAAAGCTTGCTACTCTTCGTGCAGCTCATGAGTTAGCTCAACAGCAACTTATTGCAGATGCTCAAATTCGTAACATGGTTCCTCTCGATTTCTCTAATCTTATGAAAAAGGCGGCAGAGAGAAGTCACTCTGAGATAGAAACTAGAAATGTAATAAAGGAATCTGCTCACTGTTCCTTTATCCCGGGTGTAGTCAGGAGCATAAGTGATGGTACCGGTATGGAAAATTTATCACTTGACTCCTCTTCGAAACAAAGCATAAACCGCCAGGGCTCTGACTATCACGACGCAGTTTCAATGACGCAGTCGGCGACAAGTAGTCATTCATCATCATATCATCAATCTTAATGGCTTACATTATTTTATCGAATCACGCTGCGGCTAAAGGATAAAAATGGACTGATGAAAATTCACGCTGCACGACCGATTCACCAATTGATGCTGAGCGACAGATTGATAACGACCGATTGTGCATAGTAGCTAGTCACAATCTGTAATCTCTCGAATCTAAAACTTATGTTTCATCATTACTTTACTAGCCATAAATTACATCCGCTACATCAATCCACCATGTCCGTCAATATCTTGTTTCCTTTCGTCTTACTTCTCATTATGCAGGCTTCCGGCACGTCTCATCTTGTGGTCGATGGAAAAAAGACCACCAGGAAAGTTTCTCGGGTGATTGCTTCACCTTCTCGTGTTAAAAGGAAAATGGATGATGCCTCCAAGCCTCCACACACTAGCAGCAAGGATCCATACGAGGAGTACTATGTCCTCAACTTTACATCCAGCACTAAACATCCCAGGAGTACCAAGAACCCCACCAAGAGTACCAAGAACCCCAAGAGCACAAAGAACCCAAAGAGTACCAAAAATCCGAAAACTACATCCGGCACCCCTGATGCAGTATTCTCAGGGGCTTCTAAGCAATTCTTAGGTGGAATGCAAGTTGCGATTGTTGCCACTGTCACGATCATGTGGTTCAACTGAGTGAAAGAGGTACCTGACCAATGGCATTGTTGCATCGTAGAATCTATACGTGTAGACCTAAATGAATTGATTGAAGAAAGCAAGTTGTTACAAAATTGTTTCTTATAAAGATTAAACAGATAATTAAACAGATATCTTGTTTGTGGAAATACACGTGTTATATTTGTACAGGGTTGATTACTCATGATACAGGTCATCTCACTCAGTCAAATCTACATTCCTTTTATCACATCACTCATCACTTGATAAATTGAGCCGACATTCACAATTCGTGTGGTTCCCTACATGTACGCTACTAGCTTCACTCCTCAATCATTTTTCGATTCCTCGACGAGCTTGATATAGGGAATACACCCAAAACAATATTCTACTCGAGAAGGCAGCCCCAAAGCCACAACCCTGCAATTTTCAAGTGCAACAATCCCGAGGTATCCTCCAAACCCTGCAGTAAAATGCCAAATAACATGGAATGTCATACCAAATAGATCCCCAGAAAATTTCTCAAGATACCAGTCACAGAAGAACATATCGACTAACCAAAACGGAAACCCTATACCCAAATAGCTGAAATTACTTGCCTGACAGAGTCTTCTAGAGACCATACCACCTTTGTGCGTTTTGAAAATTAGATGATAAACCAACCACACATGGTAAATACTCACAGCAGAGTAAGTGCAAATAAAAACCAAGTATAAATGCTGAAAGATGTAGTAGACAAGCGTATTGAACACCATCAAGATGGTAAGTAACAATGGGAGTTTCTAAGAGGGGTATACATATGAGTATGAGTATGATACGCGTATGTTGAATTAGAATCATGGCTTTAATATTCATATATTCGAGTGCAACTTACTGGATATTTCGGCTGTCCACGCGCCGATTCGAACTCAACTGCCATAAAGTTCATTATCGTCACTAAATATATCATTGGTAGCTCTGAGGGAGGGGAGATCATTTTGAGAAAAGTACAGTAATGTGGATAAACCCAAAGTTCCAATTTGAAATTACACGAGTAGCAACAGTACAACAAACTTACCATCGCTAGACTGGAAAATCCAATGCAGGGTTCCATGCAAACCAGCAGAGCCCACTCCAATCATCAGAAGTACAATGTATCCAAGAGTGTAACGAATTTCCTTTGTAGGATTTCCTTTCCAGAGGCCGATCACTCCAAAAAGAGAAATACCAGCTAGTGAACTCCATGTGTTGTGAAATTCAACCACATTATTGCTCTGGCCATAATTTGTCTCACCTGGATTCGATTCATTCGCATCAAGTACACGTAGACGATTCAAAAGTGAGAAACGTTCAAGGTTTTTAAATAGCAGAGTCTCATTGATTCAATATACATAATTGAATGCATTAAAAGTGTAATTAACGAATATATTTACACGCTTTTGAAAGCAAGAACTTACAGAAATCAATGCTACTAGTGTGCGGCAGCCAAAAACCTTGTTCGGACATCGTTCCAATGATTGATGCTGTGTGTAATGTACCGGTACGTGTGTGTAGGTGACCTCAAAGCTTTACAAAAGTGGGGCGGAAGTGGAGTGAGTTCGACAATTGCTTTCAGCTCCAAGTGCTTGAAAAGGCCCGAGGACGTGAATGTATGTGTTCATTCATTGTAACTTTCTCACCTTCTTACTGTACTCGTGTAGTTCCTATGTTGATGTTCGTTTTTGTAGTTTCAAAGATGAAGTTACAAGCCCAAGTACGGTACCGTACGGTACACTACGTTCTACTGTGTACCAGCTAAAATAATAGAACCAGAGAACTGGACAACAATACATACCGCCGGTTAGGTTACCAACAACAGACAATAGCCAACAACCATCACTCAATCAACAATCAACAACACATTCCAATTATACCAGCATCTCCTTCAATTCTGCTCAATGATCATGATATTCACATTGTCCACCCTCCTTGCATCCCTCAAGAAATTTCGTGAGGAAGTATCCGAATGTCCCATCTGCTTGGAACCCTGCACCGACACGCTCGTCAGCCCGAAATGCAATCGTCGCTTCTGTGGTAAATGTATAAAGGAGAGCTTACACAAGTGCAATCATGAATGCCCAACCTGCAGGGCTCATGTTCCAACATATATCAAGTAACGGAAAACACTATGATTATCTGGGAAGATGGTGCTGTGGTATTAGAAAGGCATATGAAATCATGAAAGAGGGAGGGATATCGAAAGAGTATAGGCTTTCTAAAGGTGACATTAAGCGCCTTGAGAATGCAGGATTTGAGTGTAATCACCTCCGTAAGAAATTCACTCGTAATTTTGATGCCTACTTCAAGGATCTCATGGCGTTCAGAGCAGAGTTTGGGCACTTCAATGTGCCTCTATCAAAATCAAGAAACAATGAGCACCTTTATCTGGGAAGATGGTGCAGTAATATGAGGCTGTCTTACAAAACTATCAAACAGGGAGGTATAACACGTCGGTATACACTTAGCAAATCTGACATTAAGCGCTTTGAGAATGCAGGATTTGAGTGGGATGTCCGCAAGGCAGGCACTTGTATTTTTGATGAGCGCTTCAAGGAACTCATGGCGTTCAAAGCAGAGTTTGGGCACGTCAATGTGTCTCAATCAAAATCAAGAAAGAATAAGCACCTTTCTCTGGGAAGATGGTGCTGTGGTATTAGAAAGGCATATGAAATCATGAAAGAGGGAGGGATATCGAAAGATTATAAGCTTTCCAAAGGTGAAAATTTAAGCGCCTTGAGAATGCAGGATTTGAGTAGATTCTTTCTAAGAAACTTCCTTTCGATGAGCGCTTCAAGGATCTCATGGCGTTCAGAGCAGAGTTTGGGCACTTCAATGTGTCTCAATCAAAATCAAGTGACAAAAATCATTATGATTCTCTGGGAAGATGGTGCTGTGGTATTAGAAAGGCATATGAAATCATGAAAGAGGGAGGGGTATCGAAAGGCTATAAGCTTTCCAAAGGTGAAATTAAGTGCCTTGAGAATGCAGGATTTTTTCTGCAGGCTATCGTAATTTTTTATGCACTCCTCTTCAAGGAACACATGGCGTTCAAAAAAACGTTTGGGCACTTCAATGTGCCTCTATCAAAATCAAGTGACAATAACTACTATTCTCTGGGAAGATGGTGCTGTGGTATTAGAAAGGCATATGAAATCATGAAAGAGGGAGGGATATCGAAAGACTATAAACTTTCCAAAGGTGACATTCAGCGCCTTGTTCACTGGCATTAAATAAAATAACATTAGCATCTTGATAGATCATTTTTATTCCATCTGTTGGTGTTTCTTTTCTTCTTCATTGCTGATTTTGGTACTTTGCCTACTATTGATCCATCATTCAGCCACACTTCTCTTTTTACTCGACCAAACCCAAAGAATTCAACAGATACAATCCTCTCTCTTCCGGAATTCAAATTATTTTGTGAATTTATTTAGCTCCACATCGGGGAAACAAAAGTCGCAGGTTTTTCGACGATCTTTTCCTGCTGGGTTGGTATTTCATATTAGTGTAAAACGGACGACGAACAAACTACACTCTCACAAGTTCACTTGTCACCAATCAATAAAAAATCCCGGCGGCAGAGCTTGCAACTTGCAAGAAAAAGTATCCAGTTCATCTGTCCTCCTAAAGAACAATTCTTTCATTATTGAACTAATTAATTACAACGATCAACAATGGGAAAGAGAAAAGGAGCTGCAATAAGAGCCAAGAAGCGTGCTGACATCGCAGCAGCAGAGCTTGTAGATCAGACTTTACAGAAGCAAGAGTCATCAAAGTTCGAAGCAAAAGACGATGGCGAATTATTTGTATTAGACACAAAGGCAGACGGGCGTATGGGCGATGTTGGCCTGGAGACGGAGACCAACAAGAGAAAATCAACTGACAAGAAAACAACTGATTTGAATGTCAAGCAGAGTAAGAGAAATCGTATATCGGCCAAGGATGAACGTCAGATCAAAAAGATTATGAGTCGCCATTCCAGTGAAGCAATTGTGTCTCTAGCTGCAGGTCGCAAGAAAAGATTGCAACAAGCCAAAAGAATGAAACGCATTGCTGGAACAGCAACCGCCTCTTTTGATCTTTGGGATGAAAATGCGCCTGAAAATGAAGAAAAGAAGGTTCTGCCATTCATTACTGGTGCTGCATCCATGGGTGGTACCGCTCCCCTTCGATTTCATTCTGTAACCAAGCATTCGTTGCGCAAGGATGTTCAGCAACCTGCAAAGCTTTCAAAAAGACAATTGGACGCTAGAAGACGTGCTGAATCAAGTGCACGTAATTCCATCAAGGTTGAACCTGCGCAGCCAGGTCAATCCTATCGTCCCGATGAGGAGCAACATCAAGACGTCATTGGAGAAGCTCTTAGTATCGAATTGAGAAGAAAAGAAGCTTTGGATTATAGAAATGCTCCAGTTGGCGGTGGAAAAATGAGCGAAGAAACATTAGCTCTCCTTGTTGGAAGTAGTGATGAAGAAAGCAGCGATGATGAAGATGATGATGTAGAGATGACAAATGTGCGCCATAAGCGGAAAGAAAAGCTGACTCGTGCACAGAGGAATAAGCAAAAGCGTGTCAAGGCTGAAGCATTTTTACTGCAAGAGAAACGGAGCAAAAAGAAGCATTTGAGCCAATTCGATTATTCCAAAACAGTTCATAAAGAATTGAGGAAAGAAAGCACAGCCCAGATTGCGAGGAGAGAAGAGATAAATGCTCTTAAAGCAGAGAAGAAGCTCATTCCTCTTGGTGTCAACGTTATTGCTAAACGCTCAGAAATGGACCCAATCAATGCTCCATCTCTTCCAGTTGCACTCACTGATGAATTGAAGGATGGTAGTTTGCGAACAGTGAAGCCAAAGGGAAGTCTCTTGACCGACCGAATGGAGAGTTTGATTAGCAGAAAGATGGCCAATAGGAGGGCCACCAGCAGAAAGCACACTGTGCAAGGAAAGAGGAGAAAGAACGCGAAAGGTGGTAAGGGAAGAGAATTCATGTTAGCTTAAAAATAAAATGGCTACTTTTATCAATTTTTTAGGAAATCAATTACTTCGTCAATCACAACTTCTGCAGTGTCTGGATCAAGGTGAAAATGATGGCTGCCAGGCAGCTTCATGAGTTTCGTAGGCTGTAGCAGATTCGTGACTGCTTCATTAGTCCAAGCTTCCTCTGGCCATCCATCATCAGCTAGAATCAAACACGTAGGACATTGAACATCTCTGTAGAGTGCTTGAACTTGTTCTTTCGAGAAATACGAGATAGAAGGCCACGTGAGACGAGCATCATGTCGAAAGACAACCTTGCCTTTGTATTCATCCGTCATTTCTTCTCCTCCGGCTTTGGAAATATTCAGAGATGGCAGCGTGCTCGCTGGAATAGTTGCTCTGTAAACGATTGCAGCTGCAGCTTCTGCACTGATGTACTGATCACCAGGTACAAGTTCAGCCGTTTTCTTCCGTGCTGCTATTGCCGTGTCTAAATTTTCGTAGGTTTTCTTTCTACCGCCCCCATTGCTTGACCTATTTCCCGGATCCTGAGCAAAGAGAGTCTTTGTTGACTTCAATCGCCGTGTTATTGATTGACGTATATGCCGTGATATATCATCAGGGTTTCGCGCAAGAGGTCCTGCGCCTTCAAGTAGAACTATTCTGGAGCACTGTTCAGGAAAAGCTGCTGCATAAATCATCGCGATTGCGGCTCCCATTGAGTGCCCAATAATTGTAACGCTGTTATTGCTGGGTTCTTCTAGCCAATTTAAAAATTCAAGACTTTCACTGACATAATAAGAATACTCGGAAATCAGCTGCAGGGGACCATCCAAACTTTTATGAGCACTGAAACCGTGACCAGGAAGATCAAGAGCTACAATCTCAGCATTTAGTGCAGAGTTGAGCTTCGGCGCCAACAAATTGAAGGATGCTGCATTATCAAGCCAACCATGGAGCAATATTATGCGTTCCTTTCTTGAATCATCTCCTGTGTCGTGGAGAGGTGACCAATGTCTGGCTGCTAATTCAATTCCGTCTGAACACGGAATGATCAAATCTTTTCCTACATTCATTGCGATGGAAAAATATCGGTTGGTGATTGGCCTGGAGGTTGATAACAATGTTAATGCTTTTGGCAAAAGCATCAGGGCAGGCTATTGTATGTTTCACCAGCTCTCGGTATCAATTTGATTACAGATTACAGCTTGGTACAGCAGAGAGCAGAGCAGATCGTACGGTACCCAACTTACTTCAATCAATACGTCGTTGTTCTTGTTGTTTTCTGTTCTGCTCTCTATTTTATGTTGTTCCCTACCCTTCTCTTTCTTTCTCATTAGTTTTCATCTTTTTAGTCCCACATCAGTAAAAAAGAATGCATTTTCAATCGCTCAATCCACATTTTTCTTGATCTCGCCAGAGAAAGCTATCGCCAGCCAGCCAGCTTAGCTTGTTCGTTACAAGTCCAACGAAGTACATACACTTAGTATCTTGCATTCTTTTTGTTTCAACTTGTGAAATCTTCCACATTTTATTTTTAAGCCATGGCATCTAACCCTATCTACGGAATTTGTTGGTTGATCCTCTTGTTCTTTCTCTCATGGCCTGTGGCATTTTTCTGTTCGGCATTGTGGATTCTTTTCATGGTAAGAGAAAAGTTCATTTTCCTCTTCATCGTTATTTATTCTGCTTGTATGCTCAACTTTCCGCCATGGTTCAACCCTTATCTCGACACTACGTATAGCCTTTTGAAGCATGTTTTGACTGTTGCAGAGACATTAACAAGTCGTTGGAAAATTTTGTTACCTGGCCGAAAGAAGTTGGAAAAGCCATTGAAAAATGTAGCGCGTCGTGCCCTGCCCCGTAGATTGTGCACTTTGAATGAAGGAATGAATGTAGTCGTCACATGAGGTGTGTGGGCTAGACATGGGTACGACAAAGGATATGTGTACAGCAAGAAACCTTGCGAACAAGCAGAGAAGTGAAAGTTTGGTAATATTATAAATATACATTCTGGATGTATTGTTTTTAAAATCCAAAAACACGGGGGGCAGAATGAAGTCAATAGATCACGAAGCAAGTTCAAGTTCAATTCAACTCCGAAAGGAAGGATTTACAGGCCGCGCCTTATATTGTCTTGAGAGTGTGCTTTCCCTTTCCTGTAAAAACAATGCTTCGAAGGATTTTCTTTCAGAGAACGCTCAGATCTCAGATCACTCGTCATGTCATGACGAGTTTGGCTGTAAAAAGAATATTTCCAAGAATTTATTTCAGGGAAAGCTCAGTTGTCATGACAAGTTTTGAGAGAATGTTCGGGTTCTTGGGAATGTTTCCAAGAATTTCAGAGAACGCTGAGAAGATCACGTCACTCGGTCAGAATTTCAGAGAACGCTCAGAAGATCACGTCAGTCACTCGGTCATGTCATGACGAGTTTTGAGAACTTCCTATTGCAAGTTTGCCTCTTCCTAATCCTACAGCTCTATGTATAGTTAACTACTAGAGACGAAACTATTCACATAATTATCTCACGTCTCTTCATTCTATGTAGAGTTGAAGTGAACTAGTAACTTCAATCAACATTTGTAATTCGCAATCCACAAACGAGCAGAAGTCACAATTTTAGTTGTCATTTCTTGAAGATTCTTCTCCGTGTACTTTCATTTCCAACAGGATGTTATGAAAAACAAATTTATGCTCGTTATGATTCTGTCGGGTTGGGAACTTCCCCCTTCCCCCCTCAATACTTGCTTGCAAGTTTGCCTACAGTGCCTCTTCCTAAAATCCTACGGCTTCACAGAATTATCTCACGGTTCTTCAATCTATTGTATGTACGTACAGAGTTGAAGTGAACTACACTGTAACTTCAATCAACATTTGTAATTCGCAATCCACAAACAAACTGAAGTCACAATTTGAAATTTTAGTGACATTTCTTGAAGACTCTGCAGACAGAGTCTCTACAGTACCGTTTCCCTTCCAACAGTAAATATCAAATTTTTAATTATGCTCTCGGTCATGATTTGAGATTTTACTCTACTGTCGAAGACTGCCATTTTTAACGCTGACATTATTCTTAGGTCATAAACGTGTGTTCTTCTTACACACGGAGAACGATCCATGGAAAGAAGAATTGTGAAGAACGATGTTGAAAAAGAAGCAAAAAAAGAAGCCCTCTGGTGACAGACATGTAAGGAGGATTCCAGTAAATCAGTGATTGCGGATAACTTACACCATTCTATCACTTTTGAAGTACGATTGCAGTTCGTAAGCGGCCAAATTGAATTTGCGATTGAATGAAATTTGGCGAGGATTAACTAAAAAGTAAGTGTGTACTGTAGAACACATCTTTATCAGTGTCATCTGAGTACAGGTTAAGAAAGGATTCTAACAAAATCACTGTGTTCTTCACGTTGGTTGGTAGAACTTTAAAAAAACTCTTCGCCTTGCTACTTACTATAAGCTCATGGAGAATCTTCAAGAAACTGACTTTTTCGGTGATTCTGAGAATGAGCGCCAATCACAAATGTCAATGGCCGACTTTACACCTCTTAGTTCGGAAGAAGACTATGGCGTTATGGTCACCCGAAGCACAAGAAGGTCGACTAAATCTTCTCCAGGTCGCCGCAAGAAACAAGGCCGGAAACTTCGTAAAGAGCGCCATGTTATCCAGCACGATTACCATGATCATGCCTTTGACCCTGTTGATTTCGATGATTACGTCCTTGACTGTGATCCTGGTTGTGCATTGAAGAAGAAAGGTGGTGTTGGGACTCCATTCCCCCTGAAACTTCATGAGTTGCTAGAGAAGGCAGAAGAAGAAGGTTTGAGTGAAATTGTGTCCTGGCAACCTCATGGAAGAGCTTTCGTCGTTCACAAGCCCAAGGAGTTTGTAGCAGGGATCATGCATAGATTCTTTCGACAAACAAAACTGACCTCTTTTCAGCGCCAGTTGAACCTTTACGGCTTTAATCGCCTTACTAAAGGATCAGACAGTGGTGGGTACTATCATGAGCTATTTGTGCGAGGTCGTCCACATTTAACCAAGCGCATGGTAAGGACCAAGATCAAAGGTACAGGGTTCAAGGCAGCGAGCAATCCAGCATGCGAGCCAGACTTTTATCACATGGCTCCAGTAGACTCTCCACGCCCTCCTATGATTGGTTCCACGCCCATCGGCGCAACCATTTCTAATGACGACGAGTTACCTTTTGTTTCTCCCAACGATATTTCCTTTCCTACTCGGACTGGAAAGCAGTTGCCCTCGTTATCGGCTTTGTTCGATGCAAGAAGCTGTGATAATAAAAATCCTCGAGCACCAGGAGGTCATAAACCATTTTTAGGAAAGAGAATCAACCCCAAGCGTGTTAAATTAGGGAACCAGTCTTTCCAGTACATGGAGCACATGGAACCTCCTGAACCTCTTCCGGTAGTGTCCTCTGAAGACGGCGTCTCCCGTCATAATACGAGTACTTCCAGTGACGAACAGAATCATATGATCGCTATTAGCCCCACAATTTTCGATAGTTCTTTCTATGACGAAAGTACTCATACGGAATTCGATAGTCTTCCCAAAGAAGTTGACCCCTTGTCTGTCTTTCTAGCTGAAATTGGCAATGACTTTGAAGACGACATCAATTTTGGTGCTGGCAACACTGTTGCTGAGGTCTAAGAAATTCACCCCCTTGCTTTAAGAAGACGCGTCAGCGGACCTGATTGGTCGTGACCGTTTCCCCTCATTCATAATATTCATTTGAACCGATAGCTACATTGAAGGGTCAACAGTAATATTTGCTGTTTTTTCAATCATTGATTGGCAATCAATGGCGACCCTGCCTTTACAATTCCATAACATATTTTCGACAAGCTATAAAAATAACGGCTTGTTTTTGCGATTTGAGTGTTTTCTACATAACCTGAGTTGAGTATGCACGACGTGATCCATTGCTCAATTTGAAATTGTCTCCTTGAGAATCCCCCCCCCCCCCTCCCATCCCCCCTCTCAAAAACCTTTTACAAGGCGCTTGCAAATACTGTCATAATCTGTTCATCCCCG
>Ga0115005_10001603_pt1 | contig 18042 bp, 17 predicted proteins | sample ArcOceMetagenome_FD_87163 | JGI IMG/M metagenome (GOLD analysis project Ga0115005, IMG submission 87163) | Marine eukaryotic phytoplankton communities from Arctic Ocean - Arctic Ocean - Greenland ARC118M Metagenome | ecosystem: Environmental > Aquatic > Marine > Oceanic | place: Arctic Ocean... | reverse complement strand
AGAAAGAGTCTGAAGAGGCTGATACAATCATGAATGATATCCAAATCCAACTGCGCACAATTGCCAGAGTTCTCCCACTTCCAGTAGTTGCTCATAGCAAAGCTTTGAAGAGCATGATTTTTGCAGAGAAACCTTTCACACTTTGGGGTTTTGGTAAACTAGACCGTATGGATGTTGCCACTTTAAAAGAGGACTTTTACGACCCATGCCTAAATGATTCAGAAAAAAACAATGATCCAATGTTTGATGAGATGATAGCAAGGAAATCTGGTGGCCAGCAAATGGGGTTGGACGATTTTGTGAGAACATCTGAAATGGTCGCAGGGAAAAAAGCCTTTTCCTATGATGAGGATATGGCCCCAACTAATTTTACTGCCTTTACCTTTAGTGTGATGCAGAGATTGCTTCAATCCAAGAATTCGCCGCTGCGTGCAGAGGCGCTTCAGCGGTTGGTGGAACTATACCTGGTTGAGAATAGCAATCCTGCTTGGGCAGGCGGTGAGTTCATGGGGTTATGTATCAATATTGCAGCAGGAACAGGCAAGTATGGCACTCCGAGAGATCCTGAACAGATGAAGAGAGTTATTAGATCTCCGAGAGGTGTTGGAATGATTGTGAAGGAATTAGTTAATTCTATTGGTGAGCCTGGCACACGATTTCAAGAAGCTCTGCAAAATATTTCGCCCGATGAATGGAAACTCCAAGAATCAAAGAATATACACTGGGTCGTTGTTGTTTATGTCCTTCCTGTAATGGACGATAAACTCCTTGGAGCAGAAAGAGTTGATCATACTGGTACTGTAACGAGCATTCTTTCAAATCTCTTTGACGCATTTACTTGTGTGACAGATTTTTTCAAATCAGGGGAAGTGAATGCTCTGGACCAATACATGACCGCCACTGCAGCAATTGTCGCACCAATGTCAAAGAGCGCGTTTGGAAACTTCGTTTGTCGAAAGTATTATTCTCAGGAAAGGACCCTGCAAGATCAGGGTAAAGCCTGTACTAACAAAATGATAATCAATGATCTAGTTGAAATATGGGATGGGCTTGGAATGAGGAAACGTGCTGCGTATCGATGGGAAGTTCTACCCAAGAAGACGCAAGAAGAACTCGAGTCTCGGGGTAAACTAGCCCCAGTCAGTAGGGTCGATCTCTTCAAGAACGACGGAAGCAAAGTTTTCCGAGATGATCAAGGTACGAAACTTCCAAAAAAGCTTCCAGAGTGCGAAATGTGCCAACAGAGAGAAGGCTTTGGAGTTGAGTTGTTCAATTGCACATGTAAGCTCGTTACCTACTGTGGGAAGGAATGTCAGAAGAAACATTGGCCTTCGCATAGACAGGTTTGCAGAGAAGCCCGCCCTGTAACAAAATAGAGGTATTAAAATGAAAGAAGTTCAACGTATTCTGCATACTTTGCACTGGCACCAAATTTGCCGCAGACGGACTGCTTGTAGTTTGTGCTTTTAGAATTTGTGAGCTACTCAGGATGACAATGCCGGAAATACGCCATAAAAAGATTTCCAGCTTTATGTGTTGGTCGATGGTTGTTGGTTGATGAAACGAAAAGAAGCAAATGTTGTCAGTTGTCAAACTGAATGAGTCGAATCGAGCCCGTCAAACCTTAAAGCACTCCGTTAATTATACCAGTAATAGTTAGTACAATGAAAGACAATATGCGATCTATATCTGTTGCTATGCTGACATTATCCTTTGAACGATCGTCAGCCTTCTCTTCTGTTTCTGCTCCTTCTTCGACACATCAAAACGCTAACCTGTATCATAAAGACTATCGAGGATCTATGATTCCATTCATGTCAACATCTGACAATGAAAAGCAAGATCATGAGAAAGGAGAAATCAAAATCTCAGATGGAACGCGAAGAAATCTTCTTCTTCAAGCAGCTTTTGTGGTTCCTTTCCTTACACAACAACCTGCATCTGCACTCAACGATGATAATATCCTCGAACTCGATCAGAAAAAGGTTGTTATGCAAATGAGCTCCCAGAATATGCCACAGAAATATGCTTCTACTTCGACAGCGAGTACAAGTACGAGTACCAGTTCAAGCATTGCAGGAGCGACTAGTGATACTTCAGCACTTGCAAAATTACCATTGGATTTGGATGTGCTCACGGAAACTGAACTCAGACGCATTGCTGTCTTTGAAAAGGCGGCTCCTTCTGTAGTCTACATTGATACATTTGTTGAACGGAGGGATGTCTTCTCGACTAATGTTATGGAGGTTCCAGTCGGGGCAGGTAGCGGGTACGTGTGGGATGATAAAGGTCATATTGTCACTAATTGTAAGTACACTCACTATGCGTACACGTACTTGTTGCAGTACACGTACTTGTTGCAGTACACGTAAGCAGAGCAGATTCTTGTGTTATCATTTTTGAATTTCCTCGTGCACTACAGAACTAACCTTTTGGACATTTGAATTTGCAGATCATGTGGTAAGGTCAGCTCAATCTACTTGTTTCCTTTTTGGGGTATCTCTTTTTCACAAAATGACTTTGTGGAGAGTGCCTTTTTCATTCTTGACCGACCAAATCTCACTTGTTTCATGATTAGCTTATGCCATTGGAAACCCTTTCGGGCTCGATCATACGCGTACGGTTGGAGTGGTGGGTGGTATTGGCAGAGAAATGAAGAGTCCTGTTGGGCGCCCTATTACCACTGTGATTCAGACAGATGCAGCAATTAATCCGGGGAATTCAGGTGGGCTTAGACATAAGTATTCACCTATTAATTGGTTCTCATCCAGTGACTCTGACACTCCCGCTTCACAGCACCGCCAGGCCTATACGCTCAATATATCAGAGCTCACGAACATCTTGAAGAATTACTTTGATGAGTATTTACAGAGCGAATTTAAAAATTCATCTGGGAAAACTATCTATGCACCTTTCAGCCATGTATCTCTCTCCTCTCTAAGTGATCGCAGACTAGGTGCAGCAATAGACCGCGTTTCAATGGACGGAATCATAAATTCACAGTCGGCGATTGATACACTACTAGATATGGACCAAGTTATCGGAATGGATTTTGAAACGGGCCCGGACGTTGAATTGATCCTCATCCGTTCCGGCGCTCGCTTCAATCCAAAGTACATTCTTTCTAGCCGCAGTAATACGAGTAGTAGCGCTGATGAAGGCGACTTGCTTTTTGAGAATCGCGGAGCTACCGAAGAAATGGAAGGAGTTCCAAAAATGCCATCTCCCATGATGAATGTTTTGAGGGAAAGAGACGAGAGAAATTTTGCATTCATTCCCTGTAAGCAAAGGCGCACCCGAGCCACACCAAGTTGTAGAGAACAACAATGTCACCGAAGAGGACAAGACACATGCCGACATCATTGATGATGACATTAATTCGTCCCTATCAGCATACGCAAATGGAGCTGGGATTTCAAATCACTTTAAGAGCATGGTTGATAAGACTGATGATGGTGGAAGTGTTAGCAGCTATGAGACTTATGGGTTTTCATTCGATGTGCAGACTACAGTATTGTTGCAAACAGCACTAAGTATGGGTATTAGAAGAATGGGTTGACTCACTGTTTAATCGGAATCAACTGTACTCTCTGTTTTATAAACCATCTGCAGTAATAAAATGCCACAGTGTAAAAGAGTTTTAAGTTTTATCTGTTTTTTATAGCAAACCTTGGCGAATGGCATAGAAAACATCTAGAACCAGAGTCAAATCGTCAGAACGTTCTTGGCGTAATAATACAAAAAGAATTGTAGACCAATGACAAGAAAAAAAAGGTGGCTCTGGCAGGAAAGCCAGCATAGAGGTTCAAAACACCTCCTTCTTTACTCAACAAATCATCGAAAATGGGCTTCCAATCCGCCTTGCCTTGATCATCTTCTTCATCGTTCTCATTATCTGTCTTCTTTTTCTTCGAGGAAGTTAACGTCAAGATGAGATCAGCTGGATGCGAAACAAACGCACCAGCTAAACCTGCCACAGCACCAGACACCGCCGACACGCCCAATCCAACAGCACCAGATCCTACCAGTATTGGTTCAGTGATTTAAGGCTGGGAGTTGACCAGTGTAATCAGAAGTGTAGCAACCGTGTCGAAGGCCAAGAACTTCATCACTGCGAACGGAAGCTCGCGTGATACAATGGGTAGAAACCCAGAGAAAAGAGGCGCAATATCATCCTTTGTGATATCTGTCAACTTTGTCATTTCGCCACTATGGAATACAGTTGGAGCTCGCACTTGGCGACCTGATTTCGTTGTCTTTTTCGACTTTTCTTCTCTCTTTTCCACCAAAAAGTCTGAAAATATTGAAAGCACTGGCTTGGCCTCCACATATTCAATATCCCATACTGCGAACTCGAAGAATCTCAAAAGGAGCTGCGGCAAGACTTGCGAGGACACACACAACCCCCGCTGCTAAGAGGAGCACAATTTCCCCACCCGAACCCCCACTTGCACCGTCACCAAAAAATATCTCAGAAAAAGAACGACGGAAAAGTTCAGTGGCCCCGAATCCAAACGACCCAAAAACAACAGAGGCCCTTATTTTCCACTCTATTCTAATGCATCTCCATGCATTATTTTCCAACAAGGCATTTACCAAAGAGTTATCCCCATTCCTCATGTTCGACTACGCTCCACCCAAAGATTTCTTCTCCGTGAGAGGCATCAACCGTCGTGGTGTAGGACAACACCCCCATCGCGGCTTTGAAACCGTCACCATTACATTCCAGGGAGAAGTCGAAAATCGCGATTCAGATGGTAACACTGGGGAGGTACACGTAGTGCACGCACAACTTTTCTATAACCGTGATAAACGCATTTTCTATTTTAGATCAGCACCCTGTGCGTAGTGCTCAGTGCCCCATATTCAGCGTCAAGGTTCTAAATGATCATTCGTTTCGATTCGCATCGTATATGCAAGGGATGGGTTGTTTTCAAATTCAGCTTTGCTATTGCTCACACAATTAGCTGCTTCATTTTGCTCAATAGAAACTCGTTCCACTTGATGACGAAACCGTTCTGATAGAAATTCACGATCCGTTGTCTTTTCTCTACACGGAGACTTTTTACGATCCTCTTCCCACTCCAGAACTTCATCATCCTCAAACTGTCGATCGTATGTGACAGCTTTCTGAAGAACTTTTATGCCGTCCAAGTTGACTTCACCGAGTTCCTTAAGTGCAAGATGTGTCCACAGTAATTGCGACCTCGACCTTTTCCTTGTTGGTCGCCCAGTGTTTCCATTCGGATTTAGACCATTGCCATGCCTGAAACGATCCTTATCAAGCCTCACCTTCTCTGTTTCAAGTCTTGAAGTCAATCTTTCCAAATCACTCAGGAAATCAATTGGTTTCATGAAATGAACAGAGTTTGTATTGCAGGCATGGACTTTATTCATTGTACTTTCACACCTTGCAATGAGACCATTGTCAGAAGTTACTACAGCAACATTCTTTTGGAACGATCCAACGTCCCTCGCTAGAATATCATCTGCTTTCAGGTAGGACCCTGCGAAGATGATACCGATTCCTCCATCGGGGAGATAATACCCGCACTGTTCCGAACCATGATCTACAATGATTGATACTTTGGTTTCAAGGTTGTACAACTTTGTCCACAACGTTATTCGCTTCAACATTTCTCGATGCGAGAGATGAAAGAATGCTTTACCCCTTACATTTTCCAAATCAATCAGGATAGCTGCATCGTTTTGGAGGCACCACTTGAGATTCTTGTTGTGAAGTTTCAGAGTACTATTACTCGTAGTAGTAGCAACATCAGTTGTTGGTGTTGTTGTGAGTGCAGCAGAACTTCTTCGTGGAGATACCGAGGAAGAAATTGTGTTGTGTTTCGTTGCCAGTAGTGAAATAGTAATACCTAAAAGGTTCATTGAGAAGTACCGATTGATATTAATATGCTAGCTAGTTAGATCAAGCATGTGATTTGTTGTACCACAATCATCAATTTTTAGCAAGCACCACAGCCATCATCAGCCATCATCAGCCATCAGCCATCATCAGCCATCAGCTACCATACCGGTACAGAGATCAGTAGTGGTGGTGGGTGCCATTAAAAGATCTATTCTGATTTCCCAAATAATCCAACACGGACTGTCCACTTTTAACGGTTGTGAATTATGTCACCCAATCATGTCTTTCAAAAATCAAAGTGAAGAGTTATTGAAGACGAAAGGAAAGAATGTCCCTCTTCTTATCTCATTGCTGCAAAGACAAGTCTCACCCCGTTCTCACTCGCCAAAGAGCGACTTGGCGCATCCTCCAAAATGTAGCAGAATTTGAGGGAGGAGATGGTCACCAAGAAAAGGCATTCCTAGTTTTGATAACAACGCAGCAATCATGTCTGGCATTATTTGTCCATGCAAGAAGTTGAACCATTTAGTTTATCGTATTGACAGCGAACTCAAACACTTGCGATAAATCATCGTTGCTGATCCCAAGAGCCGTCCTAAAGATATCATATAAGAAGAACTGACCAGATATAATTGCAGATGCCCAAATACATCTGCTCCCCAGTCCTCGAAACAAGCTCCCAGCACCCTCTTTCTCAATCATGTCGGTCACAGATGAAAATCCAAACGAGCCACTCTTGTTCTTCGAAACATAAGTCAAGACAGAATCTGCAGGCTGGCTCACCACTGATGATAGGGCTCCACTCAAGGCGCCTGCAACAAGAGTGACTCCCAAAGTTGTAACTGTAGCATCTCGCAGGAAAGGCCAAGTTATGAAGAAGGCTTCGGTAGCCTTTTCAAACGCTAAAAATTTGACGCTGCCAAAAATCACTTGACGAATCATGAGAGATGGAAGACCGGCATACAATGATTTCCAACCCATCGTCGCGTCTTCTTCTGCTACAACTTTAAGAGTTCCTTTCAATCCGATATCGCGATATATCTCCGGTTCCGCTACCGTGCGAATCCTACATGCTTCCAATGGTGTCAAGCCAAATGATGCGATCACTGCCGCAATCGCCCCGGCTGCTAACGCGATGGCACCGGCGTGTGCTGTTGCATATGCAGGTGTCAGTAACTCATGACTTAGGTACCATTTAGAAAATGTATACGAGGGATAAACTGAGAGTCCGTACCAAAAGTACCCAGCGATGGTTGCTTCTCCTCCCAGAGTAAATCCCTGTATTCCCTCGTTTTTTGCAATGCTCATGGTTCCTTCTATAATATTGGAATACCGTTCTGGATCCGTTTGCAAGCGTGTTTTGACAACGTCAAATGGAATGACAAGACTGTGCGTCACTGCGCATGCGAATGCGCCACTCATCCCTAGAAGACCATACAATCCAGGTGATACATTTGGTTGACGTCTTTGAAGTGGTATAGAAGATAATGGTCCAAAGGGTGTTGCGATTGCATTCTGGCCAAATTCATTATCGATCCCGATTTCATAGAGTGGTACTTCTGGTTGTATATTGTATGATTTTGAGGACGGATCGTAGTAGGATTGATACTTGGATGGAAGAAGGTTTGTCAATTCCTCTGTAAATGCGATAGATATCTTATCAGGCGACTCTGAAGTGTTGGAAACATCTCGTTTGTCTGTAAATTGTTCTTTGATGTGAAGAATATTCTTCATGCCATTCTGGGGTTGATACTTGACTGACAGAATTGAAAATAATATCCCCAGATGTCGACCAGCTTCCTCATTCTTTGTTCCATCTCGTTGGATCACATAGGATTCATAAAACACATTAAACAGTTGCTCCATTTTTTGCTGAATATCCAAAGTTGAACTCGCTTCGCCGGTACAAAAGTGGTCCAGAGATATTTGAATGGACCTAGTGAGAGATCCAAAGCTCTTACCCAAATTATTCCTCTCATCACTGGACGATAATAGAGAATTTTGATCTTTGACATCTTTCCACCATTGTGCGACGCCGTCGTCGTAATTGATCAAGAATCGGGTTGCGTAGGTTGCGAAATTTGGCTGTATCATGCTCTCTGCCAGGGAGGATGACCTTGTCTGTTCACTCAAGTGTAACCATTCCCCTTGGCCGAGATTGATATCTTCTAATGCTGGATTTTTGTTCGACTCATCCATGGATTGTGCAATTGAAACTGAAGGCGGAATTAGGATTGCAGAAGATGCGATAGCGAACGATGCTAATAGCGCTTCTCTTCTCGACATGGCGATCATACTTGTTTCGCACTCGTCGTCATTACATTCTTTAACTTTGAGATTGGATTTTTGTATAGATGAATAACGTATTGCGGATGTCATCGTATTTCCATTCATTCTGCCTGTAAGAATTCTGTGTGGAGCAAATGCTTGGCATTGCCAATGAGATGATAGGCAAATGGAGAAGATATATATCTTGGACATCAGGATTAACAATCTGATGTTTGAGTCGCATCCATTCACTCTTTCCGATGAACGCTTCATAGTCTTTTCGAGGTTGCGGCTGTGAAGGCAACAAGGAATTGGAGCTTTTATTACAAATATGGCGAAGAAGGAAAGCGGGATGTGCTGTTCGTAGATACACACTCGGATAGATATGTTGTTGTCGAATAACAGATGTTTTTTCTGTCCACACAAAATCCTTTCTTCTTCTTCCTTCTTGTTGAAGAAGATGCACAAGGAATAATCCTCTCAATAAACAGCCTAAAGGGGCAATAGTGAGGTGACACAAAGAAAACCTACAACAATTGCAACAAACTGTTGATGGACAGACGGTCCCTCCAGGCCTAATTTCAACATCGTTGGAGGGCGCCAATTTTATCACAACTGGATCTTGCTCTCGATAGAATTCAATTTTGAAACATGGCCCGTGGCAATACGAATGGGTTCACCATAGCTCATAATGAAAAGTCCGCATAGGTAAATTACTTTAAACATGTCGGTGAACTATCTAGTAGTGTTACTGGTATTATGAGTTGATAGTGAGAGGGAGGGTCTTCGTAGTGCTCCTAACCTGTAACAATAGCCTAGAGTGGCAATTGTAGAAGCATCACTCCTTGAAGAGAAAAACGCACGAATGAAGTTGAAAAAGAAAGATTGAGGGGAAATCGATGACACAACATCATCAACGACAACCTGCCACTGTAAACTTGCTATTGAATATTGACAGCTGCTGCTCTACCTTCTGTACAATTCTATACTAATCCAACCAACCTCTTTCGTCATTCCAATCAGCAAATACAAAGATACACAACCATGAAATCATCTCCAGCAAGGACGACAACTGTCTTGACACTTGCATCGCTCTTGTCTACGGCATCATGCTTTGCCCCCAGCAACATTAACATTGGCGCCATCTCGTCTACACCACAATCGACAAACTTGCACATGATCCCAGATCTATCAGATCCAATTCAGATGCTCTCATCCATGTCATCTGCTTCAAATTTTATCTCAACAGTAAGCGCTGATATCGATAGCATTCCAACAAACGAGTTTGCCACTGTTTTCGCGGGAGGAATCACCGTTATGATCGGCGGAGTACTTTCCACCGTTGTCGTTGGATTTTTATTGGAAAGCAATAACTCATATGCAAGTGTAGTTGCGGATAGTTATGCGCAGGGTGGAGACGAGGCGTTTTGGGAGAGTCTAAGTCCAGAAGATCAGATCAAAGGCAAAGAGATGCTGGAAAAATTGAGGAAGTCCAAGGAGGGCAAGAATGGAGCAGTTGCAGGAAGCGATGGAAAGGATTCTGTAGTAGAGGAAAGTAAAGAGGTGGTAGGAAATGCTGATGGAGCGTCGAAAAAGGGAGGAAAGAAGGAGGAAGTATCCATGTTTAGTGATTATGACGATTAAGAGCTTCAATGCAATGTATTTAATAAGCATTGCTAGCTCTAGAGGAGTTGAAAGTATCCTAGAGAGAAATCAATATTTGATATACAAATACATGTATGCATCGACAAATATAAAGTAAAATCACAATACACGGAACAAGCAACATTCACATTGGATGAAAGCGAGAATTGTTTATTACTGTATTTGAACTTTATACGCTTGTCGAATGTCCAGTTATATTACATGTGAAATGGAGATGCTTCTCTTTTATAAGAACATTTTTTATCAGGTTTGATTTGGGAATTGGAACGGCAGTGCCATTTAGTATAAAAAGCTCGTTTCGGAGGACAACACAAATAAGCTCGGATTGCTGAAAGTTCTGCTTATGCTGTTAAATATATTGTATCCATTCTTCTTTTTCATTGTCATGTACAGCAAGTGTGCATGTCCTCCAATCCACCATTGATTCTGAACAACTCGTAGTTGCATTCTTGTTGCCATTTCTGTGCCTGCTGTGCTCACCTCAAGTATGACGGTTCTAATGCCGTATCATTCTGCAACACACCTGTCTCCTCATCCTTAGCGATGTCGTCATTTCCTTCTATCTGTTCGCCTTCCACGGGGTAAGATTCCGCTGCAGTATCGAGCACTCCAAACTCTTCGTCTGCAATTGTCACTCTTTCCTTTATTTATTTCTTTTCCTCCTGCCCCATTTCCTCTTCTATCTGCGACTCGCCGCCTCCGACTTCGCCAATAGAATATAAAGAGACAGTGGCGGTGCTGACAGTAAATTGTGAAACTATGGCGAGGCTCTCTGGACCGCTGCTATTATGCATGCGCTGCTCCTTCTTGTCATCACTATTTCCCGCACCTACGGTCCCTCTCAATCCACTAATGTTACGTGATCCATGAGTAGTTGCTGCTGTGTTTCCCGTTGCTCCGTTCCCTCCTCTCAACAACCCACTAATGTTGCGAGTTCCAACATCATCGTTCCCTCCTCTCCCAGTCGCTGCTCCTGCAGCAGCACCATTGCCAACACCGTGATTCCGGTTGTTTCGAGGAGGAATTGGTATGCATAGAATTGCTGCGCAAAGTGCTTGTAGTACATTCATATCATCGTTTCCTCTCAACTGCCGAGTGACTCTGGGGTAGATGAAGACGAGAAAGTTGAAGAATCCTGGAATGTAGGTAAGAAAATTGCGAACGTGAATACCTGCTAAAAGGGATAGTTCAGGAATACCACTGCGTTTGTTGTTCTTGCGTGGGACTTACCCTGAAGAGGAAAACAAATGGTTGCAAGGACACTAATTATTTCCCTATGCTTTCCAGTGATCAAGTAACTTAACAGGTAGAATATGAAGAAAAACCATGTGGCAAAGTACGCTCCGGCATAGGCCATTGCCTGGTTCAAGACTTTTCTGCTGTTCGCCACATTTTGTCTTAACAACCCATTGCTTGCTTGTGCTTGGTTCCTATTTCCAGCAATCATGTTCGCTTCGTTACCCGAAGAGGGAAAAGGGAGCGGCAATAGTGACTAGCGTCGATAACAATTGAGGATACTGTGACATGTTAGTAGTACCGGTACCAAGTGACTCAGTAGTACGGTAGGCACGATAATGTGCGAAGCTGAAGAATGATAGAAGCAGTAGTAGACGGGACGGAACTGTTACTGTAAGGCCGATCCTTACGTGTGGCAGTAACAACTGTACATAGCTGTATCAATATATACAACATGGGACATGGGTACCAAATCGATTTCGTTAATGAAAGGGATTGACAAAATACCACGCAATTTTAAAAAGTATGAAGATTGAATGTGTCTCCTATGCCTCGTCAAGCCTTACCCATATGTGACGTCATCCGTCTGTTAACCGTCCGGCCGTTATCCGATGAGTGAAATTCAGATCACCATCAATAATTTCAATGTGATCAGTAATCTATGTACTCTGCTCTTATTGATCAACTTCATACGTAGTGACACAGCTTAGTAGATTTTTCATCGAATTACAGGCCTCCTCCTCAGGAACTAAGAAATATATGCCTACTTAGTATCTTTTTATCTACTCTTGCGTGGTGTCACCACCTCTCTCTTCCTCCGAGAGGCGTCGGTTATAACTTTTTACAATCTGCAAGTTTTAAAACAAGTGCATTACAATTTAGTGACACTGACACTTCCCACTAAAACGGTTTTTGTCCGTTATGTTTCTAATAATTGAATTTTCGCCGAGAATTTCACCCTTCCACATCATGCATCATGCGCATGCTTGCATGCAACATGCTTGCATCATGCGAGCATGCAAAAAGAAGCCTGGCCTGTGAGAGTTGAGAACCCTTCTCCTTTTGATTCTTGTCTCTTGTCTTGCGAGTACAATAATGATACATGGATCATACTCGTTCATCAGTCAACACCATTCATAATAATCAATCGTTAATTTTGGATACTGCTTTAAATAATTACAAAACCATGGCACCATCCCCGGATTCCATTCCAGCAAATCAAGCTGCAAGCATAAAACCTGCCACAGAAGACGATGATCAGTCACAAGTATCCTATGACCCTTCGCTCAACTCCGTCGATATTTCCATCGACAATCAATCTATGAAACAACCGACAGGATTGACTGCATCTATCAAAAATACCGTCTCGGAAGGAATTCACCGTTTCCTCGCTCACTGGAGGATTATCCTCCTGGGACAGTTCTTATCAGTTTTGTTGGCATGCAGCAGTGCCTTGAGTGCCTCAATGCATTTTGAATGTAACATCTCTAGTCCAACATTCCAGACTACATTGGTATTTTCACTCATGTCGCTTCATGCCTTTGCCCTAATCAGGAAAAATAAATTCACCGCAGAGGAAAAGTCTGGCCTCGGCATCCGAGAAGATGCCAATGCGGCGCTGGGGTCGTCCTTTTCTCTGGATGGGCAGGAAGATGGGCAGCAGCAGCAGCAGCAGGGAAATTCTAGTGGAATTGATGAAAATGACCCAGGGTCGGAAAGCGTACTCCCGCCTAAATCTCATTCCATGTGCTGTGGTATCCTACCACTCAATGTCCCATGGTGGTCCTATGCCATCTTTGCATTTATATTAGTGGAAGCCAGTTACTTCACATTCCTCGCCTACCGGTATACGACATTGCCATCTGCGTCCCTTCTAGATAATACAAATATCCTGGCAGCAATGATTGGTTCCAGGCTCATTCTTAAAAGAAGATATAGCTGGACACATGTACTCGGAGCAATGATTTGCTGTGTTGGTGTCGTATTTAATTTGGCATCCGATTTTCAAAAAACAAAGGAGGACGCTGCCATGATTGATGATGATGCGGAGAAGACGGAAGCAGAAGAATATCCTAGAAGAATGCTTGGAGATATTCTCGCAATTTTTGGCGGTCTCATTGTTGGATTGAGCGATGTATTGATTGAGTTGCTGCTCAAGGATTTTGTGTCCATACATGAATACCTTGGTGGCGTAGGGATATGGGGCACCTTTATTGCTGCTGCACAGGCGATTATAATGGAACGAACACAGATTGCAAAAATGTTCGCAGGTGGAGAGGAGAGTAGCATGACTACACAAGAAATATACGAAGCGTATGCAGATGATCCCTTCGATGGTCCTAGGTCGTGCTCGCGAGAAACGGCAATGTCGCTTGTATTTGGATATGCCCTTTCGACATATTTGTTCAATTACTGTATAGTTCGTTTCCTCTCTGTGTCGGAATCGGCACTTTTGACGCTTTCGCTTTTGACGGCAGATTTATACTCTGTGATATTCACAGTGGTGGCGGAACATATTCCACCAACGGGGTTATTCTACGTTGCATTCGTGACGGTGATTGTGGGTGTGGTTGTCTATGAGATGGCGCCAAGTCCGCTTGGAAATGCTGAAGATCTTGAGATGGAACGTGGAATTGAATTGGATAGGGAAAAATCGTTCTTTGGAATAAGCAATGTTCAACTTTCGTGGGGGTTATCGAGAGATGATGGAGGTGATGATGAAAGCAGTCTCGGTAGACATGAGCTATTGTGAGCTTCTACCTTTCGTTGATTAGTCTTGAGACATTGTATTCTGGAATACTAGTACTTATAGTGTATGCCTTATTTCTCAAGCGTGTTCTGTATTAGTGTAGTACACTTGTATGAAAAGGAATTATGCGTTACCTCCTTTACATTATTTAGGAATGCATCGTGTTCGACTTACTAGTTGGGATTGCACAAAATGACGATGGCATAATAACCACGGCTCGACAATTAGAACTGGTTGGTATTGGGGCGTTTGGGCGTTTGGCCTTCAATTTGTGTTGGTTGAAGTATCTTTTGAGTATGAATGAAAGATTATGAATATTGTCAAGAACACGATCTCGTTTGATTGTATATCCTTCTTTCAAATAGACGCACGCATGCAATCGGCCACAGAGCTCAGACACGTGAGCGCCATGAATGATGTAAGCTTTGACCTGATGCGTTTCCTTTTCTTTCCATCCGTTGCTTTATCTGCACTTGTTTTTGTAATGATTACATTTAATATTTAATATTATCTTGTCCTAGACAATTCTTGCTATTACTTTTTTTATGGCACTGACGTGAAACTAATTTACGTGTGTATCGCATCTGACCTATACATATGCAATCTGGTATTTCGACTGAGCTCTTCGAAGATCCAAGCCAAATCTCAAAGCTGAAAACGCATAAATGAAACAGATAGCTGCTAAAGTTGCACATTGCTTCAATTGCGTCTGAATGATTTTGCTCACATCTTGACTGGTCCACTCCAGACACATTCTACTCAGGTCGGATGCGTCGCATTCATCCTCACCATCCTCAACATTCATGCACTCACAATTAGAGCACGAATCGGCGGCATCTACATAACATGCAATTTTCCCACGGACGGTTTGGTCTAACTCGATCCCAACTAAATCGAGAGTGTACCCTAAACTTGCAGTGAAGATTGCAACTACGGTTGTAAAATATTATCATGATGAGAATTGAATCTGAACAATATCGGGCGACATAATACAACACAAACAATTAAAAAATATATTGCGAATGACAAATGACGTACCGACAGCAATAATCGTGAAAAATATCATTGCGATAAAGAGGTAAATGGCAATCACCTTTTGCTTCTTATCTCTCAAACTGAGTACAGTCTTGGCAGAGCTATTGTGGGTTGAGAAAACAACGACGATGGTTAACAAGCTAACCATCAGGCTGGTATCATGCACAACACATGATACACCATCAACAACTTACATGAACCACCCCAACAGCGCAGAAACAGTAAACGTAGCCCCGGACAGAATGTAACAAACTCCTATCCAATTCAGACTCTTGGAACCACTGTCACTGTTGACAAGCGAAGAATTATTAAACATAAGCGTCGTTCCCGTAGCAAAACAAAATATAATTGGAAACGTGAGCCACAATGGAATATTGGTCTCCTTCGACCTCTGCACAATCGGCGCAGAAATGATACTCTCCAGCAACCCAAGCGAGAGTAAAAGCAAAATAACAAGGATACCACCAACGATAGCATTGATGTAGAAAAAGAAGTAGCTCATGTTCTGCATCTTGTTCTCTGCACTGTCGCGAATAGCCTCACACGTATCCGTTTCATTATAATTGATTTCGCACCAATTTTCAATGCTGGTATAGTTCGACCCACCGTCGGTGGGCGCTAGGCATTCCTCATTCGCCGTACCACTGTCACAAAATACATTCCGGAACCATGCCATACTCGGAGCCCCCCACCAATGCTTGATCCACACATCCGTCACATTGTGATAATCAAACAAAGCAATGACGAAAAAAATTTGCAAGGGGAGGACCCAATAAAGCACCCACATGAATCGAATAGCACCGACCAAATTCACTCGTCGAATGACGGGTATCGTCAACACCATGGTGATGAAAAGAACAAATCCCACCACGGAAAGAATCAAAAGACTCCCACTCATCATCCACAAATTCGGCGTCAACGCTTCCTTATAATACTGAGTATATTTCGTTCCAGGTTCCAAATTTCGATCGACGACGCTGGTCGATAAGAACACCACGAGAATAAAGATCCCCACTCCAAATTGCCACAACGCAAAAACGGCACAAAGGACATTCAACCTTGTCAGAGTAACCCTATCCGTCCCACCTGTCTGTCCTCTCTTGAGACAACACCAGAAACACGGCGCATGCCTGACAACAGCCGAAGAGACCCTGCTCCAACTTGGTTTGCGGGCATTGGGCCAACACCAGCATGCATTCAATAAACGTTCGCAGATTCCCAGTTTATAATTTTCGCAATTTCTCGAATTGCTGGGATGGGAATGACGATTTGGATCTTTTTGGTCCTGATCGTGAGCTCCTCCGTGAGAAGATTCATAGTCGTATTCATGGGAATGACTGTGCTCGGAGGCATACCAATCTTGACCTCCCATGATATTGGCTATCTTACTCCTTTCATGCCCACTGCCACCACCACTGGTACAAGTCTCAGGATCCATATGCCGCATAGAATTAAACTCAAGGCTATCAATCGATGCAGCATAGGAGGCTTGTCGATCATGACCTTTTTGATTCAAAGGCGACATTTCCCTCGGAAAAATCTGCACTTGCGAATTTGAATGATATCCTTGTCCTTGTCCACTGCCGCTGCCATTACCATTCTTATCTCCATCATCACTACTATTAAATGAGTATACATGATTCCCATTCTGAAACGATGGTTGCAGAGGATGCATAATTTGTTCGTGATTATCCATGGAAAGGCACCAATCTCTGTTCTCATTCATAAGCCCATGCGTTTTACCAATACCAATTCCAATGCCATTTCCATGACCAGTTGTAATTTCACTACCATTTGCATATCTATGCTCTTGCCCGTGCCCATGTCCATGGCCATGCTCATGCTCATCTTCTAGAATGAGAGAAGCAGGAGGATGCCTGACATAACTCAAGGGTGTCTTTATATCATTCACAAATCTCACGAGAGACGTTCGACTTCTGCCACTATTGGGTGTATCAAATGTATCCAGACTCTGTTGAATTGATAAGGATTGATGGTCGTCATTGTCATCGTCATCGTCATCTTGTCCCCCCTCTTGTTCATCGTGAGAATAAATTCGTCGCCGTGGAGGTGATTCTGCATCATGAAATTCCAAAGAGGTGGTGGCGGCACTATCCTCTGGCAATACGACGACGTTCAATGGTCCCGTGGCAATGTTGAGATTGGGCGGATAAATCTCATCCTCACCTTTTTCATGCACTAGCTGTAGGTGTTCCTGTTGATGTTGTAACTGTAATAGTAGTAGTGGTGATCCCATTTCCAAATCCATTGCATTGGCATTTTCATGGGTTGCCATAAACGTATCCTCATCTTTTCCTAATTCTTGCTCCTTTTCATCGGTCCCAGTCCCAGTCCCAGTCCCAGTCCGTGTCCCCTTGTCATCTGGATTGGGAATACCAATTGGAAAAAAGAATTCCGAAGCGCCATTCAATACTTTTTGTTCCAAGAGTTGTTTTTGATGATATTTGGAATTGCCAGCCGTGGGAGTCTTATCTTCCAACTCCTGTAATTTCAACTGTAATTGTAGTTGCAATTGCAATTCTTTCTCCATGTTATCCTGCGGGTCATCATCGAGTGATGTTAATATTTCCAGTGGCGTGCTGCCCAATGCTCTATTGTTGTTGGTGTTGGTGGTACTAGTAACACTAACACTATTATTACCACCACCACCACCAACACTGCCACCACTGCCATTAACACTACTGCTACCACCACCAATGTGATGAATGCTGGTGCTATTGTGACAGTCCCAGGAGGAGATTGACAATTTAGAATTCTGAGATGAGTTGGAAGTCTGCCGTTTGTGCAAAATACCAGGCTTTAGATTATTCATGCCTCCCAATTTTCGATTCGTGTTGTTGGTATTAGGAGTTTGATTACCAGTACCATTACCATTACCAGTACCAGTACCAGTACCATTTCCAGTGCTATTAGCATCGGCTTGGTCATGGTCTTCTGGATTGGGAGCAGAGGATGACCAGGTGGATGCTCTAGCACGAACAAGTCGATTCATGTTCATTAGAGATGTCTTGGATTTGGATTTGGAATCCTTTCTTATTATTATTGATTCTGATGAATGAAACATTTTGTTTGTTGTATTATTGTATTCGTAGTTTAGTGTATTGTACTGTAGTATAGTATAGTGTAGTGTAGTGTGCGTAGATTCGTTGATGAGGTTGTGATGTGATTGGTGATTGATCGATGCAGTACCGTTGTATGT
>Ga0115005_10001602_pt1 | contig 18049 bp, 36 predicted proteins | sample ArcOceMetagenome_FD_87163 | JGI IMG/M metagenome (GOLD analysis project Ga0115005, IMG submission 87163) | Marine eukaryotic phytoplankton communities from Arctic Ocean - Arctic Ocean - Greenland ARC118M Metagenome | ecosystem: Environmental > Aquatic > Marine > Oceanic | place: Arctic Ocean... | reverse complement strand
TGGCTCCTTTGTGCAAGTCCCACTGTGATATCGAAGTGAAGAGGCCGAAGATCTCCTTGACTTGGAGGTTGCTCTGGATATTCCAGTTGAGGCCGTAGACCTCACAGGGATCAGTCTCTGGAAGCTGCTCCTCGCAGTATTGCAGATAGTCGCACTGCTCTGATGGGATCCCGAGATGTGACATCTCTGGCTCAGGTGCGAGCTGTTCAGCCCATGCTACGTCTCCGTTGACCAGGTCACCCAAGAGGGCGTTGAGCAGGACCTAGTCCTCTGCTCTCTAGATCTTCCCGGCGTAGTTGACGTTGGCGTAGAAGTACTGGAGCATGTCCAAAGCCGCAGCCAGTGAGTCTGGCTCCGTCGGACTGCTCGATTTCATCAGCTGGACCAGCTGGGCATTGCTGACTTCAAAATCACTTGCATCAAAAGCGTAGGGCACATTCCAGCCCAAAGCACCATATTTCTACCTACCTAGCACCACAGAGTGAAAATAGATAAGAGCAAAGTATAAATTCTTGTGCATATTTGAGTTTTTACCAGATTTTCGGTAGAAGAGCTCGCTCTCCACTGCGGTGAGCATCGCCTTCATCTTGCTCTTGATAGTCCTAAAAAATATAAAATTACATTAAAAAGCTAGTTTTGACTTACTTTGAAGGCTCTATGGCTATTTTGATCGACCTTTGAAGCAAATCGAAGGGGAGATTGGTAGCTTGAGCGCAAGCAATCCATACTCTGAATCGTGGGTTCAGCTCTGGTCCGTGCCTCAGCTTCTGGATTATGTCGTTGAGTTTGGGCAGCCAGTCGTCGACGAGATGGAGATTTTCCAGCAGTATCCAGTCACCGCAGGCTGTAGCTCTCAGTAGTTGCTGTTCAGCCTCATCCTCGAGCCCTTGGCCAAGCGGGCAACGCACCAGCTTTGCGAACTTTGCTCCTTTAGGAGTATTTCTTCTGTGGAACTTGTTGAGCAATGCTGCTGAATCGCTTTTATCTCTCAGAAGCAGGACGATTGGCGTGCGGTACTCAGAATCAGCATATGCTGCCTGAAGGAGCTCCTGTATATCGCCGAATCCATTTGACCTGCTTGCTTTTTAAAGCTCTCGTTCCTGCTCAGCATCGTCACCTTCTGCTTTTGGCTTATCCTCAACGTGCTCTTGGCCAACTGGCGGCGCTGATGGTGCAGCAACTTGCTATTGTGAGCCTGAGTTGATGCCAGACAGGCTGCTCTGCACCCTCGCTACCGAACTCTTAGCTGCTGAGTCGGCTTGGCCTTGACCTCCATCCTTTTCCTTGGTATTCTGCCCCTTCTGAACCCCAGAGAAGGCATTTGACGTCGTCGCCGGACTTCTTTACTACAACAATAAGTTTTTCTTTTGCTCTTTGTCGGCCAGCATTCGTGCTGATGCCTCATCTCCAAATCTGATTGACCTGTCTTGGAGCACCACATCGAGCAGGTCCTCTTTGAAATCAAAGTAATATGGGTCGAGGATGTTGTGGACGAACCTCTGCATTGACTGCAAGAGCTGGTCTGGCCTGACACATCGAAGAATGCAGAGCTCACATAGACCCTATATTGCCTTTTCTCTTCTTCGATGCAAGCGGTCGTGGTCGATGTTTTGCTTGTACATGGATTTCTCACTTGCGGTGTTGCTGGTTATTGCTGGCGCTACTTGAATCAAGTATTTTGCCATTTCCTACTCTTTGGTCTCTGCTACCGGCTCAGTCTTCTTGTGGTCATTGCCTGAAGCACGTTTGCTGTTGCCCAGGTCGTCGTCAGCGTCAGATTCTGGGTCATCCTCGCTCTCGGAGACATTCCAGATATCAGGATCATTGAGGATCTCTGATTCTGTTCTCTTCATGCTGCTTCTGGAGATATCTGCTCTGGTCCCAGCTCGCTCATCTGAGTTCATAGTATCCTTTTCAGCCTTCTCCAGACTCGGAACATGGCTCAATTGTTGCTCTTGCATTGGCTCATCTTCTTCTAGCCTGGCCTGATCTATTCCTTGGTCTGCTTCATCAGTCAGCAGAAGATGAAAGTCAAGCAGAGTCCTATTTGGTAGATCCTTGAAGCGCAACGGTGCATCACGCTGACCATGAAACTTCTTCCATGCATGTTGGTTTCTCAAAATGTGGTCAATGAGGTTCTTATTGCTAAATGGTGGCAATTTGGCGAGCTGAGTCAGATCTGCAAGCATCATCTTGCTCAGCCAGGGCATGTTCATTGACTCTGACCCAGAAGGAAACTCTACATCTTGATCAATTTTGTCTGACCCATGAATGAGGAAGTCAAGCAGGTCCTATTCAAGACAAGATTCCGCTTACATCACTTTGAAGACGAGCAGATAAGTGATGAGCTTTTTGTCTTCCTCAAAGACCGCCATCGAAAGCCTTTTGTAGAGTTCCTGTGTGAAAGTTTGAATCAGAAATTCAATTCGATCTTCTCTTGAGAATGCATTTGCCTTTTATTTGCCATTTCTTCGACTTTGTCGGTCATCATCGCTCTCTTCGTTCTATTGTCTTCCAGGATCAGGCCTGACAACATTCGTCAGCTCCAAAGACTTCTTGAAAATCTCCTTGAACCACTCGAGAGAAAATTGATACATATCATTGACTCTTGATAAGTCCTGCACGATGAAGAATAGAACAGTTGCTCGATAGGCAACAGGAGCATATGCATTTCGTGCCTTCTCAATGAATTCGTTGGTCACAGAAATGCCCTTCAGCTTTTAAGCAACGTATTCAGCAGTATTTTTGGATTCATTCAAAGTCCGAATGAGCTGATCCTCGCCCAACAAGTCCTCTACGTCTACCTCTAATTGACGGAGTAGCCCTTCTTCGACGCCTTTGAGTGACTTGATTGCGTCAAAGGCTTCCTTTGAATTCTCAACGTAGGCATTCTCGAGGTCACATCTTTCGTTCATGACCACCAGTGACAGCAACTGTGCCTGAAGGCTCTCAGTATTGATGTTGAAATTGACCATGGTCACGTGATTGGTGATGTTGACGCCAAAGCGAGGCTTGGTATGCTTTGAGACCACATACAACCTGAAATTCTTGTCGTACTTATACTGCTTTCTGCAGAATCTTATCAAGCTTTGTCCTCCATGTTTTGAAACTGATCTCTTCATGATGGATTGCAAATTCAGATTTATGCTATTTGCCACGCCTTCAATGATTACTGTCTTGCCCGTTTCGATCGCGATTTCAACCATCTTCTTGAATTGGCTAATATTCTTTTCACTTATACCATCTTGTCTGAGGAGGATGAGGTTGCCAGCTTCTTCACAGTGAGCTTTGAGCCACGTGATGCCTTGCATTTGGACATCGAGAAGTAAACAGAACCTCTTGGTTTTTTCGATGACTAATGCATTATTGATTGACATCACATCATTCGGTAGTCCAAGCTGGTGCCATCTTCTTATCTTAAAACTATCACCAAATAATTCTGCAAATACGAACTCGTCACCGCTATCAAATCCATTCTCGTGCAGTTATTTTGCCCATTTCGATAAGCATCTGCCTCTGTATTTTTATGATAAGCCACCCAACAGGGTGATGAAGCCGGAAGTAAGCAGCACATCGCCAGCAACTGAGTGATACTTTTGGGCGAGCATCCTGATGCACACCACCCACTTCTGCTTCTCAGCTCTGAGCCCTCTGAGGAGGAGGTCTGCTCTCTTCTTCCTGATGCTGCAGTCGTTGATCTCGTTGCGCAACTCCTCGATGATCTCATCTTTGGATTGTTGGTGCTCCTTCAGTCCCACCAGAGCTGAATCTAATTCACCAATTTTTGTTTGCTTCGATTGGAGCGTGTCGTACTTGTCCGAATACTGCTTTTGAGACAGCAAGAAAGCATCACGTCTTGGCTCTAGCTCTTTGAACAAATAGAAGTAGTCTCGAGTAGCTTTGATCCACTTGAATATCCCTGTGGCTGCACGTGACGCTGTGTAAGCTTTTTCATAGCTGTATTCAGGGCTGAGGAGGACGTCTTCAACTTTCATCATGACCTCTGCTGTCACCTTGTTTCTGTCAAATTCAATCAGCAGTTATGGCAGCCGAGGGTTACCCAAAACATCTTTGCCGATCGCTGTTTTCCAGTAGGATGTTTTGAGCTTGCCAGTCTTCTTGCTCTTCTTCTCCATCGGAGGGATCCCAAGAAATATGCATACTATTTACAACGCAATCTTCACGCTTCGTGGAGGCTTGTTCATCGCCCTAAGCTGTGCAATATCGGCTTTGCTCAGAGACTCTATTGAATTCATAGCTTGGTTGAGGGACGGGACTACCCTATTGAGAGTTTATTCACAATCCTCCTTTATTCGGAGTGCTTGCTCTGTGGATATCTCGGCCTCCAATTGATCTCTTTTGAGCTGATCTCTCTGTCTTTTGACGTCGACGAATTCCTCTTCGATGTCGTTGATGATCGCAAAGAGCTGTCTCATTCTGTTCTGAAGAGCAGGTGCCTTTGCCTCCAGCTCCTTGTGATAGCTATGTATTGCATTTTGGGTCTGGCGTATTTTTTCCAGCCCAGCTTCATATCTCTCAGACATTTCTTTCATCGCCAGCTGCCGCTCCTTGAGTAATCGCTTATAACATTGGAATATCTGCAGGAAATGAGTAGGTGTGAAATGTAGTATTTGCTTCTCGTCTTCTGCGTACTTCTTGCACACCTCTTGAGCGTATAAGTACATACCAACTGCACATTTAAGGAGTTGATTCTACGAGTCTCTCTCCTATTTGGCTGTGTTCTCTTCCAGATCATGGACGCTGGCTCCTTCTACGAGCAATTTCTCCTTATATTTGGCGTGCTGGATCTCGAAGTATGCTCTACCAAGCTGCTCAAGTTCTGCTTCGGGCAGATCTTTGAAGAAGAGCATTTATGATAGATGCGTTATTTCTCTATGTTTGCTGATCTTCTCTCTGAAATTGCCCTCAGTCTGATTGTAATTCAGAACCAAGTGGAAATTCGATCTGACTCTATTCAAGAAGATCTTATAGAGCTCAGCTTGGATGTCGGGGCACTTCTTCATCATCTTTGAGCTATTCTGAAGGTATTAGGCCTTTGACTCATCAGTCTCTTCGTCTCTCAGCCTCTGGCTCTCGTAGGAGGCGAGGTTTTCCTTTTTGAGATCTTCAGCAGACAATCCCAGCCTCATTCCTTGCTTTTCCTTTTCGATCTCTTTGTAGATCGTAGCGAGTACTGCCGTGATATCTGACTTGCGCATGATCGCAGTGGCCATATTGTTTTTGAGCACGCATTCAAGATCCGAATACCACCGATCTTGTAGCATTTTCTACTCGTCTATATATAGAGTAAGTGGCTTATCATGGCTGCCACAGTAGACCAGCGCCCTGCGAAGCTCTGCTTTCCACTCCTCGTCTGAGAAGCCCTCGTAAATGTCAAGCTCTCGTAGTTGATGTCCAGCCGCGAAAGTTACCAGCTTCACTGCACTGCTAATGCCATATCCTTTCATGGCCACGTTTATCAAGTGACCATGAGACGCTGCAATCACCCTCAGCATTCGAAGCATGTGTCGGTTGAGCTGGCTGTACAGCATCAGATCGAGCCGCACTCGCTCGTTGGAGTCATTGAACCTCTCCAGAGCTCCCTCTATCACCTGCTGAATGTCGTCGATGTTGTCGACTTCCATGTAGAAGCCTTCCACTTCCTGGTTCCAATGAGAGAAATATAGCTGGTTTGGCTCGTTGATTGGCCACATGAACTGGTCTGCCTGCGCCAGATGATCTTATGACGCCGCTCTGGTTGCTCCTGCTCCTCGTTTCTAGCATTTCTCAGAGTCTTCAAGCACATCGAAGTGCTCTCTGCAGACAGCCTCCAGATTTTGACTGAACCATACTTGGTCATGGCTCATGAGCAGCCTGTCTCCATATGTTCTGAGACATTCGTGATAAAACAGTTTCATGACATTCTCTTGCTTCTTCAGCGAATTGCCTTCTGCCATCTGAACTGAGGATATAATCTTTTGCATATCTCTCCAGCTGAAGGTGTAGTGGGCCTTCATGGGCGTGGGTCTTAGATGTGCGATGACTCTCTGGCTCATATCCAGCAATGCGCTCACGAGCCGCTCTGAGTAGGCGTGCACGGCAGACGGCCAAGAGCTGCCGACGACCAGGTCTGTCGTCGTCTGGAGCATGCTTCTCATCGTTTCAACTTTGAATTCATCCAGAGCAATCAGATTGAACTTGTGGAGAAGCCGTCCACTGACTGTGCTGGCTGAGGGCGCATTCGAAGCCATGCAGGCAAAGAAAGACAAGTTCTCGATTTTCCTGATTCTGCTCTTGCGGGAGCTGAGCCATGCTTGAGAGGTCAAGTAGTCTCTGATGGCTTCGTTGGCTGGCTGGTCTCCAACGTGGTCGGTGTAGCTCAGGTGGAGGTCTTGGACATAGCAAATGAGCTTATTGCCCTCTGGAGGCTTCAGACTGCGTTCTCCAGTGAATGAACTCTGCCTCCACTCGAGCAGGGCCTCGATATTGTCTTTGAATGCCTTCGAGTCGCTGTGCGAAGACTAGGTCACATGCTCGGTGATCAGCTGCGAAGTGAAATTGAACACACCGTCGAAAAGGAGCTACCTCAGGAGAGCACTCCGGCCACAGCAAGCTGGGCCAACGACCAGGGTTGATGACTGCTTCGTCACCAGGCACTCAAGGATATACGAATAACGGACAGTGTCATAGGAAGGCACGAATAAGTTTTCTATCCGTCTTTGGGACGGGATGCCATCGCTGTGGTTGTGTTTGGCTGTCATAATTTCGTCATCGACATTGAACTTGCTCCAGTCAGAAGATTCCAGGTCGAAGAAATAATCGTAAAATGATGCATTTTCAGGGAAGCCAGAGATCAGCATCGGCTTCTCGCCCAGGTCATCTGTCCAGCTTGGGGTCATATTGTTGTAAGTGGGAGTTGATTCTTTTTCTTTTGGAGGCCTGTAAAGGCTCTTCGAGCCCGGTGGCTGCTTGCTCTTTCGCGATACGAGACCTGCTGAGGCCTTCAACTATTTGCTGAGGCTCGCTGACTTTTCCTTATTCTTTTCTTGAACCTTTCGCTTCTTTTCCCGTTGATAGAGACCAAAATCAGTTCTGGCACTCTCATACTTGGCCCTCAGCCTTGCATCAAGCTCTTTCTTGCCAGAGTCACTCAAAATTGGGCTAAATGTCCACACAATTGAGAAGATCACAAAAGCTTCAAGCCAAATTGGGGTAAATTTGAGCGCATTCTCATACCTGAGCTCGCTGTCCATGAAATTGCACCTCGGTAGCCTTTTGTTTTTGCCTTCTGCTCGAGCTCGTGCGTCTGGCGTCTCGACCCTGGCTTATGAAGCTGGTCTTGAGCCGGCCTAGGATGCTGGCTGGGAGCCTGGTGCATCCGAGGTTTGAGCAGCAAGCATCGTCATGTTGGGATCTGCCTTCGTTTCTGCCCAAGCATTGCCCAAAGTCAGATTATGCAGCGATTTGCCAAACTCAAACGGATTTTGAGTTGCCATATTCATGGCATTGCTTTTTTCGAATTCCAAGAAATAATCAAACACCAGCGTAGTCAGCAACCGGACAAAGCTTTGCATTAGCCAGTGCAGGTCAACGGCTCCAAATACAAGTTTTGACGCTTTCTTCTCGGCCTTGAACACGGCGATGGCCTCAACCATCAAGAAGTTGGCCGTGTGCTCGAGCTCGCTCTGGTACTCTTGGAGATTTGGTGGCAAATTACGGAGCCATTGGTTGAAGATTGCTTTCGGCTCGCTGGTTTCGCTCCTGTGCAAATAAATCAGCCCGCAGCGGGACACGGTTGCAGGAGTCGCATTCTTCATGTTGTCAGTTTCCAGCAGGATGCACATTCCTTGAGACATCTTGATTTGCTCTCCATTGGGCAAGCCCATTTTGCGGTTGTCGTCGAGGATGGAGTTGAGGTTTTCGACCCAGGAGTAATCGATGGGTCCGTCGAGCAAGATCCACTTCTTCTTGTCATCAGCCATATTGGCGAAGCTCCTGAATTCTTGACTGAACAAGCCCTCTCGCCACTCATGAGAGAGCGCATCGTAAGTACCGAACATCTCCTCCAGCGTCATTCCCTTCGGGTTCATCCTTCGCTTGATGACTCCCTTGGTCCTCAGATTTTCTCTGATTTCTTGAAGCTCCTCCTCGCTGAGCTTGGTCTTCCGGTACATCTCTTGGTATTATGCTAGGAGCTTCTTCTGCTGGTGCTCTTTGTCATTTTTCTTGCTTTTCTTCTTGACAGCGCCCCCGATCATCTCACTTGACATGCCAGCTCCTCTGTCGAGGTCCTCCATCTTCGTGGCTTTGGCAGCAATCGCTTGCTGCTCGTGCTCGTTTGCAAGTCGGAGCATCGCTGCCTTCCTTCTGTCTTGAACTGCCAGCGTATACTCGTTCATGGCTGCTTTATTGAGGGCGCTCTCAAGCAGGGAAATCAGCGTCGACTTCCCAGACTGAGGATCTCCAACCAAAAGGCAGCCATGCTTTGAGCTCAAGATTTCGAAGAGCTACAGCGCCTTCACCTTCATAGTCTTTGTATAATCAAGTTTGCACAGCTCAAAGCTTTGATGGATAGCCTGCTGCAAATTGCCGTAGTCTTGGACTGGTGCGTCAAGGTCAGGCACAGATCCTTGGAATACGTCTTTGATGATGCCTTCGATGATGATGTGCTCATCCGTTGCGAATTTCGAGTGGTTGTAATCTCGTACCGCTTTGAGGATGATATGGTCCTCGAGCTCGTCTTCTTGGTACTCTTGCTCTGGGTCGATGCCAATCTGCCTATATACAGCTCTTATTTGCCTTTCAGTATGCTTCGTCCTCTTCCATAATTGCCGCTCCAGCTCACCTCGGCGCCTCTGCCTTCCAGCCAAGCCTCCGCCTACCGCAAGAGCGGCACCGTTGGCCTGAGCTGGTGAATCTTCAAGAGAGTCTGAGCCGCTGTCTTGGTCCAGATCTTGCTGCGCCATCTCGGACCTCTTGCTGCTTCGGTTAATAACGTTTTTCTGGATATAGATTGCGTTGTCTGCTTGGGATCCCACCTCTCCTTTGCTCATGTGCTTGAGATCCGGAGCCACTGACTCTTCGGCTATGCTGAAGCTGGCAGAACTATTCGTACCTTGGTTGACTCTTGTCTGAGACGCGGCCATTACATCCTTGACGATTTGGCCAGCTTCGTACGGGACGCTGCTCAGCGAGACGTCGTCGATGATATCTGTCAGCTCGCTGTCAATTATGTTCTATGCTTGGAGCTTGATGGCTTCGGCATTGCCAACAATTGCTTTGATCGACCTGAGGCCAAAATCGTGAGAGATCAAGGTCTTCCTCATGAGGATGTCAGCCAGACTTTGTACCGAGACAATTTTCTTGGCAAGTTGCTGAGCACCGACGAAACCTGCGCTATATAGTAAAATTTCTGTGATGAGTTTGGAGTCTGGTGTCACCATCGAGATTGGCCTGAAGAGAGCCTTGAGGTTCATCGGCAGCTCAGATCTGCCTGCATAGCCCGGATTGAGAGTAATGAACACTGCACAGTCGGGTCTCAGATGCACCCTTGCCTCGTCAAGGAGTACGTGCTGTAGCTGGCCTTTGATTGCAGTCTAGAGTGAAATCATGACTTGCGAAAGCAGCGATAGAACTCTTGTCTCCATTCTGTTGAACTCGTCGAAGCAGACCCATGCTCCACTTGACGCAAGACCCTTGAAGAACCTGCAAACTCCAGCGTATTCGTAAGTTGCAGAGCAATTCATTACAAAACAAAGCTTTGCTATTTGCCTGCTCAAGTCTTTGGTCGTTTCCGTTTTTCCAGTGCCAAATGGCCCCTCTGGTGCTCCTCCATAGTGGTACTGTAATGCCACCAAGAGACTCCTCTGGCATCTTTCGGTGAGCGGCGTGACCACAAGCCGTGGACAATTTCCAAGATATTCGAATCCATAGCTTCTGACATGCCCAAATACTTCAAAATCCACTGTGAGCCTGTGGGTGTCAAAGTGAGCGTGCTCATTCTTCCTCGAAGCATATGCTGATTGCTGCACAACGTCCATGAGCCCTTAAGGATCGAACTTGAATTGAATCTGCCACTGGAACTCGTCCTAGTTCTGCACCTAGTCCTTGATGAAGCCATTCAGGATGTCCCTGAAGTGCACGTGGCAGGTGAGCAGGGCAACGGTGGCCGACCTCACATTCTTTTTCAGCTTCTCCTTCACCATCCCAGTGAATTTCAGGATCGTTGTTGTGATTTCTCTCTGCATGGCTTCCATTTGCTTGCCAGGTGAGCGATTCTTATTCACTCTGAATCTCTGCTTGAGCCTCAGGACTTTCTCGAGCTGTGCTCTCTCTGGGTATGCTACTTCATCTTTGGCTATTTATCTATGGACCTCTTCGATGTAGGCCCTCTCTTCGTCTTCATCTTCCTCGTCCAGCTCGCCCAACAAAGGTGGTGACCCTGGATTGGAGCTACCAGGCAGCCCACTCAACATGCCCTTGTCGTTGGCCTCGCTCACGGTCCTGCTGTCGTCCTCCTCGCCGATGACTGAGTCTTCGTCATCACCAGAGCCTCGCTAATGTCCTTGCAATCGCAGAGCTGTCATTCTTTCGACACGACCCTCAAAAATGGACCGAAGTTTCATGCAGAACCACACCTGACTGGCCAAATAGGTCGCCTATCCAGGCCAAGAGTGGACCCACTCTACAAAGTCTTGTTTGCCCTGATGTTCGAACGCCTTGAAGAAATAGTCTTTGACCGTCAGCACCATGGTGCGTTCGAAGTCTCCGAGCCAAGCATCTACGCTCAAGCGCTTTGTTGGCACATTCTGGACCAGTTGGACTTCCTCGCCGTCTTTCGAGATCATGTGCGTGACTTCCTGGCTCAGCTGCTCAAACCGCACCTTCTCTGCGCCCTCAAAGAGGTTGCCGATGAATCCTTTTGATGCACCTGAAACCATTGAGTCCACCAAGTCAGCCCCTTTGCCAAAGATGTCGATCAACTCTTCGTTCGACAAGAAAAACAGCCGAGGGAACTTGCCCCTCTTCTGCTCAAGAAATGCCCGGAGACCCTGGCGGATGGTCTCACATTCATGGTTGCTCCTCGCCAGAAGACTCAAAAAGTTCTCTCGAGCGTTTATTTTGTGAACCTGAGGAGCTTGCTTGAAGCTTTCGGAGGTGGCAGCATAGAGGGCTTAGACTTGCAAGAATATTCTCGTCTCCTCAGGCAGAGCCTTTTGGATTTCCTCAAGTACGAAGATGCCGTGGAGGTAGACGAAGTTCTTCTGGAACTCAGCCCATTCGTTTACAAGTTCAAGCACATTCTTGATGATCCTCTCAATTTCCAGAAGTCTGTCGATCAAGTTCTTGACGTTGGGGTTTGTTTTCAGGACACCGATTCTGAGGAAATATTCTTCAAACATGACGATGAGCTCAGGCAACTTTTTGACGATAATTGTGGTGCCATCCTGAGTGAATTCGAAGTCGAACTCAGCGCTTCGCATTTCTTTGTCAAGCCCTTCCAATGCTTGCTGTACGGCATACTCTTTGGTAGCCACTTCACAGACCTGCTTTATCGTCTTCAACTTTTCATCGTCATACAGCCCAAGCTGGATGAGTCTGTACATCGTCACATGCCCTGGATCTATTGCAAGGCCGAGTCTCTGACCGACCATCTTCCAGTGACGAGGGGCAAGACCTTTGGTTCTCAGGGTGCGCAGCATCGGCCCATACCTCTTGAAATGGTTGAGTGCGTCAATCATAAACTTTTGCAGTTCTTGCTGCCGTGGATAGTCGATCACCAGCGAGGTCTTCTGGAGCCTCTTGAGCTCATTCTACCACTCCTCTGTCTTCATCTCAATGAAGCCAGCGTCAAGCTTCTCGAACTCGCCTTCAACCCATTCTGGAAAAGTCTAACCGAACTTTGAAGCAACGAGCCAGAGCTCATAGAGTGGCTTCAAATCATCTTGGATGACTTTGAGCTCTGTGAACTGGGTGTTGCCGACTCCAAGCAGGCTCTCTCGCTTGTTGATGAGGGAGGTTGCCCTCTCAACTTCATCGAATTGCTGTTTCAAATATTCTATCTTGTAGAAGACCGAGTCGATTAGCGAGGTCTTGAAGCGTCTCTCATTCATGCCGATCTCCTTTGCCAGCCAGAAGAAGGTCAGCCCAGCTGCTCCTTGTCGTTTCTTTGACTGAGCTGACTTCTTCTTTTCATCTTCATTTTCAGCATTCTCACCAGGCTGGCCCTCTGGCTGCGAGGCACAACTGGCCTATGACTCCAAGGTAGCTCTCGCGACCAAGGCTTCCTCTTTCGCGTGATCTGCAGGGACCAAGCCTTTGCCAAGCACCTCCTGGATTGTCGCTTTGAACATCCTGATCTTCCCAAAGATGTCTTCGATTTCGACGCTCATCTCTTGATAGAGGCTGTCCTTCTTCGAGAGGAGGTCTACTCTTCTCCTTTCGATATACGCTCTGAATTCCCGAGGCCAGCTCCTGATATGCAAAAAGTCGAGGTACTGAGTGCCTGGGAAGATGGTCTCGATGCTCTCGATGTACGCCATCCGCTTCGTAAGCTCATCGATCATCACCACTATATCGCCGATCTTGTTGTCTTGGTTCTTGAGGGACTCGATGTAATCGAGCAGCAGGATGACATCGTCGATGCTCTCAACATCCATGTCGAGCTTTCCGGTGACAGTCACGATCTCGGATTGGATATTTTTCTATTTCTGGGTGAAATCTGCCCTGATGTGAGACTCTAGATGCTCAACCAAGTCTTGGCAGTGCGTCAGGATTCTCTTCTTGAATTTGGTGCAGTCGAGGTAGACAAGCCCAAAGTCATATTGATTGAAGACGCTCTCCTAGATCTTCCAAATGGTCGCTCTGAGTTGCAGGAGCTCTGCCCTCATAAGGCCATCATCAATCTCGACAGACTTGTATGCCATATCGTTGCCTTGGTAGCCCTCATCATCCAACGCCTGGTCGTCATCGCTGCCTGCTCCGAATGACTCTTCTTCGTCTTCTTCTGTTGGTCTACGGCCTGCAGCATCTCCGTTGACGTCGGCTTCTGGTGTGGTTGGACCTTTCGCAGCTGTATCGGCAGCTTGCACGGCGTCCTCATCTTGGCTGGCCTCATCATCCTAGTCAATTGTGTTTCGCTCGGTGTCACCTTTGGCTTCGGCGATTGCTTCAGCCTCAGCCTCGGCCATGCTGATCTCTTGCTGCAGCTGGAAACTGCGTTTCTTCAAATCGAGGATGAGGTTCTCCACTTTCTTGTCAAAGATGCCCATGAAGGAGTTCATGGCTGCCAGCTCCTTCTTGGTGGTTTTGAGGGATTGATCAATCAGCTTCTCTATGATCCTGACGTAGTGGGACAGCCTCTCATTGTTCTGAACATCTGGAACCAGCAAGTTTGGCGACCGAAGTTGAAGCAGAGGGAAAACTATTCCATCGACTCTATCAATACCTTGCAATGAGCTATGCATATCAAGAATGACCGAGAACAGGTCCTTGTGCACCATTTCCAGCTTGGGATTGGTCACTATCTTTTGTCTTTTGAGGATCCTATTCGGAATTGCGACATCATCGATGAGAGCGTATATCTTGATCATCGGCTTGCACTTCAGTGGGATGAGCTCAATATCGTTGATGATCTTCTCTTCTCCTGCTGGCGTTTCAATTTCATTGCTCAGTCCCAGCCTGACCCAAGGATTGTGCTTGATTTCTTCTATGCTTTTGGTCTCCTTGATTTCGTGGTCTCTGAGTATAAAACTGAGCAGGAGCTTGGTGTAACTCCGTACTGCTGCCTCGAAGTGCTCAAACAACACCGTCTACATATACTGTTTGAGCTGATAAAAAAGTCTTAGCAAGCAAGGATCAATTTACTCTTCGGTAAGATTCGCGTTGGCTGAGAAGTCGAAGTCGTCTTGTACATAGCTTTAGATCTTCTTCGCGATCGACTCAACCCATCGAAATTTGGCTGCCCGGTGAAAGCAGAGTGACATCGCCTTCTGTGCTGCCACAAACTTGCCATGATGAAGTGGAAATTGGTTGACTAGTCCATCGAGATCTTCCTTCTTGACCTTCTTGAACTCCTTGCAATTCTACCCGCGCAGGAGCTCAATATCAAATGGCCAGCTGAATAGTTGCTATGTGCCAATTGTCGCCTCAGTCAGCGAATTCAAGAAGATGGGGATCTTGATGTATTTCTCATCCATGAGCAAAATAGAGTTGTTATCAAGCTCTACTTTGATGCTTTTCATATTGTAGAGCTAGAGATCCTTCAGATGTGCTTTTTCTTTGCGTTCTGGAGAAAAATAGGACAAGGCTTGGCAGTTTGCTGGTACTTTGTATTATAGATACAAAGCCTTGATGAAAGGATCGTGCTCTTGACTTCGTAAGGTTGCTTTCAAGATAGCGAACACGAATAATGCTTCGATTTGAAGAATGAGTTTCCTCACTGAGTCTGGATTGTAGTTCAACAAGTTGATGTAAATCCTTTGCTGAATCTTGATGAGGACCTCGTCTGGGAGCTTAAGATAGCTGTACCGCTTCAGCAGCTGCTCATTTATAAGCCTATGCACCCTAAGGTGATGTAGAGACTCAGTCCTCCACTGCAGGACTCGCTGATATTCTGCCTTTGCCAATTCTCTCTATTCTGACTCCAGCCTGATGAACAGACGAGACCTCCAGGTTGAAATATTGTATTCTGCATTTTCGACCAAAAATCTTTGGGTGCTGGGATTAAAGTCGTTGACATGGACATCGACTGATTTGTGAGTTCCGTCTCTGAAATGGTAGTCTGTTGTTGCTGCGATGCCGAGGTAGTGCTTGTCGAGCTCATTGTCTCGCTTGGCAGCTCTTACCTGCTGATACAGTGGCTTGATCCAGTCTGCGTAGTCTATGAACAGCTCCAGAGGTATTTTGTCGTTGCGGAAGAGCACCGGGTCGACGTGCGTCAAGTGCTGGCGAGCAAAATCTATCGCCACCTTGCAGTCAGCGTGATCCAGGGATTATAGCTCCTGCTTGGCTACTTGGTTGTATGTCTTCACAGTCGATGTCTTGAGCACAAATTTGCAATATCCTTCACGAATGTCGTGGTTGACAGCCAGCATCTGCAGATGTTGGTAAGCCCCGCCGTCGTGAAAAGATTGGTCAGTGAGAAGCTCGAGAGGGATTGGCTTCTCTTTGATCATATCTTTGTACGCCACGGCTATTTGCCAGTCAATATCGAATGCTCGAAGAGCAGCTTTCTATCCATTCTTCAATGTCGGCCGAGCAGGGCCGCCTGGATAAGGTTCTGATTGTTGAGACATGACATTCCTGAGCCATCTGTCGAACAGACGATTGGTTTGGGCCACGGTCTCGTGTCCTACAGCCTCACTGGCTGTAAAAGGTCTCTGAGATAGTACATCATCCAAGTTCTCCAGTCCAGTTGCTTACTGTGCCGCAAGCTGCTATTCCCTCTCTTGCTGGAGCAGCTGGTCGCTGGTTGGTCGTTACGACTAGTTCTACTACGAAACGTCAGATTCGTCCTGCTCCTCCTCACCCATCTGGTCTTGGTGCCCAGCAGCCTTCGCTTCTTATATTTGTTCTTGGTCTTGCATCGAGGCCAAGCGAAAGTCTTGATACTATTACTACTATTCATCAGCATGACCGTGACCAACGTCTGACATATCTGATAATCCAGCATCAAGACCACCGTGCACGCTCTCAAGGAAGCCAACTGCCTATGGATGCTGTTCAGAATATGCGCCATCTCCAAAATCTTGGCGTCGTCGCTGCTGAGCAGTAGCCTCATTCATCAAGAAGGGATAAACTTTGGACAGCTGATCTGATATTTTGGTGCTATATTTATGGAGTTCTGGCTTCAAGATTGAATTGCTGACGTGGATGCTGGTGCCTTTATGGAGAGTGCATAGCCTTCTTGATTGCTCGTCCAAGTCCGTGGTGACGCGCAGTCGGTAGTTGCTTATCATAATCTCTTTTGGCTGGTTCAGCTCTCTATCTCCCTTCACAGACCGCTTGTAATATTCGATGACTTGCTTCAGCGTAGCCTGAGCTTGCTCTCGAGCTCCTGAAAGCATAGATCTTTCCAGTAGATCGGTGATATGGAAATTTGTTACATAGCTGTTGTTGCTTGGGCTCTAGCCCAAGCTTGGCAGAGCCACGCTGTTGTTCGTGCTTGCTTAATGAAAATTGTTTGCGAGTTGATCAATCTTCAAGTTCAGCATCGTATCTCCCTGCGTCGTCTCCTGGCCACTTCTTTGGTGAGGATCCAGGCCTTGAGTGGATGAGTTCACGAATCGAGGCCGGATACCATAATTTTATACGCTGGCATGCTGGGCTCCTTTCTCATGTGCGCCAAGAAATCGCTTTGCTTGAGGTACAAGAGCTTCTGAGAAATCTGGTGCAAGACGATTGGCTCCTAGATTTTGAAGAAATGAATCGTTTCCATGGACATCGGCGATGGATGCATGATTCTATGAAATGGATCGCAAGTGAGTGGCGAGCATCGGCTGCTGGCCGAGCGCGTTCAGGCTCATCTGTTTGTGAACATGGCCATATCTGTCGTTGGCGAGCACATCCACGTTCTTGGAGAGTTGGTGAAGGACGAGGTGTTTTGGTACGCTGATTCTGGCTCTTGGACCGACTGCTGCTGGGTGCTCGGTGGCCAAGGTTGCAAATTTGGCGGAGCTGCGAAAGATGTTTGATCGCATTTGCACATCCTTTCCTGGTTGGAAGGAGTTTCGTAGATGTCGATTTCTCTGCTGAGTGGCTCTTCCTGTAACTGTTGCTGAATCTTGCTTGCTGATGAGGAACGAGCCCATGATCCTGGCTGCCTGACCAAGCTCTGGGCCTCTGTGGCCCTCCTTCTTGCTTGGCGCATCGATACTTCCTGCTTCAGCTGCTGCTGTTGCGAACTTGAAAGATCTCAGATGCAGTTTGAGCGAGCTGTCAAGTCTGGAGCCTCCCTGTACCCCTGAATGGTCCTTGTACTCCCTCGAGAAGTCCAATGACTGGTGACGGAGATGAGAAGCTGGAGTCTGACTCGCTGGGAAGGCCTGATCCAGCCTTGAGTTGATATCGATATTCATTTCAGAGTCGTTCTGAGCCTCCTGCAAGTCGATGGTCCGTGAATCAGAAGGCGTCGCTGGGTTGAGTTGATCTTCTCGATGATGTCGACTGACTGCTTGCTGTTGGCTGTTGCGGAGTACCCTCTCGACGTAGGACTGCTTAAGAGCATCATCCTCATTGTAGTTGAAGACCCGAGTGCCTCTGCTTGGCCTGGAGCCGTTCCGCGAGTTGGACATCCCTCGAGATGGAATACGGCTTCGAAACAGCTCTGAGCCTTTTTTGTTTGAAGAGAAGCCACGCACTTGAGCGTCTGTTCGCTTTTCGTTGCTATGCCTGCTGTTTTCGTGGAGCTGGCCTGGATCGATGGTGTTGAACTTGTCGGCGTCTCGGTTTCGCGTCTGTTTTCTGTCAAGGCGCATGTGCTTGTCCTCGCCAGCGACTGGTGCATGCAGGCGCTCGTCTGGCTTGCTCCTGTCCGTGGCCTTCCTTGCGGACCCATCAGGCTCCTGGCTCCCCTGCTTCTGACCCGCTTCCTCAGCTCTGTGCTGCCTCCCCGAGCCTGGCTCCTTCTTGCCATGGGATCTTTTGGCCTTCTCGCGGTGCCTACTTGCTCCTTTGGCTCGCCCGTGAGCAACCTCTTCATAGTCCACGTTCACTAGCTCATCATCCTCGTCGTCGCGGTCTTTGCGCCCCTTGCTTCTGGCTTTGCCTGCTCCCTCTCCTGGCGGAACGAGATGACTCGCCTGCTTCTGACCTTCCTAACTGAAAGTCGATTGGTGTTTATTTAAATCCTCCATTCGTACGAGCAATAATAATTGCGATTTCAACTTCTTTGTTTGATTTATTATTATGCTTTTTAAATTTAAATTCACCTCAATTAATTACAAATTCAAGGGCTACCGTATTCCATGTTTTTTAATTTATTTTAAATTCAAACTCAAACTCAGATTTTCTTTATTTTTCAAATACGTGGGGTTTTGGGGTTTTGGGG
>Ga0115005_10001601_pt1 | contig 18055 bp, 20 predicted proteins | sample ArcOceMetagenome_FD_87163 | JGI IMG/M metagenome (GOLD analysis project Ga0115005, IMG submission 87163) | Marine eukaryotic phytoplankton communities from Arctic Ocean - Arctic Ocean - Greenland ARC118M Metagenome | ecosystem: Environmental > Aquatic > Marine > Oceanic | place: Arctic Ocean... | reverse complement strand
CAGCTCCACAACAAATGTTTGCTTATGTAGCTCTTCCAATAAGGCGCGCATAGACGTATTTTTTACGATATCACCTTGATTAATGATGGCGATATTATGACAAAGGCTTTCAGCTTCTTCTAAATAGTGAGTGGTTAAAATAATGGTGGTGCCAAATTCTGTATTCAGTTTTTGCAGGTAGTCCCACATGCTTAACCGCAACTCAATATCCACACCCGCCGTGGGCTCGTCTAAAATCAACAGTTTAGGGTCGTGCACAAGCGCTCGAGCAATCATTAAACGTCGCTTCATACCACCTGAAAGCATACGCGATGGCACATCTCGCTTTTCCCAAAGGTCCAGTGCCTTAAGATATTTTTCACTTTGTTCGCTCGCATGCTTTTTACTCAAACCATAGTAACCGGCTTGAGTGATCACGATATCTTGCACTTTCTCAAACTGGTTGAAATTAAACTCTTGCGGCACCACGCCCAGCAAACGCTTAGCTTCATACCAGTCGCCTTCGATATCTAAGCCAAAAAGCTTTACTTGACCTTCGCTTTTATTCACTAATCCAGAAACAATGCCAAGTGTGGTAGACTTACCCGCACCATTAGGGCCCAGCAAGGCAAAGAAGTCACCTTGTGAGACTTCAAGATCAATGCCTTTTAAAGCGATATGACCGTTGTCATAAACCTTTTTTAGTCCCGCAATACTAAGGGCGGGCCCTTTATAATCATTCAATGAACTCATAACTGTATCGTATCTATGCAAGCGTATAATCCCCATCATCATACTCTGATTTTGTTGAAAGATTTCTTAAAATCTATGCAACAAGGTTTTCCATTCAATCAAGAAAACCTAGATGAAGACGAAGCGAGCTTCGTTGAACAACTCGAAAACCTCATTCATGCCCTATCAAACCATGACGCAGATGCCATTTTTGATGGGCAGTATTGGTTAGCGCGCTTATTTCGCAACTACCCAACGTTAGCTCCCCACCTTGGCCGAGAAGTGCTGTGGTATTTCGGCGGCGAAGCCCTGCATTTCATGCCTGACGAAGAAATTGCCAAATTCCAGCAACTTGAAGACTTAATGATAGAAGCCGATGAAAACTTTGACTACCTAGCCGCTAAGCAAGCCATTTTTACTGCAAAATAACCCCTTGTACGCCAAGCTAAGCTTGGCGGACTTTCTGACAGACGAAAAAAAGCCAGAACAATGTTCTGGCTTTTTAATTTGGAGCGGGAAACGAGACTCGAACTCGCGACCCCGACCTTGGCAAGGTCGTGCTCTACCAACTGAGCTATTCCCGCAATTCTTTCACCTTGATATGGTGCTCAAGGTATATGTTAATTAATTACTTTGCAATCAATAACATATCTATATACCCGTTAGCTAAAGCTAACCAATACACACAAAATAAGTGGTATCCCGTAGGGGAGTCGAACCCCTGTTACCGCCGTGAAAGGGCGGTGTCCTAGGCCTCTAGACGAACGGGACACTGATGACTGATACTCATTAGGCAATCGGCCTAGACTAATGAGAAATTGGAGCGGGAAACGAGACTCGAACTCGCGACCCCGACCTTGGCAAGGTCGTGCTCTACCAACTGAGCTATTCCCGCCTAATTAGAGTCTTTCACTACTCTAAAACATCAACTTTCGTTGACTATCTTGCCAATAACAAGATATTAAATTGGTATCCCGTAGGGGAGTCGAACCCCTGTTACCGCCGTGAAAGGGCGGTGTCCTAGGCCTCTAGACGAACGGGACACTAATACCTGCGACGTCAGTCACGTCTCAAGATGGCGCGCATTCTATGTATCTTATTGAATTACGTCAAGTTTTTTCTAATAAAAAACTTTTTAATTTCGGTCTACACTGAACATATCAAAAGGACAAATAGAAGCGGCAATGGACTCAATCATCGTACTGGGGACGCTGTTACTGGTTACACTGGTGAGCAGCATCTTTATAAAAGGCTATTTAGATAAGCGCCGAATCGAGAAAGCCCGCGAAATGGTGGACCTTCACGATGACCTTCGTCGCATGCAAAACGCCATGGCCGTTATCCCTAGCATCTACCTAGATGTGCCTACCCGCATATTCATGCTTAAACGCACCATGCAGTTGATTAATAAGCTATTGGAAGCGAACAGTGACAATCAAAGTCTCAATGCACTCTATCAAGACATGGAGGTGCAATTAGAAAAAGCCTTATCGCAAAAAGACGACAGCGTGAAACGCTTAAGCCAACGAGGCAAAGTAGACAATCCTGATACAGGCCATGAAATTCGCACCATGGTGAAATTTCTTCATGATCAGATCCTCAAAGCGGTCAAAAGTGGTTTAATCCCTAAAGCCCACGGCTCCAGAGTGGTGAAGAATTTAAAAATTATTATGCAACGCACCATCATTGATATGAATTACAACATGGCGCAAGGGATACTTAGAACTCAAAAACTGCGCCCAGCCCTTTCAAAATTAAAAGTGACCCTTGGGCTTGTCATTAAAAGTCCGCTTAAACAATATTTAACCCCCCTAAAAGAAGAGTTAGAGAAAACCATCAATGATATTGAGAAGAAGCTATTGATTGAACGCAAAAAATCCAGTGACCGCTCTGGAGGCAAGCTCGCCAGCGGCATGGATAAAATCAAAGAAGAAGAAGACTGGGAAACGAAAAAGAATATTTACGACTAGCCAGGCAAGGCATCAAACAAATGTTTTAACATCTCTCGCATTGCCGCCACTTCATCGCTTTTCACCCCCGCTTCACACAGGAGTTTCTCTGGTACGCGCTTAGCCTGTTGTTTTAATGATTCACCTAGGGCTGTTAAACGTACCCACACTTGACGCTCATCTTCATGACTGCGTTGGCGCTGAATTAAGCGCTTAGCTTCTAGGCGTTTAAGCAAAGGAGTCAAAGTACCGCTATCCAGTTTAAGGCGCTCGCCCAACATGGTAACCGTAAATTTATGGCCAATGGGCATCTCCCACAATACCAACATCACAAGATATTGCGGGTAGGTTAAATCCAACGGCTTTAGCAAAGGCTGATAGATTTTCGTCATCAAACGCGAAGCGCTGTAAAGCTGGAAACACAATTGGTTATCCAGTTTTAACAATTCATCTGCCGATTTACTCATAAAGCCTCTTTGAAAGGTATTAACGTGATCATGGCAAGTTACCCTCAACCATGGCGCGGGTCAATTCTTCCAGAGCAATTAGGCCAGCAAAGCCCGAACATGTTTTTCAATGGCTTGCGGTTTGGATGTTGGCGCAAAACGCTTAACGACTTGACCATCTTTATTAATTAAAAATTTAGTGAAGTTCCATTTGATTTTTTCTGTGCCCAACATGCCTCGCGCTTCTTTTTTCAGATACTTATAAAGTGGATGGGCTTGATCGCCGTTCACTTCAATCTTAGAAAACATAGGAAAGCTAACGCCATAGTTCTTCATACAGAACCCAGCAATTTCACTATCACTGCCTTTATCTTGTTGCGCAAATTGGTTGCATGGAAAACCCAGCACCTCGAGACCCTCTTCATGCAAATCTTTATACATGGCCTCTAAGCCCTCAAACTGAGGCGTTAAACCACATTTACTGGCGGTGTTCACGATCAACAAAACCTTGCCTTTATAGTCTGCCAGATCACGTTCTTGACCTTGAATATCCACCGCTTTGAAATCATAGACCGACATAACTGCCTCCATTTTCAATGTTTTATTGTATTTTATAAAATTTAATTGTGCGCAAATAATTTAATCAAAAAAGAAGCAGCTGTCTACTGTTTAATTAACACCCAGCATTTAGGTAAAGGACAACATTCTTGAAATATGGGACATGGGCAACCCAGACTGTTCATGCCACTGATTAAAAGCAGCCTGTATCGCCAACAGGTCTCGCTTGGCTTTGTTGTCATCAATCTTGTGCACGACACCTTGAGCACGCAACTGCACCATGACATCTTCACTGAGCATGAAGGTATCCTTACCGGCCATACGCAATGCCGCGGGCGCACTCCTGCCCCCTAGCTGAGCCCCTTTCTTTTTCATGTCCAGCCACAACCCCACAATATCGGTGACGGGCCAGTTCGCTATGTATGAGCCAAAGCCCCCTTGCTCACGCTCAAGCTCCATGATCCAGGCCGCATTTGTGCGCAGAGCTTTCATTTTCCCCCAGTGCTTAATCAGCCCAGGCTGCAGCATATGCTGCTCTAACGCCTCATCACTAAGACTGGCTACATAAGCAGGCTTAAACCCTTTAAAAACCCGTTCAAACATAGGCCATTTATCATTCACCACACTGTGCTTTAAGCCCGCCCTAAAAATACGTAAGCCTAGTAACGACAAGTAAAACGCGCCATCACGCTGAGCCAAGTCCTCTTCCCTCTCGATACGAGGCATAAAAGGCTCTAAATGCGGACCTTTTAGCTCTTGGGCACGGTGTAGTATCCAGTCAAAGTCTTTCATTTTTTCTCATCGAATGTCAGTGACGCACTGTTCACACAGTAACGCAGGCCCGTAGGGGCTGGGCCGTCTGGAAAAACATGGCCCAAATGTCCGTCACAGCGACTGCACACAATTTCGGTACGCTGCATCATTAGTGAGTTATCACTGTGTTCATCAATGACATCCGAGCTTAACGCTTGGTAAAAACTTGGCCAGCCGCAACCACTGTCAAACTTGGTATCAGACTCAAACAAAGGCTGTCCGCAGCACACGCAGCTATATACACCTTCAGCCTTGTTTGCGTTTAAAGCACCGGTGAAAGCTCGCTCAGTGCCTTTTTCTCGGGTGATGCGGTAAGTTTCTGGGTCCAGCTGTTCACGCCATTGATCCGGTGTTTTTTTGATCTTATCCATCTTTATCTCCTAAAAAAGTCACAACTTTCAATGAGAAAGCCTAATGTAGAGATTGGAGCCATGCAAAAAGCTAGGTATCATCCGCACATCTTTTTCGTCAATTCGCTGGTCGATGCTATCGAGCAGCCTCGGGGTTTTTCATGCACGAATTGCATAAATCTAACAAACTGGCCAACGTATTTTATGACATTCGCGGACCCGTTTTAAGCGCCGCCAAGAAAATGGAAGATGAAGGCCATCGCATTCTTAAACTCAATATCGGCAACCCCGCGCCATTTGAGTTAAACGCACCCGATGAAATCTTACAAGATGTGATTCACCAGTTACCCAATGCCCAAGGCTACAGCGACAGCAAGGGTGTTTACTCCGCTCGTAAAGCCGTCATGCAGTACTGCCAACAAAAAGGCATCAAAGGTGTGGAAATTGAAGACATCTATCTAGGCAATGGCGTGAGTGAGTTAATTGTGATGGCGCTTCAAGGCCTCATTAATAACGGCGACGAAGTTCTGATTCCCGCTCCGGACTACCCACTATGGACAGGCGCCGTCAGCTTAGCCGGCGGCACACCTGTGCATTACCGCTGCGATGAGCAAGCTGACTGGTACCCAGACATTGATCACATCAAGCAAAACATCACGTCGAACACAAAAGCCTTGGTGTTAATTAACCCGAACAATCCAACGGGGGCGCTGTACCCTAAAGAAGTATTATTAGACATACTAGAAGTGGCTCGACAGCATAATCTTGTGGTTTTCTCTGATGAAATTTATGACAAAATTTTATTTGATGAAGCTCAACATATTTCGACAGCATCATTGGCCGAAGACCTACTAATCATCACCTTTAACGGCCTTTCAAAAACCTACCGCTTAGCCGGTTTTCGTAGCGGCTGGTTAGTGGTCAGTGGCGCGAAACATAAAGCAAAAGATTATCTTGAAGGTCTCGATATGCTTGCCAGCATGCGCTTATGTGCAAACGTACCAGCACAATATGCCATTCAAACAGCATTGGGCGGCTATCAAAGCATTAATGATTTGATTCGCCCGGGCGGGCGCATCTATGAACAGCGCAACCTTACCCATCAAATGATCAATGAGATTCCTGGGCTGAGCTGCACCCTGCCAAAAGGTGCCCTGTATAGCTTTGTGAAAATGGATCAATCTAAGTTCAACATTAAAAATGATGAAAAGATGGTGCTGGATCTTCTAGAGCAACAAAAAATATTAATCGTTCATGGCCGTGCCTTTAACTGGCCAGAGCCGGATCATTTCCGCTTGGTATTCTTACCAAGAGTCGATGACCTAAAAGAAGCGATTGGTAAGATTGGTCATTTCTTTGAACGCTACAGCCAATAAGTAATCATTATGAATGATGTCAATATTGATGATTTTTACCACGACATTGGTGTCATTCTGCTGAGTTTATTTCAGCAGTTTCCAAGAAAAGTGAGCTTATTTATTGATGACATCAGCGGGCCTGACGATATGGATGAGTTTGGTCTACATAGCCCCCGCTACCTGTCTGCCATAGGTGCCCTCATGTGGTTGCACGATGAGGGTTACATCCGCTACTTCGATATTATTAAGCAAGAAAGCGCAGAAGAATGCACGCTAACACAAAAAGCCTTTGTGAAATTGATTCGCCCAAACTTAACTCCAGAGGAGTTTCGTCAGGCGAACTCTATTAGTAAACGCGAAAGCACCCTTGCCTTTAAAATGCAAAAAGCCCTACGCGAGCAGTCGAGTATTGATATGCAAAATATCATCGAGCAACACTTCTTTCATGCATCGCCCTTAACCACACCTAACGACTAAAGTTGATACAGCATCACTTTGAGTGATGCATCTTCATTGATATCCGCCAGCACAGCAGGATTGGCGATGCGCTCAATAAAGCATGCATCAGGAAAAACCGTCTTCACTAATTCATGTAAAAAAGCCTCACCTAGCGCAGGAGAATTAAGGCACAAAACCAACTGTGCATGGTCGGCAAGCGCTGGTTTTAATTTGGTCAGCAACTTTTCATAGTCGCGACGAACATCGAAGGCTTTACTTTGAAAGCTAGGCGGGTCTGCGATCAACAAGTCAAAAGGCCCTTTTTGCGTCAGCTTTTTAATCATTTTAAAAATATCTTGCGCAATAAACGTATTGCGCTGACACGCCACATCATTAAGGGCCAAGTTTTGCTGGCCTCGTTTAATGGCCCCTTTCGCCATATCAATATTCACAACCGAATTCGCCCCGCCAGCGGCGGCTGCAATTCCAAGACTGCAGGTGTAAGAGAACAAATTGAGCACGGCTTTATCTTGAGCGTGCTCACGCAACCACTGGCGGCCGTTACGCATGTCTAGAAACAAACCGCTATTTTGGTTTCGCCCTAGATTCACCCAGTAAGATAATCCTGCCTCAGTGACTTTAAAGTCCGTATCTAAATAAGAATGAGTCCCAAAGAAAACTTCTACTGGGTTTCCCTTCTCATAGCGGCGCTGAATATAAATGGCTTCTAACCCCAGCGCAGCGCATTGCGATTTAACTGCTGTAAGCCATTGCTGCAACTCTGCCTCATCCATCTGCTGATAAATGATGACCCAAAGCACCGGTGGGTAAACCTCTATGTTGACCTGTTCCCACCCTTTAAACAGTCCTCCTCGGCCATGAAATAGCCTCTGTGCATCATCACAGGGCAGATTTTGTAGGATCGAATCTAAATTTAATTTTTTTTGCATAAAATCCTTGGCTCAAGGCGGCGCCTATTACTATACTGATATTACATGTTTAAGGGGTGACGTTATGAAGAACTCAACCACGACACAAGCAGCGCAAGCGAATCAAGATGTGATGCACGGCGCGGCTATCATTGATGAAAAAGGCAAAGAAACACCCATTACTGAAGAGATGATACAAAAAGCCTTAAAGAAAATCCTACAAGCCTCTCAATCGTAAGGCGTTTTGTAGAGAACGAAGACACCAAAAACAGCCATGAGCTGTTTTTTTATGCCTGTCATTTAAACAAACGTCTGACTTACTGCTTCACCCTAACGCCCAAGGCCTGCAGCCAGACAGGATGTGACAAGCGCTTACCAGAAACAACCTGACACGTCAGATCCCGCCTTAACGGGTAGTCTTTACGCAAGCGATCAAAGGCTTTCGATTTTTGCTCATCGCTTAGACCTAATAAGCTCATCATTCTAAAGTGATCATCGCGCACATCATAAGCATTACGTATCACCTGCTTAAGCACATACGCCGTATCGGCCTCTTGGCTAAAACTTAATTTACGCACCGGGGCCTCAGATATTAACTGAGCCAGTTTTAAGCGCTTCGGTAAGGCCAAGGTATCGCACAAGGCGTCATAGATCATAGCCGTGCCGCCATATTTGCCGTCTAGACTGTATCCGGCAATGTGAGGGGTAGCTATCAAGCAAGCTTGTATTAGCTCATCACTTGGAGACGGCTCTTGTTCATACACATCTAAAATGGCATTGAATTGAGGACGGTTCTTTAAGTGCGCCAAAAGTGCCTCATTATCCACCACCGCACCACGGCAACTGTTAATTAAACAAGCGTCTTCTTTCATACTCGCAAGCCGGTTTTTATCTACCAAATGGTAGGTAGCATGTTCGCCATCTCGGGTGATCGGTGTATGCACACTCACAACGTCTTGCTGCCAAACGGCTTGTTTGTTTTGATCACTGCTAAACTCAACGACATTTGGGTCATAGGCGATCGCCTCAACACCTAGGGCTTTTAGCGTGTCATAGAGAAGCCCACCCACATTGCCGGCCCCCACAATACCCACCGACAAGGATTGCCAGTTCTTCTGGGTGCGTTCTTGTAACACCAGCAAGCAACTGAGCACATAGTCCACTACCGCTTTTGCATTGCAGCCTGGGGCGTTGGCATATTGAATGTTTTGCTGCTCAAGATAGCCCGTATCGAGGTGGTCAGTGCCGATGGTGCATGTGCCAACAAACTTAACGCGGCTGCCAGCTAATAAGCCTTCGTTTACTTGAGTAATAGAGCGAATTAATAATATATCCGCGTCTTTCACTTGCTCTGCAGACATCTCGCGCCCAGGCAAGCTGACCAGCTCTTGGCACATATCACTAAAAAAAGCATCCAACAGTGGGATGTTCTCATCTGCAACGATTTTCATATATACAATCCGGCTAGGGTCTCTAGGGCTTTTTTCATGGGCCGATGAATGCCCAGTTCTTGCGTTAAGGCATCAATAAAAAGGTAATTGTCTTGGTTAAATGCTAAGGGCGCAAGACTCACGGGGATATCTTTACGTAAGCGTGTAAGCTGCTGATTCAAACCCAAACGTGGCTTGTTTTCTAGTAAGGCAGTTTGAATGCGTTTTGCCCCTCGAACCGGTAAGGCGTCACCGGCATCAATGGCTGCGTATACCTGCGATGCACTGCCATAATGTTGTAATAAGCAGGTGGCGGTTTTAACGCCGACACCCGGTACGCCCTCGATGTTATCGCTGGCGTCCCCCACTAGAGATAAAAAGTCCACAATTTGCTCAGGCTTTAAGCCCACTTCTGTCATCAAACGCGCTTCATCCCAAACAGAGCCATTGGCACTGTCTTGCATTGTGACATTGGGTGCGAGTAGTTGGCGTAAATCTTTATCACGAGAATGAATGGTCACCTGAGCGTCACTTAAAGGATCAATGCAACTGGCAATATAATCATCGGCTTCAAACTCGTCACCTGCCAGCACCATAAAGCCCATATGTTCACAAAACGACTTCAACAAGCTCAACTGATAAATAATGTCTTCACTGGGCAGTGCGCGGTTAGCTTTATATTCGGGGTCTAGGTCATGGCGAAAGCAAGAACCCAAGCTTTCATCAAACGCAGCGACGGTCACATGGGCGTGAAAGAACGCTGGCTGAACCAGCCAGCGTAAGCTCGCTAATAATGGGTACACCTCCCAGCCTTCGTCATTAACAATACTTGGCCCAGGTGCAAAGTAGTAGCGAAAAAATACAGCGGAAATATCGATAAGGTGGGCTTGTTTCAAGACGAACTCTTAAGGGGTATGAAATGGAATAATCGTATCTTCTATGGTTATGGTGTCAGGCGGTTGGGGAAACAAATACACATCTTCTACGCGACTGCCTTTAGGGAACATCAGGTGGCCATCGTCAAAGCGCAAAGGAAACTCAGTGCTTGGATAGTACCAACCTAATACCGTTTGTTGACGAAAAATAACCAGCCAACGAATCGGCAGATAATCATCCCCTACTCGCTCTAACCCCACCACAGACAGGTCTTGGCTTTTCCCAAAATAATACACACTGACAAGCTGGCTGCCATCCCCCAACAAGGCTGGGGTTTGTTGGCGTATTAAATCATGAGCCTGCTCAGCATTTAAGGCAAAAACCAATCCGCTTTGAAACATTAAAATACAAGTTAACAGCGTCCTTGCCGTCATCATGGATTATCCTTTTGGTACAGGTTCCGTTACGATTTTTTTACCTAGATAGGTTTCTAAGTCCATGAGTCCATAGGCTTCATACTCATCAATAAATGTAATCGCCATACCTGAGGCACCCGCACGTCCGGTGCGACCAATGCGGTGAACATAGTCTTCTGGATCATCTGGTAGGTTGTAATTAAATACGTGAGTAATACCATCCACGTGAATACCACGCCCTGCCACATCGGTGGCCACGAGTACCGTGTTGTCTTGACTCTTAAAGCGTTCTAAGGTCTTTACGCGCTTTTGCTGGGCCACTTCACCGCTTAATAGCATGGCTTTGATACCCATTTTATTTAAGCGGTCTGCAAGGTCACGGGAGGTATCACGACGGTTCGCAAAAATAATGGCTTTACCTGTGGTGGCTTCATTTAAAAAGTTGACCAACACCTGATCTTTTTCGGTTTCTTGCAAGCTATAAAAGCGTTGGTCAACGGTTTCGGTGGCAACGGATTCAGGCTCAATCTCAATTTGCTGAGGTTTGTAGGTCCAGCTTTCACTTAACGCCACAACATCATATGGATAGGTGGCACTGAAAAGTTGAGTTTGACGGATATCTTTTTCAGGGGTGGCGCGAATAATACGCTTTAAGTCAGGAATGAAGCCCATGTCTAACATGCGGTCCGCTTCATCAATCACCAGCAGTTCAACCTGATCAAGAAACAGAACTTTTTGTTGTAAGAAATCCAATAAGCGGCCTGGTGTTGCCACCACAATATCGACAACGGTATTGAGCTGTTCTTTTTGTTTGTCGTAATCCACACCACCAACCACGGTCACTACATTAACATCGGTGTATTTAGATAAACCTTCTGCGTCCTTGGCTATTTGCATGGCCAACTCACGAGTCGGTGCAATCACAAGGGCACGAGGCTCACTGGCATAACGCTCACTTGGGGCAGTAGTCAGTAATTTTTGCAATACGGTGATTAAAAATGCGGCGGTTTTACCAGTACCGGTTTGCGCTTTACCTATGATGTCATGGCCGGCAAGGGTTAATGGTAAAGATGCGGCCTGAATTGGGCTGGCGTATTGGAAGCCCAAATCAAAGATGCCATGCATAATACGTTCATCTAAATTTAAGTCATGAAAACGCGTTTTGCCTTCAGCAGGCTCAACATGAAATTGCTTAGGATCCCAAGCAACAACCAGTTTTTTCTTAGGTGCGGCTTTTGTTTTGGCAGAAGGTTTAGATGGTTTTTTATTATTCGATGAAGGCGACGCTTTCTTCGGCGTATTCGTCGGTTTAACTGGCTGTGATTTATTAAATAATTTTTTAATCAATCCAATTGGCATTTATAAGGCTTCCCGTTTAAATTCTGATGCGTTCAGTGGCTTATCGCTACGAAAATGGGCGATCAATGCATCACTGAACTGTTTTGCCCGATCAGGCAAACCGTTATGCAAGTACTCATGTACTTGCTGATATATATTGTCTTTAAAGACGTTTGCCGATTGCTCAATATAATGCGGATCGCCACTTAAATTGTCGATACTGACATTAAATCTGAAATCAGCACTGCGGCTGAATATCCACTCAAGCGCCTGAGGTTTTACCTCTACTTTTTCAAACTCAGCTTGTTGCTCAGCTGTACGGCCATCGGGATTATACCAATAACCAAAATCCACTAAGGTACGACGCTGCTCGCCAGCAATGCACCAATGACTGATTTCATGCAACGCACTGGCAAAATAACCATGGGCAAAAATCACTCTATCCCAAGGATAATACGGACTTCTTGGGATATAAACAGGCTCATGCGCGCCTCGAACCAACTCTGTATTGAGCGTTTGTTTAAAACATTGGTTAAATATTTGAATGGCGGTCGAGCAATGGTACATAGGTTTTCTTACAACATCGGTGCTGGTCTGCTTTATACCAGTTATGGCCGATACCTACCAGTTGCAAACTATTAGCATTGCATTTCAGAGTGAAATCACGATACTTAGGCGTTTTTTTACTAGGGAAAATCGGCAATATGCTCAGGTCATTTTTCAAGCAGGCTAAACCGCTGATGGTTTTGATGCTGCCGATCCTAGGTACTCAACTGGCTCAAACAGGTATGGGGGTCGTCGATACCCTAATTGCCGGTTTAGCAGGCACATTAGATCTGGCTTCCATTGCCGTGGGGAGCAGTATTTGGTTACCCCTGGTGTTATTTGAAGCCGGCATCATGGTCGCGCTTACGCCTATGGTCGCTCATGCAAAAGGCGCGAAAAACAAAAAGCAATCTGCCCATTATCTTCAACAAGGCATCTACCTTGGCTTGGTCATCGGCTTATGTGCCATGGCTATTTTGCTATTAGGCACTAAGCCTTTAATGTCTTTAATGGACATCAGCGATGACATTCAAACCATTACCGTGGATTACTTATTTTATATTGCCCTAGCCTTACCCGCGGTGGCCATACATCAGGCCTTTCGCTCGTATAACGAGGCCGTGCATCTGACTAAACCGGTGACCGCCATCGCATTTGCCGGCTTACTATTAAATATCCCTCTGAACTTATTATTCGTCTTTGGCTGGGGGCCCGTTGAAGCTATGGGCGGGCCCGGTTGCGGTCTGGCCAGCTTAATTGTGTTTTACATGATGACCATTGCCATTTGGTTGTTTACCCATTTCAGCGCCCATCACCAAAAGGTGAAGCCCCTGCAGCATTTCACGGCTCCGAACTTAAAAACCATTGGAAGCATCAGTGCGGTAGGCCTGCCAATCGGCTTAGCTATATTTGCCGAGGTGAGTCTGTTTTGCATTATCGCCCTGTTTATAGCGCAGTTAGGGCCTGTAGTGGTGGCCGCACATCAGATCACGCTTAATATCACCACTGTCACCTTTATGGTGCCGCTGAGCCTTGCGACCGCATTAACCGTCCGTGTGGGCCATGAACTGGGCAGAGGCAACGCTTTAGGCGCGAAACAAGCGTGGATAAACGCCATTTACATTAACCTTCTGTTTGCCCTGGGCAATGGCTGTATTTTGTACTTTTTGCGCGAATCACTGGCCGGCTTATACAGCCAAGATCAGCAGGTGGTGACTCTTGCCATGTTACTACTGATGCATGCGGCTATTTTTCAAATCAGCGATAGCCTTCAAGTGGGTGCCGCAGGCGCGTTAAGGGGCTACAAAGACACCATGGTGACGCTGATGATCAGTATTATTTCGTTCTGGCTGGTGGGGTTACCATTAGGCTACTACCTTGGTTTATCACAGGCGGCGCCAATGGGTGCGGCGGGGTTCTGGGTCGGCTTAATCGTGGGCTTAAGCGTGAATGCGGTGTTACTGCTGTCACGCTTACAATTTGTCAGCCGCCGAGCGATCAATCATCAAGATATTACACCGCACGCGGTTATTCAAAACTGATCATACTCCTTGGTTTTTTGCACCTATACTCTAATTAAGTGCAGGAAGCAGTCGCAATTAGCCTTGGAGTAGATATGGCCAAACAAGCCGATGTTATTGATTTTAGGCAACACAAACGAAACCTACCTAATATACAGCGTCTATTACCCGAATTAGACGGTATTGAGATGCTGTACACCAATGATTCATCTGATCAAATATTCAGCTTAAAAGTGCTTTGTTGGGCTATCTGGAGTGATGGTCACATCGATGGAATGGTGCCGTGGTTGAATCGATTGGTAGCTTGTCGCAGCTTAGATGACCCGTTAAACGGCCATTGGGAAGGCTTTATGGATACCCAAACCGGGCAAATATTATTTGAACCACCCGCTTACAAAATGGAATTCCTCAAACAAAGCGCTCAATTCTACCCCGTCACACCAACTTCAAACGGCTCTATTGTCCAAGAGATCCCTGACCTCATCGGCAGCCATGCGGTTTTCAGCCCTGATCAGTTTGATAGCTTTAATATTCAAGAGATTCACAGCTGGCGCTTGTACAACGATGGCAGTGTTCTGGCCATGTGCGTAGAAGAAGACCATGTTCACAGTACACCAGTACTCACCGGCGATGACTGCTTGTTCAGCGTGCAACATAGAAAAGACTTTCATTATTTCTTCCAACACACCATTGCCAATAAAATTAAGTCAAAAGATCCCGATGCCCTTGCGGCCATGGCTCATTTGGCCAAGCATTCATCCTAATGTAAGCTGTACCCAAGCATTGTTAACGTACGCGTTCTCTAAGGGGCATCATGTTTCACATCAAGGATGAATACCTAAACGACCTCGAAACCAACCCGTGGAAGCGGTTTCGCAATCGTTTAATTCGCTTAGTGGTGAGCCCCTATCATTTGATGAAATCCATTTTCATGGTCACTGGCGCCATTTTTTGGCTCCTAGCTACAATTGTGTTCGTCTCCACGTTTACCTTACTTGAAAGTTTGCCCCACTTTGAACAAAATCCGTTTAAACAGGCGAAGCAAGCGGCCATAAGCAGTGTTGAACAACACCTACAAGATGCACCAAAAGCGCTTAAAAATTACCAATGGGTCAGCATTGATGATATTAATCGTGAGCTGCTCTATGCCATTGTCATGAGTGAGGACGGCGATTTTTTCAACCACCAAGGCATCGATTATGACGCTTTAATCAACGCCCTAGGTGAAAATATTAAACGCCGGGAGTGGAGTTTCGGTGCCAGTACCATTAGCCAGCAAACGGTTAAAAACATTTATTTTGAAAACAATAAAACCCTTTATCGCAAACTCAAAGAACTGCTGGTTACCAAGCGTTTAGAGCAAGCGTTAAACAAGAATGAAATATTAGAGCTGTATTTAAATATCATTGAATTTGGTCCAGACATATACGGTATTCACGCTGCCTCACACTATTACTTTAACGCGAAGCCCAGCGAACTTAACGCGGCTCAAGGGGCCTTTCTCGCCATCTTAATGCCAAGTCCCAGAAAGTATCATTTTACGATTTTCCAAAACCAATACTTAGCAAAGCGATACAAACGCAAGTATCGAAGAATCTTGCAAGATATGCGCTTTAAAGAGTACATCAGTCCCACCCAGTACCAAAAGTACATGCAGTGGCCGTTCTTTTAAGGACAGTCACAGGCAAATCACGCCATCGTTCTAAAAACTTGACCTAAGTACTTGCAGCAACCTAGTGGCACAGTAAACTGCGCCCAATCATTGATAGGAAATCATTATGCTGCGATCTATAAAATTACTTTTTATTATGACACTTATTACCGTTTTAGCTGGCTGCGCGGCCACGACTCCGCTGGTATTAGCCGGTGGTGGTAATCACGAATACCTGAAATATAAAACGGATATTCGCTTAAAAGCCGCCGCCGCCCTCGATGAAGAGCCAGATCTCATCACCTACTCTTTGAACGGCATTGTTGAAAACAAAAGTGAAGACATCATCAACACCTACCTATTAGGCTATGGTAAAGACGATTACAGCCAAGATATGAAAAGCATCGCCATTTATCAAATTGGCTTGATTTATATGAATCGTTACAACCAAGACCGCGATGACGAAAAAGCAAAAGCGTACTTTCATCGCCATTTAATCGAATTCCCTTACAGCATATTACAAGACCGAATTCATGATCGTTTAGAGATCATCAAGTCACGGGAAAATGAAACCGTACAGATGACACCAGAACAGTTATTAGCGCATGTGGATAGAGACCGCTTGCTGAATAAACCCATCAATACCTTTGACCCAGACTTAACGCCAATGAGCGAACGCGCTATTCGCGATAATCGTCTAGAGGATGCCAACGGCGTGTATCTGACGGTTTATCAAAACCCTGGCTCAAGTGACAACATCAAAGCTAAGTCACTTTATCAGCTTGGTTTAATATATATGAGCGAACAAAATCCTGAAAAAAGTTTAAAGAAGTCCAGCTACTTCTTCCGTAAAATCATGGATGAATTCCCAGATCAGCCAATTAGTCAAAAAGCCGAGCACAAACTCAGTAATTTGATTAATCAAAACAATTCGTCTGATATGAATACCGAAAAATAACCGTCTTTGGCATTTCACAAGCAAACATAAAAAAAGCGGATACCATTTTTGTATCCGCTTTTTTTATGTTTATCTTTTCATCAACGACGAGCTTAGCCTTTTTAAAGCACTCGATTTAAGGGGCGGGATTCGGTCTGGCAATATGCACCTTAGCAATTTCAGCGAGTACTTCATCACTTAAGCTCACATTCACACTGGCAATATTTTCAGCTAATTGCTCCATATTGGTCGCACCAATGATATTACTGGTTAAAAAAGCTTGCTGATTCACAAACGCCAAACTCATTTGAGCCGGTGTTAGATCAAAATACTTAGCAATATTCACGTAAGCCTGTGTGGCCTTGACCGCTTGCTCGTTGTTGTAACGAGTAAAGCGTTCATACAAGGTCAAACGGCCTTTCTCAGGCTTCTCATCCCCCAGATACTTACCACTAAGCGCCCCAAACGCCATGGGACTATAAGCCAATAACCCCATATTTTCACGATGACTGATTTCCGCTAGACCCACTTCATAGGTTCGATTCAAAAGATTGTATGGGTTTTGAATGGAAACAGGTTTGGTAAAACCCTGTTCCTCACAGATACTGAGGGCTTTCATTACGCCCCAAGGGGTTTCATTACTGAACCCCCAGTGTCGAATTTTGCCCTGCTGTACCAATTCATTAATGGCACTGACGGTATCAAACAAAGGGGTGATCTGTTCATCTTCTTTGACTTCGTAGCCTAATTTACCAAAGAAATTGGTGTTACGGTCAGGCCAATGAAGCTGATACAAATCCACGTATTCGGTCTGTAGACGCTGCAAGCTGGAATCAATAGCTTGATGAATATGTTCTGCGGTTAAACGCGGGCCATTTCTTAAATAGTTCAGGCCATTTCCAGGGCCGGCCACTTTAGACGCTAAAATGACATCATCACGCTGTCCGCGTTTAGCAAGCCAGGTTCCAATATACTGTTCCGTTAAGCCTTGTGTCTCAGGTCTAGGGGGGACGGGATACATCTCGGCCGCATCGATGAAATTAATCCCTTGTGAGATGGCGTAATCCAATTGCTCATGCGCTTCTTTCTCTGTGTTTTGCTCGCCCCACGTCATGGTGCCCAGACAGATTAAACTCACATCCAGATTGGTATTACCTAATTTCTTAAATTTCATTTACTTGCCTTCAAACACAAAAAAACCGATAAGGCTTACCCTATCGGTTTCATTATTAAGTCTCAATAATTGCTTGGCCTTTAAGCTGGAATGAATCGTTCCAGCCATGCACCATTAGTTTTGAATTTTACAATTACGCCATTCACAACGCACCAACATGAAACTATTATCGGCACAGGTGGCTTCAAGGACTTCATTGGGGCCATCTGCTTTTAGCGTACGAACTTTAGGGTTTGCACAACCTTCGCGTTTTACCATGCGCTCAACAGCGTATGCACTGCGCGAGAATTTTTTATTGGACTTGTCTTCAATCTTGCTCATTTTCAAGTACAAATCTTGACCTTGCGAATCATGTTCTTGCTGCAGACGCACTAGAATTGGGTAAAGATTTTGGTCTTCACGCAGATCCATGGAGCCATCGCGGTACTCGCCCATAATATCTAAACAGGTTTCGGCTTTGTCGCCATCTTTCAGCAGTTCTTGTACACGTTGCTCGGCTTCGGCAACGATATCAAAAGTGAGACCCATGGCATAACGGGCACCGGTTTCTTGGCGAGAATCCGTTAAGGTTACCAGGTTATAGCTCAAGCCATAATCAGCCGCCTCTACTAGGCT
>Ga0115005_10001599_pt1 | contig 18063 bp, 21 predicted proteins | sample ArcOceMetagenome_FD_87163 | JGI IMG/M metagenome (GOLD analysis project Ga0115005, IMG submission 87163) | Marine eukaryotic phytoplankton communities from Arctic Ocean - Arctic Ocean - Greenland ARC118M Metagenome | ecosystem: Environmental > Aquatic > Marine > Oceanic | place: Arctic Ocean... | reverse complement strand
GAAAGGTATCCATCGAAGGTGATGTGGTTGTTGTGTACGATAACTCCTACAACAGCAGCCATGGCAACACGTCCGTGCTTACGCTCAACAGCACGACGACGCTCGAAAGCCTCGGGCTCAGACTCGAGCCATCCAAGAGGATCGTAGACTCCGAGGGGCTCGGTAACTCCAAGCTCGATCTCAGAAACCTTGAGGGAGGTAGCAGCCTTGGTGGAAGCAGCAGGTGCGAAAGCAGATGCAGATGCGATGAGGAGGGTGGCGATAACAAGCTTCATATTTATTGTTCTATTCGAAATTGTGATGTATTGAAGTTGCATGCGAGCATGGTGCGGTCAAGCAGCGAAGCAGGAAAAGAAGATACGATTTTTTTCCGTTCGTTTGTCGGAGGCTCAAAGATACTTCAACCAAGCTTCAACTTGTGTATAGATTTGATGATTTCCCTTTGTTGCCCCTTCCCCTTTGTTTCTAATTTCCCAAAAAGAACAAGACAGACAGACAGACGAGACAGACATCAGACAAACAGTTTGAAGTTGAAGAAGTTGTTGTTCGAAGAAGGTGGTTTATTATTGTTCCATGCAAGAAAGAACAACGAAGTGTGCTTTACGAAAGGACTGACAAGAAGAAGCAGATAATTCTAACTTCTAAACTCATTTGTCAAGATGGCCCAATTTATTGCATTGGCTGCATCAGTTGTGTCGCTAGCGCTACCCGGTACTGGAAAAAGAGATGGCGACGCTGTACGTGTACCTATCTCAAACTCTCATCTTGCACGGTCGTTAATTCCTTCTTCGTTTTCGTTTGGTCTAGGTAGGTAGGTCGAAAGACGCAGTGTCATTGAAATGCTGTGATGCAAACAATGGTACTAATGGATATTATCTTTTTCCACTTTAGTTTCGGGGGCTGGTCTTGCAGTTTTTTTAATCCACCAAATAGAAAAATATAGAATCAAAGAAAGAATAAGAAAATACTGCCGGAATATTATGACACAAAATGATAAAAACAGCAATGATTCAACGAATAACAACAATGCTGAAATGCATTCATATGCTAATACAGCAAAGTTTGAAGTGCTGGCGAGTTCGGCCAATACTCTTTCTTCGCATTTGCATTGTGCCAAAGTCACACTTAAGCCAGGGACGGGCTTAGCTCAACTACGATCCGAAGGTGCAGAATTATATTATATTTTACGTGGAAGAGGTCATTTTTTTCAGGAATGCGGCGTGGAAGATGATAAATGTAGCGGAAGCGATATTGTTCAAAATGAATTCATCATTGTTGAGCCGTGGAAGTAAGTTCAAAGTGTGATGTAACATTTTCATTCATAGAAGCACAACGTATGGCCATACGAGTATTCTATTTACGGCATTCTAAGAAATCATTTTCTATCCATAGACTGAGATCCATAAAAAATAAGCACACAGAGGATTTGGTGTTCTTACGGATAACAGATATAGTGCAAGGGGAGCAATCAGAAGTTGTAACTTTGCAAACAGAAAACATAAATGCAGCTGAAATACTGATTGATGTTGCAACTGGCTTCAAATCTTCTTTCTCGAAATTCACACAAATGGTACATGGGAAACGAAGCGAGACCAAATGATTTTATGTTTGGGTAACACAGTAGTTTCGTATAAGCACACAGAGGATTTGGTGTTCTTACGGATAACAGATTCAGTGCAAGGGGAGCAATCAGAAGCTGTAAGTTTGCAAACAGAAAACATAAATGCAGCTGAAATACTGATTGATGTTGCAACTCGCTTCAAATTCTCTTTCTCGAAATTCACACAAATGTTACATGGGAAACGAAGCGACATCAAATGAGTTTATGTTTGGGTGATACAGTAGTTTGGTAGACAGGAAGATCATCATAATACTTCTTTTACGTATATTCATATACATATGCTTTACAGTTCCTGCTTGCTTCTGAAGACGGATGCACTCATTGTTTCTAGAAAGTGCCAGAATTGGTCTATGTCTCTGAAGACGGATGCACTCATTGTTTCTAGAAAGTGCCAGAATTGGTTTATTAATTTGCCTTCATTTTGACCAACTCTTTCTTTTGCCGAGCGATTTCTGCATCTAGGGTTTTTGCTTTCGTTACGCTGTCCTTTTCAGCTTGCTCCGTTGCTTTCAAAGTCTTCTCCTTCTCAGCAACTTCCTTCGCTTTCTTAGCTGCGGCTTCCTTTGCCTTCTTCGCTGCTTCCTTTGCCTTCTTGTCAGCAATACCCTTTGCCTTCTTCTCTGCCGCTGCCTTCTTCTTTGCAGCCGCAGCCGCCTTCTTCTCTGCATCTGCCTTTTGTTCCGCAGCCTTCTTCTCTGCCGCTGCAAGTTTCTGTGTGTTATCGGTTAGCTTTTTATTAGCGCTATCAAGACTAGATTTAGCAGTATTTTCAGCCTTTGTTGCGGTTGCCTCTGCACTGGTAGCATCTGCAAGAGACTTTCCTGCAGTTGCCTTGGTAGCCTTTGCGGTCTTCAATTCTCCCTCGGCGATTTTAAGTGTGTCCTTTCCAATTCCTATAGGACGAAGTGATAAATTCAGAAAATTGGTAATCATAATTGTCAACCGTGAATAACTTTGTGACCCTTTATGATGAGTGCAAATTGTACTTACCGACCTTTGACGCCAAAGTCTCAACTTCCTTGAGTGCAGACAAATTTCCACCATTCGCTCCTTCCTTAGCCTTTGCATCTGCAAGTTTATCATTTGCAGCGATCAAAGACTTCCTAGAAGAAACAACCTTCTTCTCTGCACTTTCTGCAGAACTATCAGCCCTTGTGTAAGCAGTATTGGCGTCCGCAACAGCTTTTTTCGCTTTCGATGTTGCAGCGGAAGTTGCACTGTACTTTACTTTTGCGGCTTCAACACCTGCCTTCTCGGTGGCAAGAGGATCGACTGGCTTTGCTACTTCTTTTGCTTTGGTTGCAGGAGCAGCCACTTCTTTTGCTTTGGTTGCAGGAGCGGCCTTAGTGGCTACTACGACACCAGCCTGAGCAGAGGGGGTGGGGACAGCTGCATTTGCAGGCTCGATAATGGCCGTTCCAGGTCCAAGGAAGATCATGGATGCAGCAAATACGGAAAGAAGCCCGTTCTTTGCTTGGTCCATAGCTACTGAAAAATCATGCTGGTTATTGGATGCCATATTGACGGTGAGGGGAGCACGAGATGCTCCATTGGCATTGGGAGCGAAAGCCAAAGCGTTGGCTGAAAGCGAGGCAAGGGTTGCAACTGTTAAACTACTAAGACGCATATTGAAAGAATAAATACTGGTGTATGTGTAAAGGAAGGTGGGACGAATAGTGTGCTGAGATCTCTATTGCTTGTTTTCTTAGTTAGTATTGCTGGTGGTGTGACGATGTAAAAAGCGATGATGTGTTCCACCGCGCTAGAACTCCCAGGTTGATACGGATTGGTCAAGAATTGTTTTTTCAAACTTCAATTAGCTTTCAGGCTTTTTATTTATCGCCAATCTCAAATCTCAACTTCAAACTGCCCTCCTTCTTTCTCCTTCAATTTCTTGAAAATAGTTCTTCGTTCTTCTGTTCTTCACTATTTCACCACTACCACTGCCTTGTGTATTGTCTTCACCATCTTGAATCTGGTACCTAGCTAGCCCTTGCTTAGGCTTAGAACGAACTTCAGCACTTTTGAACAAACAAACTAAGAATGAAAATCCTTGAAGGTGTTCACGCCTTTTTCAATGATGTCGGAAAAACTTTTGACAAGGAAAAGAAAGCAATTTTGGAGCTCAAATCTCCTGAAGTAGATGCTACAATCAATAATCTTTCAAAGGACACAAAAGGTGACAACGAACTCATCCAACAAGCTTCCAAAAATATTGCTGATCTGAAATCCAAGCTCAAGTACGGTATCCTTCGATGTGATTATGAATATAAGCCGACTCGTGGAGATCCTGGTGAACAATCCTCCTTCTCCTCCGACACAAATATTCTGAAAGTGGAAGGGTGGACCTTTGAAGCAGTCCAGCGTGGTATGACCAAAAATGGAACATATCCTGCAAGCGAGTTTAGGCTAAGAAAAGCTGATGGTAGTGTTGATGAGTATTGGACTAAACTCTGGAATTCCTTTCCCGATTCCGATTCCGATTCTGCAGCAAATCGTTCTGGTTATGTTCGTGTTACCAAAAAGGTAAATGGTGATAAATGCATCGAGGGATACTTTGACGAAGATGACTATACTAAAGGGGAAGTTTATAGATATGAGCCGGAAGTGATTGAACAGAAGATGCAGAAAACTGTGGAGAAGCTTGAGATGAGTGGTGTGTGCGGTATCTCTGCAGATGTAGGTTACTCACAAGCGTTTCAGGACAACGTTCGTGAAATGGCATCGGTTCCTGTTGTCTTATCATCCCTTCAACAACTCTCATTTGTCGCGCCTGCATATGACTTGCGTCCTGAGAGCAATAACAAAATTATGGTCATGACGGCAAACTTAAAGTCGTTTGACCTTGACACGCTGATTCCTCCTGGCGTAGATAAAGGTTGCATAAAGGTGGTTGGAGCCGAGACCGGGAAATTTGGCAAATGGGTGGCCGGCGGAAACTCTTTTTCAAGATTCAAGGCTGATGCATTTGACGAAGCATCGGTGGAAGAAAGTCTCGAGTCGATGTGTGCACTTTGTCAGAATGGTCTGGATGAAGTTAAGGAAGACGGAGGTGCAGTCGTGTGCATTGTGCAGGAATGTTCAGAGATGCCTGCATATAGTAACGGTCTGAGGAAAAGGTTCAATATCCCTGTCTACGATACTATGACGGCTGTGGCATTTGTTCAGATGGGAAGGGACGCTACGCAGTACTCTGCGTATATGATGTAGGGAGATAAACCAATGCTGTGTGTTTGTGAATTGTAGGACTAGTAATGGAAAGTGCATCACTACATTAAACATCTCACTTATAAATGCCTACCATGGCATAGAGTATGATCCCAAGACAGGGTGATTTTGAATTGTAGTACTTGCAATGGAAAGTAGATTCACTCTAAAATATCTCACTTATATATATCTATAGAGTATGATCCCAAGACACGTCGTCTGCTTGGAATGTGCTTATGGATGGGCCGATGTTTGGTTTCGTTGATGGTTCCATTTCGAATTGGATCTTTTCCTTACTCCTCTTGCTCTTGACATCGCTACCAAATCAATTCAGATGTCTTTCATTTTCTTTGTCTTGAAGCAATGCTTCTACAATGTCCATGGAAGAAGTTCCTTCATTGATTGCCATCTCAAACGGCTTTTTGTTGAGATCATCTCTTCTATCCAATGCTTCTGACAATGAGTTCTCTCTGAGAGCAAGAACAGTTTCTAAATTAGCACCATAAAATACAGTCCGATGTAAAGGTGTTCTGTTGTATACATCAACATCCTCAAGAAAGTTGAATTCATTTAGAGGCTGAAGAGTAGCAAAATCGTCATTATCGGGGATCATTGCGCAAATGACTTCGTGGCTTGCCCCATACGCGATTGCGTAAATGACTGGTATCCAATCATACAGGGGTGTATCAACGATTGCAATACTTTCTCTACATACTTCATCATTATGTCAACCGCTTTCAATGGTGGTTTTCTCCTAGCTGCGAGCATGAGCAAAGTATCTTCTCTCCAACCATGACGAATGCAAAAAACTCTTCTAATTTCTCTTTCAGACAGTCCATAGACCTTGCTGATACATAGCCTGTACAAATGACGCTTAATCTCTGTCCATTATTCGTCATCCATGGGCACTTGATCAATAAGATCACAAAGTTTTTTTGAATACCGATAGGTTACTGAAAATGTTGTCAATTCCTCTGAATACTGGCGCAGGTGGACATCTCCTCAGTGCTTTCTCAATGATAGTATCTTCGATTTTGTAAAAACGATCTACATCATTATTGATTTTCTGCATTGGGTTTATCTTTGTGAACATCCACTGATCTTCCCAATGGTTCTTCCAAGATTGCACGCTGCGCAGCTTCATTTTCTACCTTGTCCAGATCAGAGAGCAGGAAAAGATCCCATTCGACTAATTGAAACTTCTCTTCGCGATCAGGAGCTAATATGACCTGAGCAAAACATTTATCCTCGAGTCTATTGCCGATGCGTTTTGCAATGATTTCAATGTTGAAAGCCATTCACGGCAGAATTTGTAGTTACGACGAGAGAGCATAGAGTGCACTGTATTGAAAGAACAAAATGAATGATGAATACAAGATTTTAGCGACTTCAAAATTATACTTTCAACTTGTTTGTTGTTTGTACTAAAACAAAATAAAAAACTGTTGATCCGTAAAAATAGAACTGCCCCCATCCCATTCCCATGACAATAAGATTAAACCTGTGCTATTTTTAACCAGAAACATGACTTTACTAAAATATTACTTAAACTGATTTTGACCATTCATTTTTATGTTCTTTGTTCTTTGGTTGTTGGAAGCATGCGTGAAGCATACGAATACAGTGATCGTTGGTCAACCAATCGTTTGACTACCACCAGCACATCAACATAGCCCACGATATCGATTAAAACAATGAGCAGGATTACACAACCTGTGAACCAAGTACGCTTGACCAATGTCGCCGTGTGTAGAATGCTACGCCATGGAAAGCGCTTTGAAGTAGCCTGTTATCGAAACAAAATTCTCAACTATCGTCAAGGAACCGAAACTGATCTTTCTGAAGTCCTCCAGACTGACCGAGTGTTTACAAACGTTTCTAAAGGTCTTTTTGCGCCTATGAAAGATTTAGAATTGGCCTTTGACAATACCAACCAGGAGCAATGCTGTAGGATTATTCTTGATAAAGGACAGATCCAAGTAAGTGATATGGAACGAAGTGCAACCTTAGAGAACACAGCCCGAGAAGTTGCCAATATGGTTGCAACGAAATGTGTCAACCCACGGAGTGATCGTCCATATACTATCAATCAGATTAGAGATGCGATGAAAAAAGCTGAGTTTTCGGTACAGCCCACAAGTGCGAGAAGTGTGAAGCAGCAATTTCTTGATTGCGTCAAGGCCATTCAAGAAAAGAATGTTTTAGATATCATTCGGGCAAAAATGGAGCTTGCCATTGTTATGCCAGACACAAGTGTTGCCGGCGAACTTGTTGCTAGGCTGAAGAAGGATGCACTGGCTATTATTCAGCCTAGTCAATTCAAAGAGAGGGTTCAATTCCAAATTGATCCCAGTCAATATAGAGCAGTTGACTCAATTGCAAAAGAAATCGGAGCGACACTTGAAATTTCAAGGCAAATTGTGACACGTGAAGGAGACATAGATGTTAGTTTAGAACTTGAACGAAATATTGCACAAGAGCAAAGTCAGGATGCAGCGAAAAATGTTGCCGCTGTTGAAGAATCCAATCTATCTGTTGAAGTCGATGCACTAGATAAGGAATTGGAATCTATGGACGTGGGCACAGCAAACCCTTATCTTGACGATGATAACGATAGTGATTTTGAAGAAAGGCAACAAGTTAGCCAACGAAAGAAGAATAAAAATGCTCAGAAAAAGAGTAAGAAGGCAAAGAGACGCGAGAAAGAAGAGGCGTCTTTGAGACAAGAGAGAATAGATGCAGACAAAATACGTAGAGAAGATCGTGAATTTAGGCTTGCGCATGAGAATAAGGATAAGGAATCAGGGACTACCAGCCAAGAGTCTAACGATGGGTCTAAAAGGAGTTGTAATACATGCGGTGGGTTGTTCACTCCTGCTGAATATAGGGCACACTTCCGTAGTGACTGGCACCGATACAATCAAAAACTGAAAATGAAGGGTGTCTCACCGATTGACGAGAAAGAGTTCTTGATGTTTGATGCCGACGCGTTCTTCGCCGACGACCTCTAAGGTAGAAGATGGATGATAAATCAAATACTTTTTAAGAGGGCGGTTGGCCTCATGGGACCTCCGTTTCTTCTAAGCAATGTGTTACCTTGGCACTTATTTATATCATTTCTAGTGGACGTGTACATTAGTCCCTTCGTTTATAACATGGTGTAATGGGCGATGCAACAATATGATAAGTAAGAGTATTTTAGTTCCTATTGCTCTGTGTTCGTGTCTTCTACATTCTTTTCAATTTAGCTTGTTCTTTGCGTTGAAATTTGCACTTATGCGGTCAATGCTTTGAGGGCCATTTTGGCACCAACCAATCCCATTCCAATGCCTAGGCCAGCATTAGCCATTGCTAGCTTGACCTCTGTCTTCAGACCTGCACTTGCTTTGTCTCCCATCTTTTTCACCGCCCCTCTAAACATGAGTGCAGGGTAAACATATATTAGGGCATTTCCAAGTGTGGCTCCTCCAAAACTAAGCACAAAAGATACATCCTTCACCACAAGGGCCAGCCCAGTGATGAAAGAAAGGCATGCAACAGTTACTTTGTTGAGCAATCCGTTCGAGCGTTTTTCAACAGGGACCTTTGCAAGATCTAGAACTCCGTCACGGAAGCCAGCAAATGCAAGGGGGTAGCTGAATACTAGAGAGATAGCAACTGCAACTCTACTAAGGCCAATCAAGGTATCTTTGTTGCTATAATTGTTCAAGATAAGACCGCTACTCGAGCTCCCAAAAGTAAGAAATCCAAACGCGGTCATAAGAATGAATGTCAAAATACTAATGGCAAAGCTTGATCCAACAAGAGTGTTGAAGCGTGTGATTGTGTTGTCCTTCAATTCGTTGTAAAACTTGGGGGCGTTGAAGTGGGACTGTGCCATTTGTAGACAATTAAGATTGTCAGGGTGGTCGCTTAATGGAAACATAATCCAATAGTAATTTTCAATACATATAATTACTCACCATATAAGCAGTACTAAGCATACACACGAGAATAAATGCATTTGGAGACAAAACACCTGCAGCTCCGATATTTCCAAATGCTGGCTGCATGGAAGCTGCAATGTCGGGCAAGAATACACCAGCTGGTGCAGCATAGGCACCGCCAAAATATCTCAATCCCATTGCAAATGCAGTGTAAACCATACCAACAATTCCAAGAAGAGAGAATGGAGCAAGAGAAGAAAGGTTCTTCAGCAAGCATAGTGGTAGCAATACAACAGAGGTAATTCCAAGAAGAGTGTTGGTTCTGCTAAAGTTTAATCCAGCCGTCGCAAAGATAGCCCTGAACGTATCAGCAAGGATCATGGAATAAGCCAAAGTCGCACAAACAGTCTTGAAAGTACAACTAGCAGCAGGAATTATGCTCGTTTCCTTGTTAATTGACTTCTCCCATGCGTCACGATAAGAAGTTGCGTTTGTAAATGCACAAACCCTTCCAATCAATGAAAATCCATATCCTGACAGTCCCCCAATAAGAGCAATAAGACATGCAGCTGGTATCATAGCAGAGGGTGCACTTCCGAAAGCTGCAACTCCTGTATTTCAAGGGAGTTAGGATGTTAGGGCCGAACACGGAATACTCGATTCTATGGCATTTCACAAAATACTAACCTGCAGGCAAACTGAGGACTCCAGCTCCTACAATTGATTTCACCAAGTTGAACATGAGCGCAGACATTGTACCATCGCCACCAGACGTTGCTTTCTTTCCTTCATTGGGATCTTCCATCGCAGCAGCTGCTGCTGTCATGCGAAGGCTGGGGCTGGGCTTGACAAGAGGAACTTTTGACAAAGGTGCATAGGTTGATGGCATGGTTGCTGGTATCATGGTTCTGGCTGGAGCAAAGGCAACGGTGCTCCATAAAGCGGAGGAGGCTGTAAGGAGAGCTAATAGCGTCTTCATTCTGAAATTCATTGTTAGAGAGGCGCGTCCGTAGTAGTTTATATCAGTATGAGAAAGCTGGACTGTGTGTGGAATTATGTTTTATGTTGTCCAGATTGTGTCAACTGGCGTCTCAGGTCTCAGGTCTCAGCGGCAAATCTCCCAATTGGATCAAAATCTTTCAGTTCATGGAAACTATTTTTGGGTTATGAGTTATCACAAAACACTCGAATACAACATGACAACACTCTAACTAAGCATAACCTCATGAAAGACATACATACTCATTCTCAACAAATACAATGCCACTATATTGAGCCTCTCGAAAATATGCTATTCATGTCGTTATTGATGTTGATGTGAGATGGTTGATTGGCACCTAAGTCGGTGGTAAGCTTTACGTATAGTTCTCAACCTTCCAGGAGCACGATCTCGGCGGTGCCTTTGTTCACCTTATTTTCAAGCACCGGCTTACTTCTGACACTCGTTCAATTTGCTATCGTTTTACCCAGGCTTCGATAAAGGCATCCATTGGATATCTATGGTCTTAGGTTTTGATGAAAGGCTTCTAACAGATAATTTTTTGACGAGAATTGACAGAATTCGTGCTATTTGAACGTTTTCTTTACATCACTGATTTTCAGATGCAATCAAGGAACAGAAGATGAAGAATAAGAGTCTTCGAACTCTGACAATGATGATGTTTGGAAGTGTGTGATGCTTATATTGTCAATGCATTCCTTTGTGCTGAATATACGCCTCCTCCAAACAATACTCCTGAATTTTCAAGTGACGAGAGCGAGAGCCCATTTTCTCCTTATCATAGTGTTATAGATACTGGTGGCATTCATAATTCAGTGTCATCCACTGCAGGCTCTTCGGTCTCAGATGATAGTTAGAAGTCCAAATCGTAATAATACAACCCCAAGAATGTTGCATTCTTTCTGAATTATATAATAGAATAATGCTCAAGTTATATCGCAGCACTCCAACATTTTTCTTTAGGCACGGACAAGAATTCTGATCTATCGCGTTCATATATGACAGTTGATAATCATTGTTGTATTATAGAACATCAAGCCCAAATCTCTGCAATTCACTTTCTGCTCCTAATGGGAGCTTCCATTGGTGCGGTGGTAACATACCACCAACAATCAGCCTTCAGTGCCCGTGTGTCAGTATCTTCAATCTACATATAGTAAAGTATGTACCGCAATATCATGAATGAAATGAAAGCATCGATTATCGAGAATTGGAAATATGCTTCTACAGAACTTCAAGTTATAATCATTTTGGTTTTATAAAAGGCTTATGCTGCTTTTTGCTGCGATTCTCCATCATCATAGTCATCGTCATCATCATCATCGTCATTATCTTCGTCAGTCTGGAAAAATGTGTAACTCAGAGTGATGTTATTAATTCTTGATAATTGTGGATCATCTGCATAGTCTGGATCAATGAAAAAGAATACAGGCATATCAACGGTTTCTCCTGGCAGTAATCTCTGCTCCTCGAAGCAGAAACACTGGATCTTATTGAAGTACAAGCCTGCTCTTGGAGGATGAACATTATATGTTGCAACTCCTGTGATTGCCTTATCGGAATGATTTGTAGCTGTGAAGAAGGATAAAGCTGTTTCGCCTGGTACAACTTTAACATCTAATTGAGTAGGAACGAATGACCATGGCATGATATCACCAACAGTCGAGTCAAATCTGACAGTGATGAGTCTTCCATTCTCGACGGGTCTTAATGTCTTCAATCTTTCTGCAGCTTCTTCATCTGTCCATGTCTTGGCACCCCTGCCATGAGAAGTCCCTTTACTTTTAGGCAACATCTCCTTCGGGACATTGCTCATGTCAATGAGTTTATCCCACAGCGCTTGGCTAACCTTTGACTTTCCACTTTCATCTCTCCTATCCTTGTTCTCTGCCCAATCCGATAGTGATACACGTTGTGTCGTTCCTCCAAATCCTGTTGCTTGGCAAAACATTTTGTACAGTGGAACGGATGCATATGTGGCTCCCAATGCACCAATTACAACGGCAGTTGCATAAGATGCAATTTTCACACTGCGCTCTTTTGACCCTGCATTGGAAGTAGATGATTTACGGTAGTGCTCATAAGCTCTCCTTTGCGCTTCTTCTGCAGATAAAGGTGGTGCCTTCTGAGGTGGAGTTGCTTTTGTCTGGCCTTGCAGTAGTGGACTTCTTGTATGAAATGATTGACGACCCTTATGCAAAACAGTGTTCTGGAAAGGGCGCTTTGAAGCTGTGCTGCTCTTGAGCGCTCGGAGCATTGATTGACTGCTTATTCTCAGAGCCATAACTCTTCTATTTATCTTTGCTTAACCCTACTTCACAATACAATGCAGAGTTGTGTGGTCGGTGAGAGGAGGGTGAGAGGTGTCGGTAGGCGAAGGCGAAGAGTACAGAAGCTCTGTTCTGAGCAGTTGCCAAGTCATTTTGTGTAACCCTGTCGTATTGGGTGAAATAATGCTGGCTTCTGGCGCTTGTTTTTGCATTTATGCCAAGAAAGAATTTGAAGTGTACTAGTTTCTTTGCCTCATATTGAATATCAACGCCAGTACAAAGAAGAAATGCGTGCATTGCAATTTCTTTTGGTGCAATATCCTCTATTGTTCATAAATGGTATCACTCCTATTCATATTTACCATTACATTACTTTCATAGTGGATAAAAATTAAAGGTCCAACAACAGACGAGAAGGGTCTGCAATTTTCTCTGCAATACTCTTGAGGAAGGTAACTCCCTCCCTTCCGTCAATCAAACGATGGTCGTATGTCAATGCTAAGTACATCATGGGTCTTGCCACAACTTCTCCCTTCTCGTTTACTACAGCTCTCATCTTGGTTGCATGCATACCAAGAATCGCACTTTGGGGAGGGTTGATGATGGGAGTTCCCATGAGACTTCCGAATACTCCTCCATTACTAATGGTAAAGGTTCCTCCAGCCATATCATCTAATGCCAAAGTTCCTTCACGAGCCTTTTGTCCATACAATGCAATGGAACGCTCAACGTCTGCAAATGACATGGTCTCAGTGTTTCTCAAAACGGGAACAACCAATCCTCCTGGACTTGCAACTGCAACACTGACATCGCAGTATTCACGATAAACAATCTCCTGAGTCTTCTCGTCAATGTATGCATTCACCGCAGGCAATTCTTTCAAAGCAGCAGTGGATGCCTTTACGAAAGCACTCATAAATCCAAGCTTGACTCCATGCTTGTCAATGAATGAATCCTTGTATTTCTTACGCATATCCATCAAGTTACCCATATCAACCTCCTGGAAAGTAGTAAGCATTGCAGCTGTATTCTGAGCGTCCTTGAGACGAGCTGCAACACGTTGACGCATACGAGACATTTTAGTACGACGTTCAGTACGCTGTCCAAGGAATGCAGTTGCAGATTGGAAAGGAGGCGGAGTAACAGCTGCTGGAGCTGCGGGTTTCGCAGGAGTGGGTGCCGCAGCGGGAGCCGCTGCTGCAGGTGGTGCAGCGGCAGCGGGCGTAGGCGCAGCTGCTGCTGCTTCCGGTGTAGGTGCAGGCGCCTCTTCCTTCTCTGGTGCTGGAGGACCTCCATCTGGGGCTGCTGCATCAGTGTCAATTCTAAAGAGGGGACTTCCAACCTCTACAACATCGTCAATTTCACCTAGAATTTCTACAATTGAACCACTCTCTGCAGCGCGGACATCAATAGATACCTTATCAGTTTCAAGAACGACAATTACATCATCCGCATAAACGTAATCTCCAGGAGCAACTGGCAAGTCGACAACAACTCCTTCGGTAATTGAGTCTCCCATTGTTGGCACCTATGGATCAATTGGAGTTAAAGAATTAGTTGGATTGGATTCGAATACAATCTTTAACAATACTGTGGTGTTGGAGGAACTATTTTTGGAACAACACGATCTTATAGAACAAGATATTTACAAAGACCTTATCCCCTAGTTTGCAGCGGTTTCGCAAATATCTTCACCAATAAATTGGAATATTTTCGTCTTTTGGCATATTACTGAAGTAATGGATAACGAAGTTCGTAAAGAGCTGTTTTGACCTTCAAAAGTGCCCACCACTAGACATCAATAGACAATCTTCGCTGAAAACTTACATCAACCATTTTGATTGGCATCATTGGAGTTGACGCCTTGAAGAAGTGTCTCTTAGTTGAAACAACATTGAAATGATTTGTCGAGGCTCCCTTAAAGGCGAGGCTTGAAGTCGCACGACGTGCCGCGATGGAAGTGATGCGGGAGATCATTTTCAATTAAATGTGATGGGTGGGGGCTTCTTGGTGGAGAGTGGAGAGTGGAGAGCCAAACACCGAACGCAAAGATCGGAAGATGCGGCGGAGGGAAATTTGTCAACGGTTTTTCTTTCACAAGCTGGTTTCTAGGCCTTTTTACGTGACGACCACCATCCATTTTGAATTTTCACATTATTTCACACCACCACCATTTTCTTTCACTTATCTACATCTACGTACAGGGGTACCAGGTATCAGGTACTGCCTTCAGTATTACTCTGAAATGACAATACAACCATGTCGTCGTCAACACAAGGATTTCCACATTGCGCCAATGCTAGATGTTTCCACCCCCGAATTCATGGAATTTTTCAGAATCTTATCAAAACGCGCAATCATTTGGACTGAGATGATTGTTGATGAAACAATCATGTATTCCAATGACGTAGACTCGCATTTAGCATATTCGCCACACCTTGCTCCAATCATTTGCCAAATCGGAGGACGAAATGCGGAGTTTTGTGGCAAGGCAACTAGTATTGTTGAATCTTATAAATACGATGAGGTTAATCTCAATATTGATTGTCCCAGCAGTAGGGTGTCGGGAAAACGAAAGTTTGGTGCAATACTCATGAAAGATGCAGAGACTGCAAACGAAGTCGTGTCTGCAATGAGTTCTAATGCGAAAAATGTACCTATATCCGTAAAGACTCGTGTGGGCATTGAATGTGAAGATGGTGAAATATTAGATACCATTGAACATCTCATTGGCTTTATTGACGACTTGAGAAAACGCGGATGCCGAAAGTTTTACATTCATGCGAGAAAGTGTGTCATTGGAGGACTCACGCCTGCCCAAAATCGGTTGGTTCCTCCACTAAACTACCCTAGAGCGTATGCACTATGCCATCACTTTCCTGATTGCGAATTCATTCTGAATGGTGGAATCCCTGGACTTTACGCTGCAAAATTGATTTGTGATGGGACGCAAACATCAAAAGGAGAAAATGTAAAAGAAGAATCAGAAATAATAACATGCGTAGATGAAAAGCATGCAGTTCCCTGTTCAATCTGTAATGCATCGAATGGTTCTTGTACAATGCCTCCAACCATCGCACCGCCTAATCTTACCGGTGTCATGCTGGGAAGAGCCTGTATGGAAAATCCTGCCATGTTTTGGGATATTGATCGGTATTTTTACGGGGCCCAAGATAACCCATGCCAAACTAGAAGAGATGCTCTTGGCCAATATTGCCTATATTTGGAGAAAGCCTATCCAAGAAGGTGTTGTGATAACGACGAAAGGATCACGTCTAAAATCCCAGCACCCAAAGTAGAAATGTTGAACAGCGACGGATGTAAAATTTGCAGTTCCATCTATGGTCATCATGATAATTCAAAAAATGCAAGTCTTATGAACGACGAGCAGAAATCTCCATCCGATACAAAGGTAAAGATTACCTCTCGAGTTGTTGATTTATCACTGCGGCCTATACTGGGCATCTTCTTCGGACTACGAAAAAGCAAGCAATTTAGGAGGGAGTGTGATAAACTTAGCAGAGATAAGATTATTCGAAACTGCGGACCAGGATTCATTCTTCGACAAGCACTTCTCGCAATGCCCAGTGAAATGCTGGACCAGGCCTTCACCAAGACTGAAGATCTTAGCGATGACTCTGTTCCTGTACATGTAGGACCAATAATTGACGGATGCAAGGAATGCGCAGGAAATTAGATTCGGCCGTTATACATATAGTAACGAAGCTATACAGTACTGTACACATTAAAGGAATGATAGCAATAAAGTACGCCATGTATACTTGTACTTTATAAAGACTAAATACATTCACCATGGAGAAGTAATCATATAATTGATTTCTTCCCTGCTACTGCACTAACTGCACTCCTATATCAGCCCTCGTTCCGGTATCAACGGTCCAAACCTCACATGTGGAGACATCTCTTTGAATTCATCTTCATCCCAAACAAATTTCACGGTAAAACCCTCTTTCACACAAACACTAGGGAACACCATTCCTCTAAACCTGGAAATGGCTATTTCATGCATTGGCTCCCCATTGAGCAAAAACTGCACCATTGGCAGATCACATTGTTGGACCGCGACGCCAATTGTATCCCCATCTTGCACATTCGGAATACCTCTCATTAACTTCGTCCCGTCGTCTACATTCACATCATCATCGTGCTCACTCATATTCGCGATCGCACTGTAAAATTCCCTATTTTTCTTGGTGGCAACTCCGAATTTTAATGCCGAGTCATTGTTGAAAAAGTCCTCGTCGTCGTCGCCCGAGGAAATTTTACCATCCTCCGCAGTGACATGCCACTCCCAATAAGCAGCATCTTGTTCCATGGATACATCTACGAGTGCGAGTCCTTCACCTTTGACTGTGAGCCCGCTGATGGTGACTGACGGAGAAGACATTTTACGGCTAATAATGAATTGAAACGATGGATTTGGTAAATTTTGATCAGTCATTTCTGTCTCTCTCTCCTGCGAGGAATGTGATTTGAAGCATGAACAGCATGATCCCATTTCGGCTGTCGTTGAGAGTGATTGGTGCGTTGTGAGTGAAGTTGGAGTCCTAACAAAGAGGGGTTCAGAGTTGTTCTAGGTAAGTGCTGTGTCTCTAAAACCTTTTCCTTCCCGCGCGCAGTAGTCTACCTGGTTACAGTAGCTGTCCAGTTAAGTTGTCGAGTTGTGCCAAAAGCAGTTGTCTAACTGGTAAGTATTCGTAGTCTAGTTGTTCCAGCAACCAGCAAGCAGCAAGCCATCCGTGAGTGCGACGATCCTGCCTGCTGCAATGTTGGATTCGCATTGTTTTTATCCGTTAAATTAGGGTTGATTTTAGGGGTTGTATTTCCAACCCCTCTCATTATTTTGAAGAGAGGAGGAACAAAAAACTACAGGTGGATAGCTTGTCTTCAACAACAACGCGCTCCTCCTCCAACAACAACGTTGCACATCGATACACATCACCTTCCTGCAGTTTTACCTGACGCGACATTGAGAACCCTCAACACTACACTAAACCATTTAAAATGCAAGACACTGTAAAATCAACTGTAGAGACCATGTTTTCCCTTTTCAGCAGACTAACAACAAAGGCTTTGCCAATGAATGAGAGTGCAGTAAGGAATCTCTCTTCTAAATATGGAGTGCCTTTGAAAGAAATGGTGGGCCGCAACTTCATCTCTATCGATGAGCTTAGGTGAGCACTCTTTTGTGTATATTTCCGTGCTGGTGGTCTTGGAGGATGCAAATTTACTTGGTCTAACTGTTTTGTTTCTTCCCCTCCGTTGCTCAAAAGCAACCAAGAACTTCGTGGACTGCTTGACCTTGCCAAAGAATACAAGGCTACCTATGGAAAAGATTCTACCCTTGATCAAACAAAGGTAGCAAAGCCTCTTACCGGAGAGTCTATAGCAATGATTTTCCAAAAGCGTTCCACTCGTACCAGGGTGTCCACCGAGACTGGAGCATACCTTCTCGGAGGACATGGTCTCTTTCTCGGACCATCTGATATTCAACTTGGAGTAAATGAATCCATGAAGGATACTGCGAGTGTTCTTAGTAGGTTTAACTCTGTCATTCTTGCCCGTGTATACGGCCACAAGGATATTCTTGAATTGTCAGAGCATGCTACTGTCCCTGTGATTAATGCTTTGTCGGATTTGCACCATCCTCTTCAGACTTTGGCTGATCTCATGGCTCTTGAAGATCATTTCGGTACTGATAATATGCGTGGAAAGACCCTTACTTGGGTTGGAGATGGAAATAAGTGAGTTTTCGACATCTGTATTGACGTCTTGTGTGTTGCCAATTTGCCATTTAATTCTCTTGCTCATTAATGCACATCAATTTCTTCCAACAGTGTTCTCCATGATCTTATGTTGGGATGTGCAAAGCTTGGTATGAATGTAAGAATCGCCACACCAAAGGGTTATGAATTCAATGCAGATATTTTGTCAAAAACAGAAGCACTCGCAAAAGAAAACGGGACAGCAGACGTCTTTGTGACCAATGTAGCAGATGAAGCAGTACAAGGAACTGAT
>Ga0115005_10001598_pt1 | contig 18063 bp, 14 predicted proteins | sample ArcOceMetagenome_FD_87163 | JGI IMG/M metagenome (GOLD analysis project Ga0115005, IMG submission 87163) | Marine eukaryotic phytoplankton communities from Arctic Ocean - Arctic Ocean - Greenland ARC118M Metagenome | ecosystem: Environmental > Aquatic > Marine > Oceanic | place: Arctic Ocean... | reverse complement strand
TTGAAGAGACTTTTTCAAAACTTCGAAAATGTTTCCCCGTAAAAAAAATTTTTTATAAGGCCTTCACAAATTCCCCCCCCCCCCGTAACATTCTAACTCATGGCCATTGAGGATATAAATAGGAATTACACAAAATCAAGGTTGAGTTCCGGTTGGAATGATTTCTAGAGCTAGCGTTAGCTAGAATGCATCCTACTCGATCTGGTTTCGACGATGTTGTTTGTCCGAGTTGTACAAAATAGAGCCATATCGAACTCGCAAAGGGGCTTGGTGTAGAGTTCTGTCGGACGATACCTGCTATTTTCGCTCGTATCTCGTGTCAAAGAATGGCTTGATCTCCATAGCAGAATACACGTTACTTGGCGTTTATGCATTTCAATTAGAGAAAGCAGATCAGAGCCGCCGTCGCCAATTATCTAGCGCCAATTCAATGAATGGCGACCTTGTGACTTACTCGTACGAAAGAGTCTTTCTCTAGACGATGAGTACTGATGAAAATACTTCAAGGCAACCAAAAAATCTCAACGTATCCTTCTACCCCTGAGATGTTAGCTCATTAGCCAAATTGAAGCATAAACAAATGGATCTTTTATTTCGTTTGCAGTATGTGTTGTCCTTGCCAATGTGTTGGGCATTGAAAGTTATATGACATCAGAAACGTAGTCAGAAATTGGACGACAACGTCCCCAGGGAACTTTTCTAGCCATAGATGAAAGAGAACTTTGCATTTCCCCCACTCTCCGTCCACATATGCATTGAAGGCAACTTCGTATACTTCTTTGATTAAAAAGGTCTTATCTGATTGCAGTGCCTTGATTGTTTCATTGAGATCCACACCCACGGCCTCTATTTCCTCCTTACCTTTCCACGATGTTGCTAATATTAGATCGCTGTAGTTCTTTGGTTTTTCTTGTAAGGTTGACAATGGTTCCATGTCTTGATGAAATATTGTCATGGGCTCAATACAGCCTTTAAAGACAACTCGGTCTACTCTACGACAAGTAGATTGTACAGAACCAGTCAAACCCGACACGAAAACATCAGACATAAGCAGAGGGATATCATATTGCTTTGTCGCTGCTTCCAGTCGGGATGCTAAATTCACGTGAGGAGAAAGATACGAAGCGTCTACTTTGACCTTTGAGCCGATGGACCCTTCGATTGCCCATCCTGTATGAAGACCGAAACCCATCGCAACCTTGAAATTTTCCAAGCTAGACACATCATCTTGTTTGTCACGACCATCCTACATCGTGAATCAAGATAAAGCTAGTCAGTGACATGTATAAATCAGATTGAAGGAGAAGTACAAATAGCTGCCACAAAGATTGCAGATACATACCTTTTGCATCAAACTAGCCAAGCTCTTTATTCCTTTTATGTCAGTTATAATATTTTGGAAGCTTGAGAGAGCTGAGTCGAAGAGTTGTTTCTGCAATCTACCTCTCTTTCCATCTTTACTGTTCAGTTTCCAAACGAGGAGGAAGGCGTCCCCGATATTTTTGTTCGGGGCACCTCCTGAATCCACCACGTGTTTGTGTGTAATGTGAGCAAGCTTGTTGACGAATAACATTACATCCTGCTGAAGGTGCTCTGTTGCTGCAGTAAAATTCCGAATGTCACAAAACCCAAAAATTGCATGAACACGATTTCCAGGTACCATTGGATCAACTTCACCCTCCGCGCTTAGGCTTTTGGCTATAATTTCCGCCCCAGCACAACCAAATCCCACTTGTAACAAAGTAGCCATTTTTGTTATAGTTTGCTCTAAAAGGTCTGTCTCGTTAGATTCCGAAGACTCCCCTCGATTTTTCATGTTTTCTAGATGCAAAAGAGGATTCTCAGATAGCTAATGTATTGAGAACATTGGTTGGTGAGCGTCAGATGATTCGGGTCAACCAGTAAGGATAAGCAATTAAATTATACCAGTGACTTACTTTTTGGACAGTAGCTTTCATTTTTTCAATTGGTCGAATCATGATATTGTATGCATCGCTGCTGAAAAGAAGACTCAAGATGGCAAGGAGTGCTGTAACAATGATGGTCGTTGCTAGAGAAAATAAGGCGTTCACAAAGATATCTTTGGACAAATCAAAAGAAGCTAGCACTTTATCATCTGTTGCTGCTTTCAAAACCAATATTTCAGAACTTCGCAATTCACCAATCCTTTTAGTATTCAGGAATTGATCCCCTACTCCATCAAGACGTAAAAGATCCTGGTGCGCTCGAAAGAAACCTTCTCTAAGGATATCCGATTCCGGGTTGATAGCAAGAGCATCAAGTTGTAATTGTCGTCCATCAGGGGTCAGATTTGTCTCGAGTAACGAGAATACTGTCAGCATTAGCATAACAGTCAAAATGACTTTTGAAAAACAAATTTGAGTAAAAAGAATCGGATTCAAATAAAAGCCATGCATTTCATACAAGGTCAAGGGTAAATGTTCCTCACCTTTCTTTGTGATGCTTTCGGTCATTTTTCTCCCCACTACACTCATCTTCATACCAATTTCGTCGTCAGTGTCATCTACGTGTGTTTCTTTCTTCTGTCTATAACCCATCATCCACTTCAGAACCTTTGCAATTTTAATCAACCTCAGTAAACGAAGTAATTTTGAGAGTCTATTTTTATAAACAGTGTTAGTTTCATTCATAGTGAGTATCATAAATGGACAGGCATCGGCAAAAAATACAAACGAAACTCACCGTCCTGCTCTAGCTCCAATTTTGGCTGCTCTACTTGCTTTCGCTAAAGACAAGTCGCCAGTTGAAGAACTTCCCATTTCTAATAGAAAATCAATCTCGAGCAACAGAGAAACACCTGCTGCTAGATCTAACCATAGGAAGAAATGTGTGTATTTCGGCACGCATAGTATTGACGTCATGAATTCAATGGCGAAGATAACAAATACTACGAATATGACAATCTCCACGCCGAAGTCAGTGCCTTTATTCCCAACGACCAAATTCATGTCATTTGCAAACAAGGCAACAATGGTGGCTATCATTAAAATCATCTGTGTAAACCCTGAATCTAGTGTCTCGCTAAGTTTCTGTTTTATCCACTTGAGATACTTCCTATCTGCGATTTTCAGTTTAGACGCTTCTACTCTAGCAGGCAAGTTCCCTGACTCTAAGTCCTCCAAGTTGATATTCTGACCTTGAATTGGTACTAAACTGAGTTTTCTAACGGTCTCATGTTCACTTCCTTGCCTTGCATTGGCAGGTATTCCGGGAATCGGACCATTGGGGTCTGAGCCTGTAAGAGACTCTGCATCTTCCTCGGTGCTGCTCGTTTCTTGTCGCACACCTTTCAAGTAAGAAACGATATTTTCAGTCGTAATAATGGATTGGTTTTGCATGCTATTCCAAAACGATCTATTTATGTGCAACTGTTTGATACAATGTGTGTCCACCATTGGTAGTAGTTCTGCGAGAAGCTTAAATACCGGAATCACAAGCGCATCAATGAATGCACCTTGCATCCTCGGCAAATTCTGCAGGTACACCGAGAGAAATATTAGGTTGGAGAAAAGATTTACAAATGAAAAGAAAGCTACACGTAATGGTTTCATACCTCAAATTCTCTATCCATGAATGGGCTTGTTGCCAACTGTAGTTCCTTTTCTTTATCACCCTGACGAAAGAATTCTTCCTGGACAGCGTATGCCCACTTTCGGGCAATCACACCTGGCCGCATTGGATTTGAGACGTCAGAAACATGCAGGAGCATACTGCTGAGTAATCCTCGTGAAAGTTGCTTCATTTCCATTGAATGTTTGAAGCGAGTCATTAGTGTGAAGTGGTTCTTGGCATCCGTATCTAGAATCAGATCGATTAGGCGTGACCTCATCTTTGTCATATCCGTGTCACTCAGCCTAGCAAATATGTTACATTTCTCTTTCCGCAAAATGCGGAAAAGATAAGCTGCAGAGTAATTTTCAAGTACACTGATTCCATTGTAGACCACCGCAAGCTCACTATTTGTCGTACAATGGAATGCATTGTTGAATCCATCGTGACCAAGATCATGCGCCAACGCTCCAACCAGTATTGATAGAATATTGAAGCTATCCAGATAATCATCGGCCTTACATCTTGTGATCAGGAGATAACACACATGCATCACATCAAATGCGTGGTGATAGTTATGGTATGGTGCACTGTTATTGTAACCAGCCTTGATCTCCTTTACAAAATTTACAAATGTTGTGACAGGTATTGACAAGTTGGTAAACAATCCCCGTTCATCAAAAATATCCACAGCGTGCATGATCAGCTGCTCTTCGTTGCATATGAAGACATCGTAGCTCCAGTCCCTGTCAGACAAATGTGAATGGTTTGACGATGGTTTCCACTTCCACGAATTACCCATTGTCATGGCACTTCGCTGTTTCAACATGGCTCGTCTAAGGGACATTAAACCACCTCCCGAGTGCGTTGATGATGTCAATGTATTACCAGTGTCGTCTCTTGATTCAAGTTCCTCCTCTATAGGGATGGAATCGCTCCGATCCATGTGTTTTTCGTAAGCAAGATTTATTGCTTGGTTCCGACCATCAAGCAATTCTTGCTGACGGTGGTGGACATAGGCCTGACCAATCTGAAAAGCTACAATCTGAGCCATTTGTTCATCGGCTGTGCTAAAATATTTGTTGTGATTATCGATTGAGTTCTTAAACTCCAAGACCCCAACACATTCACCTGCAATCGTATCCCAGAGAGGACATGCCAAGTAAGCCTCCGTTCTGCCATCCTCAATTTCATCAATTTCAGCACACCATTGAGTCGAGGAATGGACGTATTTCAAATTCAATCCTTTTTCTTCGGATAGAACAAATCCCGTGATTCCTCGATCAACGGGTTTCATCACTTTGATTTCATTTCCTCTCTCGTCCTTTAAGTAAGTATATAGTTTGTGCTCCTTATTATCAACAAGAAATACGTAACAGTGGTTTGACTCCATGATCATCATTGCTTTCGAACAAATCTCTTGAAAACAATCGCACGTCCCATCAAAACCTGAGGTGAGATCTTTGGACATCAACTCATTGAATTTATTTGGATCGAGAGTAGAAGGCGATCGGTTTTTGAAGGAGAGAAGGTTCTGAACAATTGAAGATCTTCTCCTTGGTATCTCTTGCCCCCCTTTCGAATCTGGAGCAACTCGAGCCATTTTCGATTAAACGAGAGGAGAAACCAGGTTTGAGTTTTCTTTCAAAAGACGTGTCTCGATTTGCACGAATTCATGTTTAAACTCGTTTTAAAAGAATTTTCTTAATTTGTAATTTCAATTCTCTTGTTTTTTCTCTTCCATCTGTTGAATTCTATTCTGAAGATTAGACATTTCTACCTGGGTGTGGAAGAGAGCAGCTTTCAAGCGGTTCATTTCTTCAATGTAAAGAGGTTTGTTGCTTTCAGATAAGCCCGAGGGACTCCTTTTCGATCTCGTCAACTGGCCAGTTGACCGTATCAAACATCGCACCCTTCGTTTTTTCCTTGAAGAATATGGTATATGCTTGTCCAGAGAACGTCTTCGCCGCTTATGAAGGCAATCAGCAGACGAGCAAAAGCTATGCTTGTGGCTTTCTTCAGGATCTGGTAATTTGAAAAGATAACTCCGTCTCCGACCTGACTGACCGAGCGCTCCAAGACTCTTTGAATTCTCTACCTCTACGTCCTCCTCTGACGTGCCAAGCACCTTGAGAGCCTTTTCTCGTTGTAGACACAGGGTTGCGTACCCCATGAGCTTTTCGGCCTTTGCAGGGTCTGGACTTTTCGGCCTTCCCCAATTTCTGGGAATTATAGGAGGGAGTGGGAGTTGTTGAAATAATGTCACTGACGTTTTGATGTCATCTTCTGACAAACCTAAAGTTACGAGGGCCTTGTTTCTTGTCGATTTCATTGCGAATAAATCTTTCTTTCTTTTTCACTTCTAAACAAGAATTTTTTTGTTGAGGATGAAGATTTCGTTTGTGAATCAGTTCTTGAACGTGAAGCTCACCATTTTTATCCCAGAGTTTTGTGACAGGAGTCAGGCGCCAAACGAGGGTAGTCATAACTGAAGAAAACGTTCAATATGTAAAAGCGTTCAGCACCTCATTTTTTCTTGTTGGCTGCAATGCCTAGTGCTGCAGCACCTTCTGAAATTCTATTTTTGGTACTAAACAGCAAAGCAAAGCATGTCACAATCAAAGGCACAAAAATCATCGAATGCAATATCGACGACCCAGAATTTAGGTTGTAGGCAAATTGAAATTCGTCCTGGTGTAATATTCCACCATCAGTTCTCAATAGGATCTGGATAGTATAGTAACCGGGGGGTAGTGGCAGCATAATTTTCTCTGTATATTCTCCAATCTCGGTGTACGTTCTCCTAAATATAACCTTTCCGAGAGACCTTGCGACTCTCATCTCAATATGGAAGCGCTTGTTCGCTTCAAGACTATTGTCAAATATTTCGAAGGTTATCGGAATAGAAACACCGAAGATATTGCGCCTCCTTCGCGATTTTTCATTCAAAACTACTCCACATGAAGACAGCAATTTGCTGGGAGACACGAGTGGCTTTTCCTCTTGAGACTCAACAGTGACCACTCCACCTGATGCTAAAGTTCCAACAAGACCGAGGGATCCGTTCCCATCCAGATCTGCCAATTGCATGGATGATAATTCACCGGTGAAATGTATCTTCTGCGAGCAGCCACTCGATATATCGATGAGGTGTAGCTGTGAGTACAGAGGTTGAGCAATGTAAACGTGATCCAAAGTCCTAATAATCACAGGCTTTTTGATAGCGAGGACATTTTCATCATCATGTTTTGATTCCCTGACTTCTTTAGGGAACCCATTCAGATCTATTCCATTCTTTGCATCGATAGCATATATTCTGACGGAAGTCTCGGTTACAACTGATACAAGAAGAGCCATAGCCCCACTATCGTCAATATCTCCCATGACTAAGTCGCTGGAAATGTTTAATTGCACCCCATCACCTACCAAATCACGAGACCAGATAGTGTTTCCTGTATGGTCGAGGCATACAACATTTCCATCTGCGTCAATTGCAAAAATCTCAAGATTTTCATCACCAACCACATTTTCTACCACGACTGAATGTTCTACCCTACTTTTCATTTGCGTTGAGAATGTTATCCCTCCAGATGGAACTTGGACGCAATGAATGTAACCCATTGAAGTAGTTACCAAAGCTTCTTTCAACCCATCACGGTCCAAATCAACAACTACAGGACTAGCAAGCGCATAGGCACCCATCCCAAAAGCGTCGTCATGGAAATTCAAATCCAAATTGTGTGTGCCCTCGTCATCATGGAATATGAAAGCTTCTTTAGTCAATAATGGAGCTGTCGAATCCGTGCTCAAATCCAAATGTGTGCTTTTTACCACAACATTTGGATTCTTAAGATCTATTATGACAAGCCCACTTGAAACGAACTGCCCTCTCTTGGCTTCAGATTCATCTCCACCAGCTCGATTTATAAAGCGTTCATCTCGGTTTCCAAAACCACTGTATTCATCTTCATCAAAGTAATACGACACAGCTATAGCTAAATATTCATCATAGACCGCTTTTTCAAAAGTAGATGTTGAATCCCTTATCGATTCGAAATATGCAGGGGTAGAAGTGACATGTGGAGGTACGTGCATGTATTGATCATCGTCATAGAAGTGACGCCGGGCTTTTACATCTTCTGATAACCCCTCTCCAAATTCTTTGAACATATCGTCATCGTAAAGATAATAATGTTCATAATCACTCTTTTCTCCACCTGCCATGGCTATGTCATCAATGTCATCAATTGCATCAATCATTGGAGCGCTGGGGTTTGTTTCATCCCCATCTCCTGAAAAATAGCGAGAGTTGTGGTCCTGGACAAATTGATTTGGATCCTGCAGTGCCGAGTTGAAATCTTTGTCAATGGCATCTGTAGAACTCGCTTCAGCATTAGCTGCCGCACTATCGCTAGCACTAGAATCTATCTCTTCCGACACAACTTCCTGCAATCGCCTTCCATGAATTGACTCCATACCATCCGCATCTTTAGAGATTCCAGAGCCAGTAACCACATCAGCGCTTGTGTCATCTGCACTAAAGTTCGCATGACCACCATTGCCACTATCAGTACGTGTACGAGTGTCATCAACTGACCTCCTCTTTCTCCGTGACAATATTTCCACTACATCATGACTCTGGTGAAGAACATCTGCACTCATTCCACGGAATCTCTCAGCACTCTCATTACTATCACGATCATAGTGTTTGTCATTGCTTCCAATCGAAGGGTCAAAATAGGAATCAAAGGGGTCAATGTGAAGAGAGTCAATTCTATCTTGATATATTTTTCGTTCAGGAGATGATTCGTCCATTGCCAGTATCAGAGCAGATACAACCCAATCTTTTCTAACTGACAAATGAGGGATTTGAGCTTCTTTCATGAACCTTGACGTCAAAGACGTTTTCTGATGATCATCCTCGGAAACCGTACTTGTACGAGTATGAAGACCCATAATTGTGATGAGACCATCGTAATCCACGATTACAACATCTTCTTTCCCATCGTGATCGACGTCAAGAATGAGAGGAGAGGCATTGATGAATGTCGATCCTGGAAATATGAGAGGAAACATATGTGAAGAATAATGATCAAAAGAATCATGCTCATTAAAGTGGTTTTCACTGGTGCCAACTTGTTCCGATACCTGTGCTGGAATCAACTCCAAAATTTCTTGATGGCGTAAGAACAACAAGGAAGAAGATCCCGAACCCCCCAATCCATGAATGATAGCAGGAGGAGAAAGAATTGTCATACTTGATTGTTGATATGGTGGGTTTGAATAATGTACACTAAAACGTATCGGTGATGGGCACTTGTCAATGTCAATAGTCGAGGTTGACATTGTTTCAGCATTATCACTACTACGTGTAGTGTAAGTCTCAGCGGTGACATTGACGGGATGAACTGAATTCGTAGGGGTTATTGAATGTTCGAGGTTTGCCTTCTTCACATGTGCAAATTTGTAAGCATCTTTGTCATGAAAGTCATGGAAAGGTGTAGTAAGGTAAGAAACATAGGGCTTTGTCAGTGGCTCTCCGTAAACGAAAAATGTGGGGACCAACACCAAAATTATCAATGAAAACTTGGCCATCTCTTTCATAGATACCTGCCTAGCTATTAATATGTGTAAGTACAGTATGGTCAGCAAGAGCTAATTAGGTTGTTTGATTCAAGAAGGAAGAAGATGCTTTTGACTTGATCCTTGATCGGCGTTCGGCGAATTATTTTGAGATGTTGTTGATTGATTACTGATTGTTTTGATGGATTGTGAGCAAGTTTCTCCCTCTGGGAGGATCAAGGGCCCCCCTTTTTGTCTTTCTCTCCCCTCCTTTTTCTCTTCTTACAGAAATAAAAATGTTTCCACAAAAGAACATCAACGAACAAAAGAAATCAACTCAACTGCTACTAGCGGTAGTATGCTCACCTACTTTGTACAGTAATTAACCCAGGTGCACGTCTGAATAACAAACACATCGCGTTGATTCTTTCTGTACTGGCATCATTGTATTATTATTGAAGCAGACTCCCAAATTGTAGAAGCCGTTAGTTTAATTTCCGGTGTAAATCTCGCAACATTCTTCTAACTCACGGAGCGACTAAGAATATTGAGCAATAGCAAGACGAGTTCCAAAAGTCAATCCAATCCAATCCAATCCAATCCACACGCACACATCGGCAGCATCGATATTGATACAACACCGAAATATAAAATACTTTGACAATGGGCAACCTTTTGGGCAAAGAAAAGCCCCTCAAAGAAGTTCTACGCGAGAACAAACGAATGATCTCCCGCGCCATCCGCGAACTAGACCGAGAACGCACCGCCCTCGAACGCGAGGAAAAGCGGCTCACCATTGAAATAAAGAAAATGGCCAAAGAGCAGCAGATGGGCGCTGTAAAAATTATGGCCAAGGATCTGGTCCGGACCCGGGCACATGTCACTAAATTTATCGAGATGCGGTCGCATTTGCAGTCCTGTGGGTTGAAACTTCAGACGGTTAAGAGTCATCATGCCATGGGTGAGGCAATGAAGAATACGACCAAGGCAATGATGACAATGAATAAGGCAGTTAATGCACCTGCTATTGGTAAAATGATGGCGCAATTTGAGAAGGAGAACATGAAGAGTGACATGATGCAGGAGATCATGGGAGAGATGTTGGATGATGCCATGGAGGAGCCGGGGGATGAGGACGAAACGGATAAGATCGTTTCGCAGGTGTTGGATGAAATAGGTATCAGTTTTGGTGAAGAAATTCCTGTTGGACCATCTCTTGGGACAGGCACCCAGGTGGCCGCTCCTTCCAACACGAAAACATATGTATCAGTTGGTGGTGGTGCCACTGGAGGGACTGGTCCGGGAGGAGGTGCAAACGGTGGCGGTGGCGGAGATTCTGCTCTCAACGATTTAGAAGCAAGATTGAACAATCTGAACAACAACAATTGACAAGGAAACAAAGATTGAGTTGAATCTTCGTCGGAATAGGTGTTGTCGACGGTTTTATTTATTTATAATCGTTTAAAAAGTTATATAGATGATATATTACTTAGCGATTCTACACCCTACACGCACACCGATGTAATCATCTTACATTCCGTCGTGGAATAAGAATGGATGTCTAGCTGCCACTATTACGGTGGCTAAATACTTGTACCACTGGTCAGTACCTGGTATCAATATCTACAAGCGTACATACATACATACAAGAAAGAAACCGTGTCGTATTGAGTTTTTGGCAACAGCGAGCCCAAAATCCAACCCATTGAAGATTGCAAGATCTAGGATCCTGGCCATACCAAGTATCTACAAATACTCATCATCACTACTGCATCGAACTAGACATCACTTCATCGCTTACCGACGCGACATAACTGAACATTAAAGAAGCTTTTTTGAACATTGCGAGAAAGATTTGCAACCATGTTACAAATTTTTTTCACATACGTTCCGAAAGTGTTTCTCTTCTTCGCTCTAAACACCTTCATAACACCAGTATCAACATTCACAATCCCCACACAACACATCAGATCAAGATCAATCGTCTTGACAGCGACTGCTTTTGACAGCACAACCGCGAAGGATCTCAAAACTGAAATAGAAAATGAGATACAATCGACCAAACGTGGGCTTCAGGCATCTCCTGAAAAAGTGGCCAAGATTGATTCCCTTGTCAAATCACTGGAAGCAATCTGCCCTTACTCTGAACCAGCTCGCATGCCCATCATGGGAGGAAAATGGATCGTTGATTATACAACAGCGCCGCCGCCATCGAACGGCAAGCTTGGCCCATTTGTTGGAATAGCACGGCAAATAATTGACTTGGACGTTGGTACTTATACAAATTATCTAAGTGTGCCAGGTGATATTGAGAAAGAGTGGCTGAGTGCCAGATTGGAAGCAACATTTGTAGAGTGGGACGGTGAAATCTTGGATGATGGTGAACGAAAAGAAAACTCTGTATCTTCAGACGATCCTGATGAAGTTATTGAGACAGAAGAGACACCGTCGAACTGGTTTCAATCTATTGGTTCTGTTTTTCAGCAGAAAAAAACAGAGCAACCATCCCTTGATTATGGTGCTGATAGTTGGAAGGTAGACTTCAAGACATTGACTATCAAGGTTTTTGGCTTCCAACTAATTCAACAATCTTTTGCCGAGGGAACTTCGAGAGTGTGGAAAATGTCATATCTAGACGATGAAGGAACAAGGATAGGTAAGCACATTGGATCATTAGCATTAGTAACACTCTAATGTCTGCTCCAACTTCTCATTGCCAATTGCCACCCCCTACTACAACTTTATCTCTTACTTTTTCTTTGTCATTGTACATATCCAGTGAGAGCAGGAAGAACTGGCAATGACGAAGATGCAATGTTGTTTTACATGCAGAGAGAAGAAAACTAGGGTAATGTTTAGCATGGCTTTTTATGCCGACACGATAGCACCATCATTAACAATAAATTATGATATTGCATGTTATTCCATACGTGTAGTTATTCCAACACTATAACTCTGAGTGATCGGCTTTCGATCCCTTCAAAAGTCCACCTACAAAAATAAATGCACAGCAAAGAGCCACGATGAAGAACACCAGTGGACTCCAAACGCGAGGGTTAGCAATCTCCTTTTCGCTTGACTTAGTCCGCATTGATGTCTCCTCACTTTGAACATTGTCTTCGCATGTCTTTTCGCTAGAGGCTGTAAAATTTGATCTCATTGGAGCGTCATCACGAATACTATCTTTCAAATTTGTTTCTATAGAAGAATCAACAGCAGTCCCACCTTCATCTCTGCCACACTCAGCTTTACTCAACTTCCTCTCTTTTTTTCTCATCATTTTTGTATACATCTGCTTTTCTTTCTTGTTATATGCTTTTATTCGCCGTTGAAATTCTATCTCCAGGTTTTGAACGACTTTATCACTCTTGTCAAGCTCCATCGCTGCTTCTAATGCCATTTTGCACTCTTCAAATGCACCAGAAAGCATGGAAGCTTTAGCTGCTCGGCAAAACGCTTTAATGTTCTTTGGATCCATTTGGATGGCCTGCCCAGCGAAATCTTTAGCTTTGGCATAATTTTTATCACGAAGGTGTACTGCTGCAATATTGTTGTAGCAGTCTCCAAGCAATGAACTAACATCTTTTTTCATCTCTTCTGATTTCCCATTATCAATGTTTTCTTCCTCCAGATCTTTCATAACTGATATAAGTTCTTGGCTAGCATCGTCATAAGCCTTTAAGGACTTCATTTTGCCAAACCCTCCATTCTGCCCTAACCACTCATATTTATAGTTGTCATTTCCGATCATCTTTAGTTGTTTTGCCAACTTGAGCCGAAAGGAAATACTCTGGGCATCACCCAGGGAAATAATACTTCGTACATGAATTCGATAAAAGACATCCGTACCCGAAGGCAGATCCTTTCCCTCTTCACAACTGTTTTTACGACCGTTGGGATGCGCATATTTGGAATGGCACCGGAGCAGCGCACAATCGCCTATCGACAGGAAACGAATTGCCAATTCGAGACCAGAAAATTGACCATTCCCAAGCTTAATAATCAAATCTTTGCCCTCCATGAAGCGTGAAAACTCTGACTCATCAGGTAATGGTTCACAAAGTTGTTCTAAAATAAATTCATCGCTTTGCATATCATTCTTATTAGGACAAAAGAAGCAGTCCATGTCAACGAACACGAAATCATTCATTTCTCCTTGCACCTGTTTTCCGCTTCCAATAAAATCTGGGTCCAACGGGCGCCCTTTTTCAAACACATCACCTAAATCTATAGTCTGATTGTTCAATGTGAAAAAGAGAGCTGGTGAGAAATTAAAAAAACTTGTGAGATGTTGAGGACACTCAACTGATGAAAAAAACACACCTTCATCATGATATCATCTCCCATTAACTTCTCCCATCTCGTAGAATTTTCATCAATGGTTTCATCATCTTTTGCTAACATGTTGCTTCAAGACACTGACTGCACGTCATTTAAGTTTTAAATACACATACCGGTACCGTACACTTAGTACTCTCGTAGTGGTGTCTGGTGTCCTCGTATTGATAATCAACTTACGCCTTACGTACGCTTCGGATCGGGTGCGTCGCATGCTCGCGCGCGCATTATGTCGCAAACACAAAAAAGATCACAATGTTTTCTAGAGGTTTGTTTCATCTCGAATTAAGAGTTGTCTCACTCGCAGTATCCACATTGATTGCACTTCGAATTACTTGATATCTCACAATGTTTTCTAGGTTTCATCTCGAATTAAGAGTTGTCTCACTCGCAGTATCCACATTGCACTTCGAATTACTTGATATCCGGCAAATATTCCCCAAGCTGATTTCAATCCCACCTGTTGTACTCCATCTAGAACAGACTTTTTCAACCGCAGCAGAAAGAATGGAACTGCAAAGAAGAATATGCTAAAACTATTCTTCAGGAACTTTAAATCCTTTTGTGCAAGTAATAAACCTTCTCCAGCACAAACAACCCCAGAAAGAGCACAATATATCGCGAGAGATGGTGTACAAGATGCTACACTCGCAATCACTGCAGGGTCTCGGGTACAAACACGACTCGCAAATGGCATACATGACGCTATTAGAGCCATAACAAAACCAAAAACGGTACCTGCTTTCAAAAAGTTTTCCACAGTCTGTTTCATTAATTTTGAACGGTTTCCGACATTTGCACTTAATTCATGAATACCAGGTACAAAACTTTGCGCTGTTAAGTTCAGCGAGTCGCACATTGGAACAAAACACAGGAAGAAAGCCAATAGAATTTGTTGTGCCGCCATATCGGCTGTTCCAAAAAAACATACCACATGACTCATTGCCACGTACCCGGAAATTCTCCCTATTGCTGTTGTTGTCACGGGTACTACATATTCCCAAAACTTCTGAGCGATTCCCGTAGATTGCGGCTGCGGCATCTTGAAAAGATCACTGACTTTGAAATGACCATATAAGATTCCACGCGTTGCAGACGATCCCTTTTCATTGGTATTGAAGTTCAAAGGCTTTGCATTGAGCCATTTGATGAACATGATGAGCGCTGCATATTGACTCATTACTGTGGCCCAGGCAGCCCCTGCACTTCCTAGTGATGAAACTAAAATTATATCTCCAATCAAGTTAACCAGAGCGGCGGCAATCATAACCACCAGAGGACTACGGTTATCTTTCATCCCCAAACACGCTGATTGAGCCGTGCCGATAAGAACAGCGGCTGGCATCCCCAGCGCTCGTATCTTCACATAATTTGTAGCAGCAGATATTAATGCCGCATCGTTCACACTATTTCCAAGCAAGACATTAACAAAAAATCTTGAAGACCCACCAAGTCCAACTCCAAAAATTGTTCCAACGATCATCGCAAGCTGTAGAGCAGTTGCAATGGTCAACGAGGTCAGGTTACCCTGTGACTGCCGATCCTTCTCGACTGCAGCTGCAACAATACTTGTTGCCGCAGTATACATAAATGACTATAAATTGGGAAGGTAAGACTGACTTCATTGATAAATAATAGATTTCAATAGAAGTACACATAACTTACCACAAGTAGCGCACCGTCATCCGTAATTGTAATAGCTGGATTAAGTGCAGCCAGCTGTGCAGTTCCCGATAACATTCCTACTGCACTTGTGTCAATGAGTGATAATAGCGGGCCACATAGCCAGATTCCAATCGCAGGAATAGCAAATTTTATGATGTTCTGTACTGTTGGAGCCTCTACTAGATCATCGCCTACGTGAAATCTTTCTGGATTCGAGTCACAATTACTCGCCATGTTGCAAAGCACTCTGTGCTCTCTGCTGGCTCCCATAATTTTACTTCTTTCACGATGCGGCTCCCAAGGCTTTTCCACGATCGACCTCTGGCTTGGAAAGAGTTTTTGGTGGGAAACACTTTTATTTCCACCCAATATGTATGCAAAGCAGTAACATTTAATGTGGCAACATGATAGCACAGCTAGAATACATATAGATTTCATGATTCCTTTGAAATCTGCTCTTTCCTTTGGCGCACTTGTTTCAAGATTGAAAAGCACTGATTTGCGAATAGTGAGAACACAACATGGAACATGGGCACACGGCAATCGGTCGGCACTTATTACTCGGCGCCTGTAATTGCTTGTGTGTGTGCGTGACTGATGGTTGGTGTGACAAATGCAAATTTCAAATTCTTCTGCGTGACGTCATTTTCATATTTTTCCGACGACATTAGTCCATTATTCAAGGAATAACAAGGATGATGCTGGAATTAGAACGACGTTCGTTGACATTACGGTATCATACAAACTACTTCTGCAACTAGCAAGTGCCGAACTACGAGTGCTGGCAGTCACAAATCAGAAATAACATCGTACACTAGTGTACCCAAGGAAAAAATGAAGCTCGTCCTTACATCCCTCGTTTCCTCCTTCTTTTTCAATTCGTATCGATCATCGGTGTATTGCACTGCATTATTGTCCACAAGAACGGTCTTCTCACCTTCATTTCTAGCAACAACAATTGCACGTCATCAGCATACGAACACGAGTTTATTCTCTGCATCGCCCGACACTTCAATCTTTGACGATGTATCTATTACATTGGCAGGGCCAGAACTCCCTCCAGTCGACCCTGGGTCGAAGAGGTTATTCTTAGTTCGTCACGGCGAAGTCATCAACCCTGGTGGCGATAAACCAGTTTTCTACGGGTGCTTAGATGTAAAGCTATCACCATTGGGTGAAATGGAGGCAAAGGTGAGCGTTTAATAAAAGCAATAAGAAAACATGAGTTTTTTTTCTAATTTTGCAATTTACTGAACAATTAATTTTCACTCATTCCTTCATGATGATTACTGCAGGCCGCAGGAGCTTACTTAAAACAATTCAATCTTCAGCATGTGGCCGCAAGCCCTCTAACTCGGGCCAAATTTGGAGCCAGGGAAGTTCTGAAAAGGCAGGAACATGAAGATGCAGACATTCAAGTATTTGATGGATTTACTGAAATGGATAGAGGATCTTGGTGTGGCAAAACAAAGGAAGAGATTGGAGAAGCTAATATGGACCGTTTTAATGCTTGCGACGAAAGTGTGACACCTAATGGCGGAGAAAGCTATTACAGCTTGGTAGACAGAGTTCTAGCAGCTAGAAATGACTTGTTGGAAATTACAGATGTTGGAAACGCGAGTGCTGTAGTATCACATCTGCAGGTGACACGGAGTATGCTGAGTGATGCATTGGGCATTCCTGCGAATGAAATGTCTGACCTAGGTATTGCAACTGCCAGCATTACTTGCGTTGACTTTGATTCAGTCACCGGAACCCAGACTGTCCACTTTCAGAGCTTCAAGCCAGAAGCTGGTCTACATAAGAGTATCGATGGGGCCAACTAAAATTCATGAAATGCAACACTAACAAGACACCATTATGCTTCAAAAATCTCAAAGAACCTTTTCTTCGAGCACTACTTTGAAATATTGGTCAAGTTATTTTTTAGTGTGAACTTCCAAATTTGTAGAAATTTACGACAGCTTTGAAAGAGGGAATAGGAGTGCTATTATAATAACATGAACTAAAAATACATGTGCATGTGCAATGTTTTATAGTGGTTGGTAGACTTTAAGTTTGGCATAGTGCATGGTTTGACTCATAAGCAAACAGTCAATAGTTTTGGTTGGCGACTTGAAGCAATCAAGGCATCGATGCGATGCCTTTCAAAGCCCACGCAGTCAATAAAATATGTCGAAACATGATCTCATCGCTCTTTTCCACAGTTTTGCTTGAGTCCAATGCATCCCCAATAAAACAGAGCAGGATCACTTGAATCCCGAGATACAAGTAGGAATGTGCCCTATTTTGAATATTCTTGATTTCTATTCCATATTCTTCTGAATTCCTTATCCCTATTAGTACGGGATATGCGGGCCATCGCGAGAAGTCAATCACAAAATAACGCAAAAGCAAGCATTGGAAACCTATTTATTACTTTATTACAATCCTGTGACGCATTTCGGCAAAAAATGAATAAAGACGCTGCATCTCCTTCTGCTTCTGCTTATCCTTGCGGAAATCCTTGTGGAAATTCGTGGGAATTCTCATGTGTCCATTATTCGTATGAAATGTTTTCAAGAAACCAAGATACCTTTGTTGCACATCCAAGAACGGCGTCTATAAGGTGACATTTTTCGATGAGAATTATTCATTTTATTTTCAAGATTTTCCATCTAAATTACCGAATTCATGGATTTTAGCTCGTGCCTACTCAATTCTATCAGGAGTTCTGGATTCTAGGAGAGTTCGGTTTTCTAAGAGATACCACGATGCACCTAACACCGCTACCAAAATTCTATCAGATAAAACAATGATATTGTTTAGTCATTTTATATTTGCTGTACCATCTTATCATTTGGTGTTGTTGGCATTAGAATTTATTCATAACTTTAATTTTCCTCTCCCTTTTTGCTCGTTACACTCGCTGTTTGTATTCCAATTGTA
>Ga0115005_10001596_pt1 | contig 18075 bp, 18 predicted proteins | sample ArcOceMetagenome_FD_87163 | JGI IMG/M metagenome (GOLD analysis project Ga0115005, IMG submission 87163) | Marine eukaryotic phytoplankton communities from Arctic Ocean - Arctic Ocean - Greenland ARC118M Metagenome | ecosystem: Environmental > Aquatic > Marine > Oceanic | place: Arctic Ocean... | reverse complement strand
GGATTTGCATCGGGGTTGGGTCTTGACGTTCACATTAGGACAACCAGGGTAAATAACCCCCACATGGATTATTCCTACATTTCAGGTGCTGCTGTGAAGATTGGTCCCGATGTCCTTGAGGTCTCCGAGGATGGCGCTCTCATCGTTAATGGAGACCTGGTTGTTCTTGACGACAATGTCGGTACTTATTTCGCCGGATATGCCCTCACCAAATCCGTGAAAGGTAGCAAACATCGCATTATTGCCCATGATTTGAACCTTGGAAATGGCAACAGCATCCAGATCCGTGCCAACACCAAGACGGGTATGCTTTTTGTCGACATGAATGGAGCATTTGCTGACAGTGAAGGTTTGTTGGGTGCGGCACCAGAGGAAGGAAAGCCCTTGCTTGCTCGTGATGGAATCACCGACTTGACTGGGCATTGGAATACCTATGGAGAGGAGTGGCAAGTCAATGCCGTTGATTTTAAGCTCTTCCAGGATATCACACGTCATCCTCAATACCCCAATGGCTGCGAATACAATGCTGATGTTAAGAATCATGTCCGCCGTCGTCTAATGGATACCGACAGGGTAACTCTTGAGGTCGCAACGGATACCTGTGCACACTTGAAGGAAGATACCATGCACGAGTTCTGTGTTAATGATATTATGGCAACAGGCGACCTGGACCTTGTCGAGGATCCTTTCTATGCCAACTAGTAGGGTTTTCTTCTCTTTTGCTGCAAGTGTCCTATCTGTCTGGGAGTAGCAAGATGCTGATGCCGATGCTGATGCCGATGCTGTGTGATGGCCATTGTGATTGGGACATATTTTCCAATTGTTGGGCATTTTTTGTGACAGCTAATGTATCGAGGTCTGATTACTACAAACGTTCACAATATCATAAAACTTTAAATGTGTACTGAATATCAATAGAAAAACACAATTTCATTCTTATCAGTTATGAAGTGCCACTGAAAGTGTAGAAAACATTCCTAGATATAGTGAGATAAAGCAACATAAGAAACAAAGTTCGTTTGATATGGTCAATGGCATTGACCACTTTGTTCATGTGTACGTGTAGCTCTAAAACTTTATCCCGATCTTTTGCAAGTAATGTTTTAGATTGAGTACCATGGATGTATTTGCATACTACTCCCTGTCAACACATACAGCAGAATCCTTTCCTGTGATCTTTCGTTTGACTTTCCTGATTATTTTCATGAACCCTTCCCAGAGACGAACGAAAGCAAATGAGACTAACATTGGCAAAAGATATGCCATTGAGTAAACCAACACCGATCTAACTTACAAAATAGATTCAAGCAATTGAAAAATGCTCCAAACACAAAACACAAATGATATAAAAAAACAGGGACGCAATCCCCCGTTGACGTGGCCCCCACCAGCATTGCTGAAAGATATACATATGGAAACAGAACAAGACGGCACAAGAAAAATAGAACCACAAATACCGCTTGGCATATTATTTGCATTCTTGTTGATAAAAAATCCGCTCGAAGTATAGCAAGGATGATGGTCGAACCTTCTAATACTAGCATTGGAGTAAGGATGTGACTCACTTCGTATTCATTGAATAATGCTGTGCTAATGAGTGTAGCTATTTTGAATTGAAAATTAAATAGGAATGAACGTAGATGTAAGGCAAGTTGTTGAAAGAATGATACTCAGAACTCTACACGTTTTTGCTTACCGAAACCATGAGCTAAAAACTCGGGCCCAAGTCCTTCATTGGACAGAAGGTGATAGCCCTGGATTATATCACAAAGTGCATACCCTGGATTTGTTTGAAAATGGAAATTGAATATCGAATAAAAAAAGTCGGATGGCAAATAGAGAAATGCGACTGCGTTTTACCTTGAGTGATTGCCGGGATGAGTCTATGAAGACTAGTTAGTGGTCCTTCACATGCTACAAGGGATCGAATTGGTTCTTTGAAAATGAAAGTATAAGTTATACATTCCGAAAATCTTGTTGATTCATACATACAGTACGAACGAGTACCTCCTTCTCTTACCTTCCATACCAGTGATATAAACTGATGCGTTAGCGTTCAAGTAGATACAGATCATACTTCCAATCCCAGTAATGATTGCATGGATAAAAGAGTCCCAATCTATCTGTCTTTTTCTTCCTATCTGTGTCCTGATTCCCAGGAAAAGTACTGCACTCTAATTGAAAGTGAACAGACAGATTTTTGGTTATTATTCGTATTATTAGTTTGAACTTTTGATGCAGAACAACAAGGACCCCGGCGAGCTAGCACATATGCCCTGTCCTGCCAAAACTCACTGTCGCAGCTACGGCACGAAGATTCCATTCTCTTGCGCCGTATCCATCTAAGATTGAGATCATTGATAGAAGTCTTGTTGATGTAGAGTTCATGGTGCAACAATCAAAGATACTCGTATAAGTTGTGCCAAATAAAAGTGCGATGAGAAAGAAATGAGAACCGGCTATCATACTGAAGAAACTGAAAGTGTGAAATGAAAATTACAGCGACTTGTGACGCAGTGGCTTCAATACAAGTACATACCACTCGTGACTGATGCTTAAAAAAATAAGCCCCATCGAAGAGAGGCTGAGAACAATGAGAAATGGGGGTGTAAAATCACCACCCATTTTGAATTTTTGGAGAAAAAAATGGGCGATCGGAGGCAGCCATCAAAAGTAGATGGCTGGACCGAACGAATTGAAGAAGAAGACTGCTTCAAGTGAATTTTTAAATTTTAAATACCCACCACCCACCACCCTACCCGGCAAAACATGAACAAGGCACGGCAGTCAGTCCCAAGTTAGTTGGACTGCACCTGACTCCTAACATGCCGGGGTTAACAATATTAACCCTCAGCACTTTTCCGCACACTCAACACTACTGTAAGTACTAATCGTAGTAGTCTACATTATCCAGTATCAGCAGTCTGCCTTTTCCTTCTTCTAGCTCTTCAATGACGAGACAGTGAACGCCATCTCAGGCCATGTTGCATGGCAAGAAAATCGATAATCCGTGACATAAGAGTTGGGAGGGTGTCCTTCTCCTACCCAGATCAGAGCCTACGAGTACTACTCGAGTACTACAGCGTGGAATCTGTCGAGTTGGACCCCCCAGTTTTCACTTGGACCCCCCCCCTTTTGTCAGCCTAGCTAAAAACTTGGACCACCCCAATTTGAAATTACACTTTTTATTTTTTATTACTAGTAATAATAATGAAGAGTTTTTAGCTTGGAACTGAGCCTACTAGCCAAAAACTTGGACCCGGTGGGGGGGGTCCAGTTCGACAGACTCCACTGTACTAACTGTATTTTACTGTACGGTACGTCATGGTCGAGTGAGAGTGAGTCGATTCGAGTACACGTTCAACGTATCGTACCCATGCCAGCCATGCCAGCCATGGGGTACACCACGGTACATAGTAATAAAGAAATTTCGGAATTTAAAAAATGTCAAAAATACAACAAGAAGAACCGAGACTATCAGGCAGGAGGAGAGATGACCGATCAAGTGGAAGTAGATTATACGACCTATCAAGCAGGAGGAGAGATGACAGATCAAGTGGAAGTAGGTTTTATACGACACATGATCAATGCTACACTATGTGATTCTTATAAGAATTTCTTGCAACTTTCGCCATCGATCAGATGAAACATCGCTTGATGCTTTACACCTTTAGATATTTTCATCTGAAGGCAACCTCATTTTTTACTGAATCCAATATGTCCGAGTCAATTAGGCTCGATAGTTCTAATTTAATCCTTTGGAGCTCGTTCATGCTTTCACTTTTTTCGTCACAGAATTGCTCCTGCATGTGCCGTGATGGTGCGTCCTTTTGTTTCGTTCTTTCTTGTCGAACGAGTTTTGCCTGGACACAAAATAGATGACGATTGGTAAGGATAGGATAATCTCAAATCTTTACGGGACATTGATAAATATTATTAACTTACAAGTTTGTGCGCAGCTAGTCTATAATGCTCTTTTTCTGAGGCAAGCTTGTTCTGCATAGCCTTCTCCCTCCTCTCTAGCTCAGATTCTACCTCAATCAGACGGCCCTTGAGCCTCATAACCTCTCTTTCTGTTTCTCCTTTATCCGATTCTTGATACCGCTGTCTCAGGATTTTCAATGATTTCTCTGCTTCTTGAGCTTGGCCTTTGAAACTCTCTACTTCTTTCAGAGCTAGTTGGAGTTTTGTTCCCTGAAATCGTTGAGTTAAATCACCCAGCGTCATAAGATGATGTAAACATGGAATGAAATTCAATTTTTACTTACCTCACTGTCTATCAAGTGTTGGGTTTCCTTTCGAAGTATCTTTTCCTTCAAATCTAAGTCTACCAGTTTCTTTTCATGTAAACCTTCCAATTCGTCCATTTTCCTCTTCATCTCGCGTTCTTTTGTTTCTATACCAGCAAGGGCCTTCTTTAGCCTCGACTCCAAACTGAAGTATTCTCTTCTGCAAGCCTCCAACACGCTTGTATGATCCTCTTCGTTCCTTTTTATTTGTTGCTCAAGAAACCTTCGGACGTCCTCTTCTTTCTTTCGCAAGTGTTTGCGAAATTTTTCTTCTTCTCTACGCCTAAAGATTGCCCACTGTTTTTGCTTCTCATCCACCTCTGTTCTTTTCGCAGCGATTATGATTTGATCGTACATGGAAGGTTTCTCCTCTACTTGAGTGTGATGGTGAACTTCAAATATGGATGCGGGAGGCTTCTCAGTTGAGGCTTCAATCTTTCTACTCTCAGCTGAAACGTAGTGAAAGTCAGAGCCTAATGACTGAATTTGCAATCGCACCGAAAGATGAAGCTTGGTGTCATTGTCACCATCGCTGATGATACAGTCCTTGAGAGGTTTGCCTTGATTCACAAAGTTCTCAAGGTCTGCAATGATATCTTGTCTTTCTTGTTGGAAAGTTGAGTCCGTGCTGTTTTCAGAGCAGAATAGGGCTCCTAGCTTCACGTTGAACGAACCTAGTATAAATCTGTCAGTGCGAATGTAAATCTTCAAAATTGCATTCTTGCTTTTCAAGATCGCCCTTGTTTCATCGTTGGTTCCATAAAATTCAAAAGTGTTTTGTCTTGATGGAAAAGTGTTCTTCTCATCAAAAGGAGAAAACCGATCTGTTTGGACAGCAATTCCCAGCAACTCGTAGGAAAGCCACACGAACGAGCCTTCGGTGAGGTTGTCCATTTGACTGAGAAAACCAGTCATATTTCTGATCTTGACTTCGATGAGGAACCTTTTCTTATCTGTATTCGGTGTGCTGGGCGCGGCCGACTTGTATTGGAAAGATATTTGAACTTCTCCCTTGGTATCTTCTCCATTGCCATCTATCAATTTACACCATATCTTCTCTCTGTCGTGAATAGCTTTTACATCTTGCGTGATGGTGTACATGCGAAGATTACTGCCATGCAGATCAAAACGGAGATTGATCTTTTGAGTCTCAGAATCTAAATCGCTCCTGATGTTGGTTGCTTCATTATTGATAAACCATCCATTAGGAATCGAGGAGATGAAGACGCCGTGACAGGATGGATTGGCATGAGCTTCTCCAATTTCAAGCAAATGTGTTAAGCGAAACGGAAGGTGATCAGGATCAACATCCAGTGGCAAGTCTCTGGCGCCATGAATGCTAATTGTAAAACTAATTCGATCCATTTGAGTTTCTAACTAATTCGATCCATTTTGATTTGTATACAATGGTGAGACATTTTTCAAAAACTTAATATAAAAATATTTCAAAAAGGTTTTGAAAAGCTTTCAAACAGATGCGGTTGCTGCAATCATTTGTCCCCATCGCTTCGTCAAGAGATTACTGGTGCACATACCCCAAGAACGAAGCAAGACCCATGGAATATAATATGAATCCAAGGCGACAATGTCATGAGCATTCTGATCATTGAGCCGTTCCCAGGGATGATTTCAAGGTACATTTGGCTCGATTCAGGCTGTCAAAAGAACCATAAATAACATTAATTCTGGGTATCAATAAGTGCACTTTAGATCTCCTTTCTTCCATCACCTTTGAATCCATTCCAATTGGTCTTGGTCTACTGCGTGCTCGCGATTTTCTGTTCATCAGCTGGACTGATAGATTTTTTTTCAAGGTTCGGTGTCTTCGAATTTATGTTTGCGGACATAGTGATTGTGCCTAAGCCTCTGTGGTATTCTGTTTTGTAACGGTGTTATTCTTGTCGGTTGGACTAATGGAGTTGACTGTTTCCTGCATTGCTTTTGGATGTTTATTTTCGATTAGAGGGCTTGCGTCTACAGCCTCTGTGGCATTCTGTTGTACAATGTCCTGTATTTTGGCTATATTACTTGTATCGGTTGTACTAATGGAGTTGACCGCTTGCTTTACTTTTCCTGGAATTATTTTTTCGGTGACAGTGTTTACGTCTCCAACCTTTGTCGAATTTTGTTCTGGAATGGTGGCCTTAGTATCCAGTATCTTTGTATCGGTTGTAATAGTGGAGTCGACTACTTGCTTTGCTACCTTTGGACTTGTATTTTCGATCAGAGTGCTTGTGCCTCCAGCCTTAGTGGCGTTTTGGTCTGCAATGGCGGTCTCCGTACTATTTATTTTCGTAGCGTTCTGTTTATCAATGGCAATGACGGTATCGATTTCTTCTTCTGCAGCGTGAAGAATTTGAGTATTATTTCCAAGGTTTGCAGTACGTGTAGCATTACTGATAGAATATTTCGGTGGAACCAAAGAAGTGTTTGTGAGCCTTGCTTGGTTGACAGTTTGAACATTTTCATTGATTTGTGGTTTTTCGATGTTCTCAACCCCAGCATTTTGACTTTGACCTGGCTGTGTATTTGCATCTACATGTTCTCTCATCACATACGAGCCTTCAGGGACAGGGCGTTTCTTTGTAGCATACGGATCGACATAATCATCAACGTTTCCAGCTCCCAAGGTATTTGACCCAAGGGATTCCTTCTGCTCTGAATACACCATATCATCATTATTGCTAAAGTTGACATTTACAGCCTTACCACTATAACCCCTGAGAGAAGCGGGAGATTCTGCCCCGCCAAACCTGTTTTCCTCCCGTTGCACTATTGGATCTTTCAATGACTCTTTTTCAAGACTGTAAAGCATTTTTTGAACATCCTCACTACTAGGGCCAAATGCCCCACGGCGAGGAGACCAATCAATAAAATTGGCAAACGATAGATATAATAACGAACCAAAGAAGACACAGCATAATCTCCAGATCCACTCATTTCCCCCGGATACCGCAACTGGCACTTTAAATATAGAAGACGGAGAAGGGAAGGACTCAGGAGTTTGTCGAAACTCATCGTTGATCAAGGCATCACCCTTTAATGGGGCATAATTTCTTCGTCGTTGATGAATCCCACTATTCCGCTGGCCTAACACTGATTCAATCATTGTTTCCTTGTCATCTGCATCGCTGTGGGTTGAAGTTGTATACCCAGAACTGTATCCTCGGTTGGATGTTGTTCGTCTGGAGGACCTTCGTTGTCGCGACATTGGGCCTCGCCTATTTCTTCGGATTGTTCTCACACCAGCAGGAAACGACATTTCTTTCATTATTTCAAATTGCGTGAGTATTTGGTTGGAGGAGCAGGTAAAAAGTGAATGAAATATCCCCTCTTCCCTCTCTTAGCCCCGTCCGTGTTATCCGTTCTAAAAAACGGGCTTCTAATTTCTAATTCTAAGCAGTTTGTTTTGTGACAGCCAGTATGACTATGACTATGACCTGAATTCTCCGAACAAAACAACGCCAAAGGAAAAGGAAAAGGAAAGAGATCATCGAGATCTCAATTTTTTGAATTTTGATCGAAAAACTCACCAACACACAACCTTGACACAACACACATCAAACAAATACCGAAAATATTCATCGGTACCTATCGTCTTCAAAGGTAGACAAGACGATGATGCGTTTGAATATTCAGGGTGGGGGAATGATGTTATGTTTATTACATTACATATCCCTCACCTCGGCTTTTACACTGCCGCCAGCGACAAGACAACTTCGAGTAGTATCAAACCTACGCCAAACATCCTCCCAATTGAACGCAAAGTCTTCTTCAGTATCATTTTCATCACCACTCTTGGATGCAGGGTATCCACCTGCAGTCACAGAATTCAAGTCAAATAAACTTCGGGAGAAGCCTCTCTTAGTATACCTTCCTGGCTTTGATGGTTCCATTTTAGCTCCCTTCCTCCAATTTCCAGAGCTCGGGACAGAGTTTGATGTGAAAGGGATGACTGTAAAGATGGACGATCGTTCGAGCGTCGAAGAATTAAAAAACCTCGTGATTAGTTTCATTGACGAAGAAATACAATATTATAAAAATGATGACGAGGATAAGAATGCCAAAAGCAAACAAGCTTCGTCACCCTTTTCATTCGTGCCCAAAATGGATAAGGACACTCAAAGACCAGTGTTTATCATGGGCGAATCTTTTGGTGGAATTCTTGCATTGGAAACTTCTTTGGCAATCAAAGAACTGAATGCAAAACGCCCTCCGAAACAAAGAATCAATCTACAACTGATCACACTCATTAACCCTGCTACATGCTATAACGAATCAAACTTGGCAAAGCTCGGCCCACCATTGACGGAGATATCACCTCTCCTCTACCCATTTCAACTTCTTAAGCTACTACCTCTTTTCACGGATTCATATGCCGTTCCTCAGCTTCTCCTGACACTACAATCGAAAGCTTTACCAAGTATTATAGATAATGAACAGAGAGAAGCATATATGGGCCGAACAGCTTTCTCTCTGCCAAAAAAGTTGGAATTCATGCCTCAAAAAACGCTAAAGTGGAGACTTGAAGAATGGCTCACAAAAGGATGTACATCATTATCAAATAGAGAACAGGATATTGCGAACCTTGATGTTCCTGCTCTTATTGTTGCTGGGGAGGTCGACAATACGCTACCGTCAGTAGCCGAAGCGGATCGCTTGTCAAAGCTTTTCAAAAAGTCTTTTGTTCATATTGTTGATGGCGCGGGACACGCCTGCACTTCTGGCAGCCGAGTAGACTTGACAGCACTTATAAGGGGAGCGTGTCCAAAACTGTTTGATGGCGGACGAACAGAGATGAAGCCTGCAGCTCGTAATGGTGCTGGAATATACTATGGAACGGAAAAGAGATACGATGACGCTAATATTGGATTGATGCCGACACTCTACTGGTCCAAAGAGAATTATCAGTCAATAACATAATAACAGATCCTATTATGTACCGGTATCCAATGCACACGCACGTAATTCTTCTCATCAAATTATAATCATTGATGTAAAGTAATAATCTTCCCTTAGAATAATAGACTACACGTACGTATAGTTATTCTTCTACTTTTTTGCCAAGCTTTGCAGATTTGTGTGCAACTCGTCCATATTCTCTATCCTGGTAACCAACGTGAACATCTCTGGACCTAACTCATCTTTCTCAACCGATATAAGTTGAATGCTCCCAGTCCTCTTTGAGTTGCTCCCTTCAACCTTGGTAATCGGGGCGCCTTTGGCAATAGCCAAATTCAATAACACTATACCTGTATTATTCCTCACGACAAGTTTGCCTGTTCCATCCTTTTTGCTGCGATACAAACGGAGGTTGCCGGTAGAATATGGTTTCCATGTTTTATTTCCCTCTTCTCCCTCCCTTTTCGTGTATTTTGCTGGGCAAAAGTATAGTTCTTCCTCATCTTCATCCAATACTGCTGCGGCGAGAGCGTCCGTTTCGCTATCGTCGTCTTTATTGTTTGTTTGTGTTTCATCCTCATTTTGGGAGGTTGGTGTTGGTGTTGCTGCTGATGCTGCAGGCATCGGAGCAGGTGATGGAGAACCGAAACTGAATCCAGTAAATTTCGTGGGTTCTGCTGTAGGAGCCGGTGCCGGATTTTTAAACGAAAAGGTAGTGGTCGAAGATGATGTTGTTGCATCCGATTCGGAGGTTTTGGGAGCTGGAGATAATGCAAAGTTTGAACCAAAGGTAGTAGGTTGCACAGGTTTAGTTTCTTGACTACCTGTACCGTTTGCAGTACCATTTCCATTTCCATTCGCACCTTCTTCCAATACCTTACTTTGAGCAATGTAGTTTTTCAACCACGGTGTATAATCCGAAAGCGGGTTACTTTTGGCCTCCTTCTGTGCCATACGAAGCATGGTCAAATTCAATTTTGTGGCTTCATCCATTGGGATGACTTCATTCTCCTTTGCCCCAGGACGGAGTGGTGGTAAAGCTTTGGTATCTGCCGCGGCAATGGTTGAAACCGTATTCTGCGCGCGCCTTACTTTCTTGGTGCTTGTGGCGAAAGGACCTCTTGATGCGAACCCGAGAGGTTTGGTAGCGTTAACGGGAGTGGAAGCAAAGGATACGGCAGAGAATGGATTTGCAGCTGCTGCAGGAGCGGTGACAGTTGATGCAAATGATGTATTGGCAAATGGATTACTCGATGCGTTCGTGGGTGTCAAAGCAGGGGCTGGTGTTGCTGGCATTGCTGCGGATGGTGTCCTAATTCCAACCTTTTTTTTCCATCTTCTGAATACAAGTATGTCATGTCATACATAAAGACAAGGGACGAGCATGGATCAGATTTCCAAAAATAAAAAGAATCAACATCATCTCTGCAATACAGTACTCGTGTACGCAGTGGCACACTTTCAAATCAAATCAACTTACTTGTCAACTTTGATAATGCGTCGCTTGGAAATGACTTCTCTGGACGCAATTCGCGATTCTCCGCCGCCGGATTCCTCCTCTTCACGATTGGATAAGCTATCATATTCTTCTTTTGACAATTGTCCTGTGTCGTTCCGTCTTTTACCCATTTTGTTTTTGTTGTGTGTATGTACAGTACGATGATGCTGTAAGTGTATGTGCGATGCTTTGGATTTGGTCGTTTGTTTGTTGGTTGTTGGTCGTTTGAGCTTCGTTTGGTTGTTGAAAGTGTTTTTCTTCCTCTTTCTTCTCTTTCATTTCTCACAAAATAGTACCTACACTTTATGGATAAGATTCATATCTTATTTGAATGTTCAGTTCGCTAAAAACTAACGTCATCGCATTCTCAACTTGTAACCTTCAACCAATCTCGCACCAACTTTAAAACTTTTAACTTGTGCCGTTCCAACTTCTACTTCAACCACAAAGTTAATTAGTTATTTGCAGTTGGGCCACCGCCATCTATTAATTGCAACAACCCATCATGAAGCTAATTATCGCTTCCCTCCTCATTGCATCCGCAAATGCGTTTGTACCATCCACACCCACTTTCACCACTCAGACTTCGACTTCCCTCAGTGCCAACATCCGTGGACCTACCGACAAATCTGAAGAATTGAGATTCGGATGGGACGGTTCTACCGCTCTTGGAGGAGCTGTGGTCGATTCCCAGCCTGCTCGTATGTTGGATATGATTAGGGAGGCTGGAGAGACTATCCCTGATGATTGCGAGATTTTCAACGCTAATCTTGAGATGGATGGGGATAGTGTCATGTTTGAGGATGTTATTGCTGTAAGTACCGTACCTACATTGAGTGTCCTTTGAGCAAAAGCTTTGAGTTTGTTGGATCAAGGGATATTGGTTGGATGGACATACAAGTACATATACTCAATCACACTCTCACACTTTTACAATAAAATCCAAAATAGCTCCTCGACGTGCACTACGAGACTGGACTTATTGAATTCAAGAACGGAGACATTGTAAATGCACAGGGAGAAAACGAGGGATCCGCAAAGGTTCTCTCTTACGCTGCCCTCTCCAATCTCGATAAGGAGGAAACCCTCAAACTCTGGGGACAATATTACAGAGATGTTGTAGCCACTCCTGATGGAACCGATCATGCAAATATTCGTAATTTTATGAAGACTGGATGGGAGGGAGTTCCTTTTGAGAATGGTATTGCTCTTACTAGGAAGAATTCTGGTGATAACGAGTGGGATGCATACGCTGAATCTTGGATCCCTTAATCTGCGGCACGACTATTTTGCACCAGTGAATCTGTTTGGCATTGAATGTGGCGACAACTAGGAAATAGGCTATCATACAAGTAATGCTATTCTATCATTTTATTAACAGTACGTGTACGCCAAATATTTTCAAGATAAAAAATTGAAGAACAGCAAATCAACTAGTCTATGCAGATTGAGATATTCATCCTCGTCTATCGAGACTCCTCTGTTTTACTTCTCATCATTGGCTATTTTTTCGTTACAAAATCTCGTATACACAAGAGATTATTACACAAATCTTTCGATATCCTCCCCTCTACTAGGGCCACTGGCAAATAAGGTCTCGGTGAAATCTCCACAGCATACGTCAACCTCATTGCAGCCCCATCCTCCGGTGCACAACCAGGCAAAGGCTGCATCCTCCACACACCCTGATACAATCTAAACTCCCCATCGTCATTCTCCACACTTTGCATGGAAATATCTTTCGTGGGCAATTTGGAAATGGCAAAAGGCCGGGGGAAGTGATCCCGCACCAAGCTGCGCTTGCTCTCCAATTTCGCACGTTCAGCACGGGATGTTCCTTCATAGACATCGTCCGAAAAATGGAAGAAGTCTGGTAGACCATTGGGCCATTCTCGAACTTCGAGCTTAACTTTTGCTGAGAAATTGATTCCGACTACTTTTGCTCCTCCGACTTGTTCGAGCTTGGAACCCTTCATTTTTTGGGAGAGAAATTTGCATTGTTCTTCGCTGCTGATATTAGTGTCAATCTCATAGTTTATGTCAGCAGGGTTAGCTTCTCCATCGTACCGTTCTACTACTTCGTTGACTACAAGGTTTGGCACAACTCTCTGAAGGTTGTCATAGTCCGTCAACACCTGTTGAGAGGTTGGAGAGGAGTCATCGTGTGAATTTGACTGAAGGTGAGAATATTCATAATTCAAAGCATTTTATGGTGTACGAACAACTAGTACGGCCCAACAACGCCAATGGGTGCAAGTACTGAACGTACACGCACGGCACATGAGACTTACATTCCAAACATCATCGACACTCGCTAGGATATCAATACCTGCAAAGATTCTTCTTGAATTATCTTTTGCCTTCTCCACACGAACGACTGCTTCACCGGGAACAAGACACTGATCTTCTCCAATAAATGGTGGAGACATTTCACTCAAGTGATAATCTACATCGCCATAATCCAATGCTGAAACATCGGTTTTAGTATCATCCTCCACACGAGCAACCGTCATCGATTCTTGCACAAGTTCTGCAACAGCCGCCTTTCCAGTAGCAGCAACCTTTTTCTCCTCTCGAATATCATCATCACCGTCGCCGGCTTCATCTTCCGTCATTGTTGCCCCTTTATCCGAAGCACTAATCGCCGCACTCGTCGCCAAAATCGTAGCCTTCTGCGACGCAAGATTTGCTTGATAAGCTGATAAATCCGCAACACTAATAGCTTTGGCAACATCTTTCCGACACTGCTCCAACGCAAGCTTGCTCTTTCTCAGCGCCTCTTCCGTCTCTTCAATCGCCGTCTCTGCGAGTGCGAACGCATCCGCAGCCGTAGTCTTAGCGAGTGCGATGGTATCGAGGGCTATGGCGGTATCGCACTCCAAGGCAGCTCCCTTTTCGAGAATGTCGTCGTAGGCTAGGGATTGGCGGATTTGTCCGATTTCGTCGAGGGCGAGGTCTACGGCTCCCCGGGTGGAGTCTGTGAGGATGGAGGCAATGGCTTGGGGATCGATGGCGGTGGTTGATTTGGTGGTAAATTGTTTGGCAAATGTCGATACTTTGTTTCGTATTGCTTTTCTTTTAGAAGTGTTGTTGCCGTCTTTATTTGCTTTTAGAAATGTATCTTTGTGATATGATGCAACATGATTGACATGTATCCGAGTACTTGTTGGCTGAAAGGCATCCACTATCACTGCATGACCTGTGAGGATGCCTATGGCAAAGAAGAATGGGACCGTAATCCTCATATTGTCACGATAATGCGTTTGATAAAATCAATGATGAATTATAATTATGTTCTATGCTTGTTGCTTGTTGTTACTCACTCGAAGAGCCGGCAGATATCGAAGGGAACATCAATCAAGGTGAGTGACATGATATGACACGCACCGTCAGAAATGCGGGAAGGAAAGTTGAAGAAGAATCTTGATTTGAAGATCTTCCGATTTCAGATTGATTTCGGTCATTTTGCAAATGTCCACGCGAAACCCGCATCGTTCAAGCGCTGAATCTGTTCATCAGATAGTTTATAACTTGGCTTCTCTTTGTTTTGGATTGTCTTATACGACCCTCTCATTGCACAGCACCATCGCCCAAGAACAGCATCCTCACCACGTTGAGAAACATTACGATGACAATTCCATAAACTAGCAGCAGTATTTTTTCTCTCTTTCGTCAGTCGTAGTGTTGCATCTAAGGTGTAATGCCTATGATAGTTTACTTTCTCAGCACATTCGATTTCAGGGCCATCACGTTGAGGATGCGTCGGTGCTATACCCTGACGAAGCACAAGTAAATAAACTGGGATACAGATCTTGCCCCATTTCGTTTTGATCAAAAGCCAGTATCTTTGATATTCTGGTAATCGTGTGTGCATGTTATATGAAACCTTGGATTTTACCTCCTCGTGGTTACACCATCCAAAATACATGATCATATTGCTTCTGTCAAAATACACCAGTTCAAGTATCAAGTGTTCATGTAAATGTTTGAAAGCATCCTGTTTCTTTGCCATTTCAATTTCGCCACCTTCCTTGCGCTGCATAGAATCGAGCTCGGTAAAGTAATCAGCTGCATTTGGATCAATTAGTTGCACATCACGGATCTTCCACATGTCTGGGCATTCTTTTTGAATTAGTTTCAAACGTTCAATATTCACAACAATCTCAGTATTAAGACGTCCATATTCCTCAAAAACACTTTGTGTTGTTTGCGCCAATCTCGTATTACCATCTACTGTGCCGAGATGTGCAACAGATTCAATTGAAATGTGATGAGATTTGTCAAAAGAAGGATCCTTCTGCAAAAAGGTGGCAATAAGCATTCCCGTATCCGGAATGTCTTTCACATTTTCATTTACGATGCCAAATGAGGTATACCTGCAACAATCAGAAGAAGAATCGTTTTTTTTCTACCCACGCGAAAACATCATCATATGTCATATCCTGAATGTGTATCTCTTGGTTGACTCCAGTACTGTATCCTGATTCTCCTTGTCTCGAATCGAATCTTCCAATGCATTCCGCGAAATTCGAAAACAACCCCCCCCGCGAAAAACATTTAATAAGTTCAAACCAAATTAAAAATCACGAGATGTTGATAAAATTAGTTGACTTTCTCACAATCTTCCTCCTCGGCACCACTGCCGCCACAAATTCCACAGTCAAGACTACTGGATCCATCCGTGAAGGAGAATTTCGTTACATATATGATTCCTCTATCCCAAACGCATGCGACACAATCCTCTTCCTCGCAGTTGGAACAGCCATAGGAGTCTCAGACTACGACAAAATCTCAACCGAAATAGTCACTGACAAACCGATCGTCACAATTGTATCTGACCAACCCAAGATTCTTCATCAAAACCTCGGACCGAAAATTCAGCGCCTACTACAATGTCATGGTTTCCTCCCTCCAGACTGTCATCCCAGCATGCGCCAACACGCCCTCTCCCACTATCTTCATTGCAGTGCACAGCGCAAGTGGGATGGCATCCATAAACGCTCTCCCTCAACTCTCTCCCCGACCGAATGGATATGTCGGCCTCGACCCCTTCAGGATAAACTCATATAGGATGAAGATCGATCCGTCCATCTCTACGCTCGACTGGGGAATCTCCAAGACTACCTGTGCCGTTAGGATCAACCAGGCTGCCAAACCTGCGTACGAGATCAGCTCTCCTGAACATCGTATTTTTTACAGGGTGGATAATGTCAAGGAACGGATTGCTCATTGTGTGTTCACGGATTCAATACGTCCTATCGTTTGTGGCTTGAAAAAGGATGGGGGGTGGGTCGCTGTGGCTGTTGCTGAGTCAATTCACATTTTTGTGGATGCTATTGCGAATGGAACTTTTGAGAAGGATGCGTTCGTGTTGGATGCAGTAAAGGATGGACAAGTTGAGCTGTTTGTGAATGGAGATGATCCAGATGCAAAGTCTGAGTTGTGATATGTTTTGCCTCGTCGTAACGAAGTGGGTCCAATACAGTATGATGTTCTTGTTTATGAAAGACGAGTCATTCATCTCCCTTTGTTTTCAAAATATTTTATATATAAATAATGTAAATAAATGTATTCAATAATCGTAACCTCCATCAGACTCGTCATCGTCGTCACTGTATTCAACAAGTCCAGAATTATTCTCTCCGCCGTGTAAGTCAGCTTCTGTAGGACCACTAACTGGAACCAGAATCCGCATCAGTCTTTCCTCACTCGGATGTTTCGGAGCAGATGACGATGGTGCTGACATTCCCATCATAGTTTGAATAGCCAGTGCATATTGCTTCCTCGCATCAACATATTTCCCATAAGCGGTCATTCCAGAGCGGTCGCACAATTCTCGCGTGGCCCCTTCCTCAAGTAGCAAATCGATGATTCGAGTGTCTTGAATACCATCGTTCGAAGATCTTCCTGCGGCACTTATTGCAGCGACCATGAGGGGCGTGGCGCCGAATTCATCAAATGCGTTGATTGCGTCAAGTTCGATTCGGAGTAAAAGTTTGACCATTTCAAAACAATTGTTTCCAACGGCAGCATGGAGTGCATGCGACCGTACAACAGATCCACCTTGTGATAAAAATTGTCTGATAAGGTTTTCTCTGACTTTATTCTTATTACGAACCTGGTTTTGATCGGCATGGCCATCGTTTGAGCATTCCTTCTTCACAAACTTGAAAAGATCTGCGTCGATACCTTCCGGACTGACAACTTCTTGCGGAGGCTCGCAAAATTGAATCTCTTCTACGGCAGTATGTGATTTCAAAGGTTTCTCCCAATCTTGATTAGATGCAACCAAAATATTGGCTTGTGCACCACCAGCACTTGCATAGGTTTCGTCCTGAAAGAACCCGTTGCGTAAAAAATGATTGGCATCTTTTCTAGCTAATAGATGTAATCGTTCCTTCCATTTGCTCTTTTCAGCCTTTTCCTTTTCCTCATCCGTCTCCTCACTGAAACGATACTCATCATATTCCTTTTTTTCTGCCTCTGACATTACTTCGGATCCATCCACCACATAGATTGCAGAAGAAACCCCACCCTGCAAAATGAATGGGTGGTGAAACAATTTTCTTAAAGCAAACGCTCCAACATCCGAATCATAATCTGCCCGATATTTAGGTTTTACTGTGAAACTCTTGATGTACATGAAAGGTACGTATGGATCATCGTATTCTACAAGCGATTTTAACTTTGTTCGACCTTCCTTTGGTTCAAACAAGACAACCCCAATCCACTGCGTGTCTTGGGAGTAGTCATCCATTTCAGAGAGAAAGTATCCTGGAGGGATATTGGCCCGATCGATAAGCACTGCGTCGATTTTGCCAGCTTTATGGTTTTTGACCATGATGTCAATATTTAGCCCGGTGAAAGAAGGGTCTTCTTCTGAAATTTGATGCGATAATTCAATTTCAACCTCATCTTGAGTGATACGATTGCATTTAGTTTCCATTTTTGAAATGTGCTTTTGTATCTGATTGTGCTTTATTTTGCTAAGTTATGTCGAGAAGCTCTCGAGAGCAGGTTCGCATCTATCTTTTTGTGTCTCTCTATTTAGCTTGCTTGTTGTGTGTGTTGTGATTGATTCTTCTATGATAAGAACAGCGCTGTGACAACAAGCAACTTATCTGGATTGGGTTGGGGATATGACCGCTTTGGTTGACAGAATTGCTTCAGCAACAAAATAAAAGCTCCGTCAGCAGTATTATGTACAAAGTCAACATAGTTACAGTTGAGAATCGTCTTTTTAAAAAGAATTAAAAAGAAACAGAAAATAGATATTTAGATGCCCTATCTACCGCTTACCGGGCAGACCACGACGTCATCCTCATCACCACGATACTACAATCAGTCCTATGCTCCAGAAAATGGGCTGAACAAGACGGGATCATC